>Ga0068858_100001663_pt1 | contig 22717 bp, 18 predicted proteins | sample KBSSwiS12_FD_66589 | JGI IMG/M metagenome (GOLD analysis project Ga0068858, IMG submission 66589) | Switchgrass rhizosphere microbial communities from Kellogg Biological Station, Michigan, USA - KBS Switchgrass S1-2 | ecosystem: Host-associated > Plants > Roots > Rhizosphere > Soil ...
AATCACTCTGCTCAAGTGACTCCTGATTAACGGTGAGCTGGGGCGTTCAGCAGTTCACGTTCGCCCAATTCCTCACCTAGAGGCGCAGACGTTACGTAGGTAGTTTGAGAAGGAAGAGCCATGCGAGTTCCGGCTGCCTGGACGGCGTCCATAATCCGCAGTAACAGTTCTTCTTGAATCTCCAGAAAGCTGCCGAAATCGAAAACAGAAACATAGGCGAAGACCTCCACATCCAAAGACGAGCTACCGAATCCCAGGAATCGTACGCGAACCGAGTCCTGCTCCACGCGAGGATGCTCTAGAAGCAGGTTGCGGATGGCTCCCAAAACGGAACGCATCTGGGACGCAGTAGTTTCGTAGCGGAGGCTAAGAACCGGATGGAGCCAAAACTTGTCGCGAGATGACATGTCTTCAAGGCGCTCATTGGAAATCTGCCCATTGGGTATGCTGACCAGGCTTCGATCCATCGTGCGGATGCGGGTCGACCGCAAACCGATATCTTCGACCGTGCCCATGGTAGCCCCAACCTTCACAAAGGTTCCGACACGCACAACCTGGTCGGCAATGATGGATACGCCTCCGATTACATTCTCCAGAGTCTTCTGTGCGGCTAGGGCAACCGCAATTCCACCGACCCCAAGTCCTGCCAGGGCGGCGGTTACGTTGACGTTGAAGTAGGTCAGAAGGATAAGAGCACCGCCAAACAACACGAATAAATCAACTGTTCGGCGAATCAAGCGCAAGATTGATACCGCTCCTTGCACGCCGCGCCGCTCTAAACGCCGGCGGCTCAGACCCTCAACCCAGCCGTTCAAGAGGAGCACCAACCAGACACAGGTGGCAATGGTGATGACGCCCGAGACGCCGGACCAAAATTGGCGCGTCAAGAGGGGTAATTCTAGATTTACTACCATCCACCGGATGACCAAGGCAACAAGTAACAGACGAACCGGTTTGGGAACGATATGGACGCTTTTCGAGTCCGCGTTCCTACGAAGGTGGGACCACGTACGGCCCACCAACGGGGTAATGAGCTTGTCCAGCAGACTTGTTAGTAGGTAGATAAGAGGCATTCCTACAAGAGCAAAGAGCCACTGAAACAGAGGGACTCCCGCGATCTTACGTTCGGTAAGGAATGCCGGAAGGGCATGTTCCACTGAAACAAGACTCACTTCTTTATATAGCTTAGGAATTTCATTCAGGGTTTCCTTGGAAAACATCCAAACGGCACCGCGCTCCCCCAGCTTCACGCGTTGCACGATAATGTCCACGGCACCTTCTGGTGTTTCGATTGTTCCGATACGGTCGGCATCCGGTCGGTCGGGGTAGTACTGAGAGCCTTCGGGAAGAGAGCTCACCTGGTTGAGACGTGCGGGAAGCCGCCGATCGAGGACCACTGAAAGCTGACGTGCGAGAGCGTCAGCACTAGTGCCACGCAAGGGAGCGTTCAGGTAACGCCGGGCTGTCTCAAAGTCTCCTTTGCGGGAAGCATTCAAGAAGCCTAGGACGGCGCCGCGGGGGGTATCACGGCCCAATGGATCCGCGGGAGGCGTCGGCTGAGACGAAACCGGAGCTGCCCCAGGAAGACCAACTTGAGCCCAAGAGATGGAACCAAGTACGACGCCGGCTACGAGGAAGAATTGAGTAAAACGTCCGATCATTGTCGGCGACCTCGGTTGTTAACGACGACGCCCACGTTCGTGCGCGACGTACCCAATGGCGAGTTCTCCTCCTGGTTCTGCCAATTCTCTTTCGAAACGCTAGTCCTTGGGTATTGATTCCCCAGAGCGCCAACGGATCTTGTTTATTGAAAGCCACCATCTTCCCGTTCGGAAGGGGCTTATGAGTGTCGCTGTTGGATCTGCGCCGGCGCTCGATGATCCGCCCTCCCAGGAGTCGTGACTACAAACCGCCTCCCCACAGATACTGGTAAGCGACGCCGATCGACACGAAGTCCGCGCCAATGTTCGTGACCGCGCCCGTCGATCCGCTGAACTTCAAGGATTGCCGCTTCGTCACAGGTATCGAGATCGTGGCTCCCCAGCGGGAATTGCGTTGCAAATCAAAGCGCGGTATGCCATCGATCGATGTTCTGCCACCCGTGTAAAAGTTGGCGTCGAAAGCGGCCCACAAGCGCGGCTTAAAGGCGTAGCTTACATGAGTCTGGGTGCTGGCGATTGGATCCTGTTTTCTAACCCTGCCTTGGTAGTTATCGTTTGCTGAGAAGAACCACGCTCCCAGGTACAGGTCAAAGAACCAGCGTCCGAAACGTCGCGATATTCCAATTTCGGGTTTGGCGCCCCAACGGTTAGTACCGATATTCACGAACCGCGCTGGGTCATATTGGCCGAGCGGAGCCACTATGGCAAGGCTCGCCCCCACGATAGTCTTCCGCTGGTATCTCGCGAACTCTTCGAGATCCATCGTTGGCGCACCGTAGAGGTTTACGGCGAAACGCATCGCCGGGTTCACCAATCCCGACCGGCGGGCTTGTTGGGGAGCGCCATTTATGTTGGCCTGAAGGTTTCCCCATGTATAGGGGAGCGTGACGGCAATATTGGCAGAGCGCCCAAAGAAGTCTACAGAGCGCCCATACCCAAAGAAGGTACCGTACAAAACGGACTTGGCGTCCTCTATGGGGAGGGAGGGGTCAAAGCTGATGTCACCCGCGGATCGGGTCAATCCGACCACCCCGAAATTGGCTCCTATGGGTGAAACTGAGTAAGCCCGGGGTTCAAGCTCCTGTGCCATACATCTGCCTAGACAGACCAGTATCGTCGCGGCAAGGAGTTTCATTCGCCTGTAATTAATCCCTTAGCTGGCGCACCTGTGGCATTCCTATATCTCGCGTCCCAGCAGCAGCGGACCTTCGGTTAGCTCTTCTTTGGCGGAGGGGGGTAATTCTTCAACAGCTTTGCGACGCCTTTCTGCAAGTTCTTCGCGCGTTTCTCAGGTTTGGCTTTCATGTCGAGCGTCTTAGTTGCCGTGCCACGCCAAACTAACTTTTTGTCTGCCGGGTCGTATAGGTCCAAATCAACTTGGCCGATCACAATGGTCGACGTTGTAGTTGTGCTGATTCCTCCGCCTCCGCCATACCAGCCGCGGCCCCAGCCAGGGCCATAGCCCCAACCGGAATCGAACGAGGTAATCTCTTTTTCCTGGCCGAGCGATACCTGGTAACCGACAAACAGATCAGCCGTCTCGGCTTCTGTCATGTTCAGACCCTTTTTGGCCAACTCTGCATTCACGGCGCTCTTTAGTTGCCCGTCCGTTATCTGGTCGACCGGGTCGGCCCCTTTGATCTGGACCCATTTGAAGCTTTTGTACTTTGCAAAGTCTACGCCGTCGGCAAAGTTGTACCGTACATCTTGCGCAAACGCACTGATCGCCAGCAGGGCGATGGCGAATACCATTCTGATCGCTTTCATAGCAAACTCCTTGACTCAAGATTTCTACATACTCGCACCCGAGTGCGGCGCTGGAGACGGTTTAGTAGCCGCCCCTCTCGCTGATGACGAAAACGGCACTGGGTTGCAAGACTTGTTCAATGCGACTTCAGAAGGCTCCATGCCTCCATTCACTTGCGCTGTCGGCGCTTGACGTGTAATTGGGCCAAAGAGCGAGCCAGCGAAGCATTGACGGATGCCACTTCCTCGTCCGAAAGCTTCTCGCGGAGCCGGGCTTCGGCGCGCCGCTTCGCTTCTTCGACCTTCGCTTCATCAATGCGGTCCGCCGCGACGGCCAGGTCTGTCAACACAGCGACCCGATCGGCAGTGACTTCTATGAGTCCTTCGCCACTCGCGATGAACAGATCGTGGTCGTTCTTGCGCACGATAATTTCGCCCGGCACCATTTGCGTCATCAGCGGGGTGTGTAGGGGGTACACCCCAATTTGACCTGTCACGGCAGGCAACGTAACCATCTCCACATCATCGGAGTACACCGTCTCTTCCGGAGTAATGATTTCCAATTTCAGAGTGGCAGCCATATTTCGTTCGCTTCCTCAACTCGGCTTAACTTCTTCGATCCCGCCCTTCATATAGAAGTCTCCTTCCGCCACGGAGTCGTATTTTCCATCCAGGATTTCCTTGAAACCGCGGACGGTTTCCGCCACCGGAACCTGTTTGCCTTCGCGCCCGGTAAACACTTGCGCCACGCTGAACGGCTGGCTGAGGAAGCGCTGAATCTTGCGCGCGCGGAGTACGGTGAGCTTGTCCTCCGGTGATAGCTCGTCCATGCCGAGAATCGAAATGATGTCCTGCAAGTCCTTGAACCGCTGCAGCACTTTCTGAACTCCCCTCGCGACGTCGTAGTGCTCTCGGCCGACAATTTCCGGGGAAAGCGCACGGGAGGTCGAGGCGAGCGGATCAACGGCCGGATAGATCCCCAGCTCCGCGATGGCCCGCTCCAAAACGATAGTGGCGTCCAAGTGGGCAAACGTTGTAGCGGGAGCTGGATCGGTCAGGTCGTCGGCCGGCACATAAACCGCCTGGAACGAAGTAATCGAGCCTTTTTTGGTCGATGTGATACGTTCCTGTAGGGCGCCCATTTCGGCGGCGAGTGTCGGCTGATAACCAACGGCGCTCGCGGTGCGGCCAAGAAGGGCCGACACTTCGGAACCCGCTTGAGAAAATCGAAAGATGTTGTCGATGAACAACAGAACATCCTGATTCTTCTCATCCCGGAAGTATTCAGTGACGGCGAGGCCGGACAGGGCTACGCGCAGGCGAGCGCCGGGAGGTTCGTTCATCTGTCCATACACCAGGGCGATTTTCGACGCGCCCAGGTCATCCTGCTTAATCACACCCGCCTCGGACATTTCCTTGTAAAGGTCGAAGCCTTCTCTGGTGCGCTCGCCGACGCCGGCGAACACTGACACACCGCCATGTAATTTGGCGATGTTGTTGATGAGTTCCATAATGACCACGGTCTTGCCAACACCGGCGCCGCCAAACGCCCCCACCTTTCCGCCTTTCAGAAAGGGACAGATCAGGTCGATAACCTTAATGCCGGTAACGAGCACCTGCGGAGAAGTCGACTGGTCCACGAGTTTCGGCGCAGAACGGTGGATGGGATAGTATTTGTCCGCCTTAACCGGTCCGCGCTCGTCCACGGGATTGCCACAGACATCGAATACCCGCCCCATCACCCCTTCCCCAACGGGCATGCTGATGGGTGCACCGGTGTCGATGACCTCGTAACCGCGTTTGAGACCTTCCGTGCCGGACATGGACACGGTCCGGACCCATTTGTCGCCGAGGTGTTGCTGAACCTCGAGGGTCAGTTTGTTGGGCTGGTCCTGAACCTGATATTCGACCGTCAATGCGTCGTAGATGCCAGGCAGCTTTCCGTCAAATGCGACGTCCACCACTGGGCCGATTACTTGAACAATGGTACCTTTATTCATTTTCGCCTTTGCTATCTTTCTCGTTCGTCAGTTGTTTCCCAGTTGGCCCCCGGCGATTTCCAGGAGCTCCTTAGTGATATTGCCCTGGCGCAACTTGTTATATTCAAGCTTCAAATCCTGAATCAGGGCGGTTGCGTTGTCCGTAGCGTTCGTCATGGCCACCATGCGGGCGCTCTGTTCGCTGGCCTTGGCTTCCAGTAAAACCCGGTAAATGAAGATGTTGAGGTAATGACCAAAGAGATAAGAGAGTACCGCCTGCGGGCTAGGCTCAAAGAGAACCTCCGTCGCGTCCGCCGCCAATTCCGCTTCCGATTCTGCACCGGGAATCTGCAAACTCTTGATCTCCCCAATCGGTAGAAATTCTACGATGGTCGGCCGCTGCGTAAGCGTATTGATGAAGCGCGTCGCAACAATCACCACTTCATCCACTTCGGCTTTCACGAACAGGTCCCGGGCAAAAGCCGCTATGGGCCGGGCTTCGGCGAAGCGAGGCGAATCCGTGAACGTGAACTCGGCGGCCAACCTCCGGCGGGTACGCGCCACAAACTGCGCCGCCCGCTTCCCAACCGTGATGTACAACGTGGTTGCGGAGTCAAATTGCGCAGCTAACCGAAACAAGTTGCTGTTCAGCGATCCGCATAGACCCTTGTCAGTGCTCACAAGGATCACGGCGCGTTGGCGGACTTCGCGGACCGCCAGCAGCGGATGCGTGAATTCGCGGGCGTGAGTGGTAGCGCGGCGCTGAATGCGATACAACAGTTGCCCGAAGGGTCGTGTTACCAACGCGCCTTGTTGCGCTTTGCGCATCTTGGACGCCGCCACCATCTGCATCGCGCGGGTGATCTGCGCGGTGCTGCTGATCGATTTGATGCGCCGGCGGATATCACGAGAGCTGGGCATAACTCACCGCGTCGATTTGCCGCTGGATGCCTGCCACGTTTGTTGAAATTCGTCCGTGGCTCTCTTCAAATCGGCTTGCAGGGCCTCGCTGAGGGTCTTTTCTTTCTCAATCCGGGTGAGCAGCTCGTTTTTCCGCGTGGTCAGGAAGTCTGTTAACTTGGCTTGGAACTCCTTGACTCGCTCTACCGGCAACAGATCTAGATATCCGTTTTGTACGGACCAGATCACAGCCACCTGGACCCCGACGGAAATGGGGTCGTACTGTGGCTGCTTGAAAATCTCCATGATGCGGGTGCCGCGATCAATCTGCGCCTGTGTCTTCGCGTCCAGGTCCGATCCGAACTGCGCGAACGCCGCGAGTTCCCGGAATTGCGCGAGGTCGCCCTTGAGCTGTCCAGCAACCTGTTTCATCGCTTTGACCTGCGCCGCCGAACCCACGCGCGAGACCGAAAGGCCGACGGAGATAGCCGGGCGGACGCCTTGGTAGAACAAATCCGATTCGAGGTAGATCTGTCCGTCGGTGATCGAAATTACGTTTGTAGGAATATATGCCGAAACGTCGCCGGCTTGTGTTTCGATGATGGGCAGGGCTGTCAGTGAGCCGTTGCCGTATTTCTCGCTGACACGAGCCGCTCGTTCCAGCAACCGGCTATGAAGGTAAAACACGTCGCCTGGAAATGCTTCACGGCCGGAGGGCCGTTTTAACACCAAGGACACCTGCCGGTAGGCTACGGCGTGCTTCGACAGGTCGTCATAAACAATCAACGCGTCCATGCCGTTGTCCATGAACCACTCGCCCATCGCCGCGCCCGCAAACGGAGCCAGGTACTGGTTGGCGGCCGAATCGGCGGCGGGGGAGGCCACAATGATGGTGTACGGCATCGCGCCAGCTTCTTCGAGAACCGCAATGACCCGGGCTATGTTGGATTGTTTCTGTCCAATAGCCACATAAATGCAATATAGAGGCCGATAGTCTTTGTCGCCTGCCGCCTCGGCAGTTCTGTTCAAACGGGCCTGATTGATGATCGTGTCAATGCAGATTGTGGTCTTGCCGGTGGATCGGTCTCCGATGATCAGCTCGCGCTGGCCGCGGCCGATCGGAATCATCGCGTCAATCGGCATGATGCCCGTCTGAACCGGCTGGTTAACGGACTGGCGGCGCAGGATTCCGGGCGCGACCTTCTCAACCGGATAGGTGACCCGACTGTCGATTGGTCCCTTGCCGTCTACAGGTTCGCCAAGCATATTCACGGCTCGTCCCAGCAAACCCTTGCCGACAGGTACTTGCAATAGCTTGCCAGTGGTGCGGACTTCATCGCCCTCAGCAAGTTGCGTGTAGTCACCCAGGACAATCACGCCGACCTCGGTTTCTTCCAAGTTCAGGGCCAGCCCGGTGACGCCGTGGCCCATGTCGAGCATTTCGTTTAGCATCGCATCGGTCAGACCTTCGACCTTGGCGACACCATCGCCGGTCTCGCGGATGATGCCCACGTTTTGCCTGGCGGGCGCCACTTTGAGTCCCGTGATGTTCGCTTCAATCTCCTGGAGTAAGGTTGCCATGGGTGTCTCGCTTCAAAAGCGTTTTTCCAACGCGGCCAGTTCCGATTGCACAGTGCCATCGTAAACATCGCTTCCGATTTGGATGCGCATTCCGCCGATCAACGATGGACGATCGACAAAGGAAAAGGCCAGTCCCGGACCGTACATATGAATGAGGCTGGCTCGGGTGGTCGCTTGCAACTCAGCCGATAGAGGCATCGCGCTCTCAACCTTAGCCGTGTGCTGGTCGTGGTCGAGCCGCACCAAACGAAGAAACTGGGCCAGTATGGCATGCGCGTTGCGACGGCCGCTTATCATTACCTGCTTTACTACTTGCCGCACGCGGTCCTCGTCGATGGAGGAATTGATCCGGCACAAGCGGAACAGTTGCTTGGCTTCCCGTTTCGCCTGTCTGTTATTGATCATGGTTAGGCCGCAAGGTGCTTGGCGGTTTCCTCAGCCAGGCGCCGATGATCTTCCGGTGTCAGAATCTTGCCGGTCACTGTGGTAGTGGCCTGGACCACCAGTCGGCCGACCTCACGCTTGAGCTCCGCTAGCATACGATCGTGATCGAGAGCCGCCGCTTCGTGTGCCTTAACCATGATCTGTTGGGCGGCCGCCTGGGCCTTGTGCGTTTCCTGCTCCAGTATGCGGGCGCCCGCAGTGCGGCCCTCATCGACGGATTTGGCGGCCTGCGCATACGCTTGCGTCATTACTTCCTGGCGCAGAGCCTCGGTCCGGTCCAGCTCGGCTTTGATTTTCTCCGCGTTCGCCAAGCCAAGGGCGATCTGCCGCCTCCGCTCCTCCAACATGGCGAGGATAGGCCCATAGGCGAACTTATAGAGCACCAGGCAAACGATGCCGAAGCTGATGAGCTGCGCTCCCAGATGCGTCCAGTCAACGCCAAACGTTCGGGCGATCTCGCCGACTTGTCCACCGCCGCTCGGTGGCGCAGCCTGTATGAAGGCAAAGAGAGCGTTCATGTTCGCCGCACCTGTCACCGGTCGCCGCTATTTCACCAAGAACAGGGAGTAGAACACGATCGCCTCAGCGAAGGCGATGGCCAGAATGGACTGGACCAGAATCTTGGTAGCCCCTCCGGGGTTGCGTCCCACGGCCGATGAGGCTGCCATTCCGATCAAACCCACTCCTATGGCTGCCCCCATCGCGGCCAGACCGACGTGGATGTTTCCACTCATCATATTGTTATTTCCGCCGACTTCGGCGACTGCGAGCAATGGCGATAGCATCTATTCCTCCCTTTTTTGCTTCCTGCCGGCTTCCCCCGACCAACATGTCGAAGCCGGGATATTCATGCTTCCGTTTCCCGTAAGACTGGTGTTTCTTCCTCATGCTGGCAAATCAGGAGGGTGAATACGGCGGTCAACAACGTGAAGACTAGCGCTTGCACCAGACCCACCAGCAACTCCAAAAAGTAGAACGGAATCGGCAGAAGCCAACCGAAGCCCGGAACCAGCTTCGACATGGCGTCCAACATACTCTCGCCGGCAAAGACGTTACCGTAGAGACGAAAACTCAAAGAGACCGGCCGGAAAAGAATCGAAACTACTTCCAAGCAACCAACGGCGAAGAACACCACCACCATCAGCACTCTTAATAGACCCGTGGTCTTACCTTTGGGCGCGAACAATTCCTTCAGGAATCCGCCGGGCCCAACCTCCTGCAGCGCCCAGACGATCCAGCAGGCAAAGAAGAACAGGGCCATTGCAAGCGTCAGATTCAGATCGGCGTTCGCGCCGCGCAACAACGGCTCGTCTACTTTGAAACCATCGGCCGTCTGGTATCCCCACCCAATGGTGCCGACCCCGGGAATCAGGCCAACCCAATTCGCCGCCAGGATGAAAATGAAGATGGTCGCAAAGAACCAGAATGTTCTCTTGACCAGATGTGGACCAATGACTCCTTCCAGGAAGCCGTACAGACCTTCGACGAGCCATTCCAGGAAGTTCTGCAGTCTGTCTGGAACCTGCTTCATGCCTCGCGTCGCTGTCCCGGCGAGAATGATCAGACCCACTGCCACGATCCACGTGACGACCATCGAATTGGTGATGGGGAAGCCGAACGGTCGCGCGATCTCGACGGCTTGCCGCGTCAGACCTTCCTGTTCGGGCCCCGCCGCAAACGCGGAACTGGCGCCCACCGACAAACCGGCGACGAGAACTCGCACGAGCTGTTCACCTAAGTTCATGTTTCCTGGGCTGGAGATGTAGGGCGGCGGCATGGCGATGCAGTTTATATTGAAGGGTCTCCGCCGCCCGTCTCTGCTTCTAAGACCAGAAGGAAGGCGCTCTCGCCCTCCCCTCGAGAGCAATCCGGACGCAGCGCCTCTATTGCCACCCGCCGCCCAGTGCTTTATATAACTGCACTAGGGACGTCAATACGTCCCGCTGCGCTTGCGTGAGCTGTTGTTCCGCGGACAGCCGCTGGCGTTCGGTGTCGAGCACCTCAAGATAGCTCGTGACGCCGCCCACGTATCGTGCGTTAGCGAGCATGCTTTGGTCGCGAAGCGTCTGGGCCAGTAGGTTCACGCTAATCGTGTACTCCTTGTTCTTCTGGTAGCCAACCAGAGCATCAGAAACATCGCGGAAAGCTCCATTGATAGCTTTCTGATAGCTGATGAGCAGTTCTTCGTGCTGCGCCTTCGCGGTCCTGTAATTCCCCGCCCGGCGGCCCGCGTCAAAGATCGGGAGATCCACCACGCCGCTCATCGCGTAAGCCCCGCCGGCCCGGCTAATGACTCCCAGCAAGTCCGTTGTCTGAAGACCACCGGAAGCCGTCAGATTGATACTGGGGTAAAATGCCGCCTTGGCGACTCCGACTCGCGCATTGGCGGCAATCAGCTGCTGCTCCGCTACCCGGAGGTCGGGACGGCGTTCCAACAGAGCGGAGGGCAAGCCGGCAGGAACCTGCGGCGGCTGGGGTTGGTCGACAAGACTCCTGCCGCGCGTAATCGGACCCGGCTGCTTGCCCAACAGGAAATTGATGAGATTCTCGGTCTGCTCCTGGGCATTCTCCAGCAGAGAGGCATTGGCCTGAGCCGAAGCCACCAGGGTCTTGGCCTGATCTACTTCCACCAAGTTTGACACCCCGCCTTCCTCGCGGGCCATGACCAGCATGAGCGACTCCTGGCGGGTCTTGATAGATTCCCGCACCAAGCCGAGTTCGGCGTCGTACTCGCGCAAGTCGAAATATGCTGAGGCGACCTGAGCAACCAGGATCTGCATCACGGCCTTCTGGTTCTCCTGGATCGCCAGGAGTTCGGCACGCGAGGCCTCAGTGGCACGGCGCAGCTTGCCAAATAGGTCGATCTCCCAGGAAGCAATACCAAAGATTCCTACGGTCGAATCCAGTGGAGAATCGACGCCCGTACGGGAGGCTCCTCCCTGCGCGTTCAATTGCGGAAAGAGGCCGGACCGCGTAGCAGCCAGTTGACCTTCACCCTGGAGCACCCGTTGTGCCGCGATACGGATGTCGTAATTCGCTCGCAGCGATTCGGCGATGAGATCGCGGAGCCTGTCGTCCTGGAAAAGATCGAACCACTTCACATCACCCAGTGAGGCTGGTCCGGGCTGAGGTTCACCGGCGCGGAACTGCGTGGGTGCGGGTACGCTGGGGCGATTATAGTTGGGACCTACCAGACAGCCCGTCAGGACAGTGGTGATGCAGACGACCAGGAGGATGCGGCGCATTTAGGGATGTGCCCCTTGCAGGACGGACGGCGCGCTAACTTTTCCTTGAATCGCGCTTCGGTTACCGCCAACCCAGTAGGCTGCGCTTTGAATGACAACATAGAGCAAGGGGATAAAGAAGAGGCCTACGGTAGAAGCCATCAACATGCCCGCGAACACGGCGATCCCAATACTCACGCGAGCCGCGGCACCCGCGCCGCTGGCCACAACCAGCGGAACCACGCCAAGAATGAAGGCAAACGCCGTCATCATGATGGGCCGGAAGCGGAGCTTCGCGCCCTCGGTTGCCGCCGCGGCCAGGCTCATGCCTTTCTCGTGATTCTCCTTGGCGAACTCAACGATCAGAATGGCATTCTTCGCCGCCAGCCCCATCAGCGCGACGATACCGATTTGGACGTACACATTATTTTCAAGACCGACCAAGGTGACGCCGAGAAAAGCCCCAAATACGCCGATGGGCAGACCGAGCAGCACCGAGAAGGGTATCGCCCAACTCTCATACTGTGCCGCCAACACCAGAAAAACAAAGATCATGGCCATGCCGAAAATAGGCCCCTGCGTACCGCCCGCTTGCTTTTCCTGGTAGGCGATGCTGGTCCATTCATACCCGTAACCTTGAGGAAGGTCTTGAGCGGCCAGCTCTTCGACAACGTCGAGGGCCTGTCCGGTCGAAATACCGGGGCCGTTCGCCCCGTTGATTTCCGCGGTCCGGAACATGTTATAGCGTTGCAGGATATCTGGCCCGGTAGTCATACTTATCGTGCTGAGGGTGGACAGCGGAACCATCGAGTTATCGCTGGAACGTACGTAGATATCATTGATGCTCTCAGGTGATTTGCGGAAGTCCTGTTCTGCCTGCAGCATGACCTTGTAGGTCCGCCCGAACAGATTGAAGTCGTTGACCTGGAGGCCGCCGAGGTAGATCTGCAGGCCCTGGAAGACGCTATTGATGGGAATGTTTAGGGTGCGCACCTTATCGCGGTCAATGTCCAGCTTGATTTGGGGAACCGAAGTGCTGAAACCCGAATAAAGACCCGTGAGCTCTGGACGCTTGGCCATAGCCTGCATGAAGCTCACTTTCGCCGCCGCCAGCTCCTGCGGTTGCCGGCCGACCTTGTCCTGGAGTTCGAAAACGAATCCCGAGGCATTACCGAGGCCGTTGATGGGAGGCGGTGGGAACACTAGCGAGACGGCCTCTGGATAAGCGGCAAACTTCCTGCGGGCGGTCACCAGAATCGAACCGAGCTGCTCTTCGTCGCCCTTCCTCTCTTCCCAGGGCTTGAGCATGGCGATTACAGAAGCGTTATTGGAGGTGTAGGCATTGGTCAGGAGGTTTAGCCCACCCGTAGTGAGGACTTCACCGACGCCAGGAATGCTCTTTAGATCTGCTTCAGCGCGACGCATCAACTGGTCTGTGCGCTCCATCGAAGCGCCGTCGGGGAGGGTAAAGACACTAAAAAAGTAGCCCTGGTCTTCGTTGGGAACGAAACCGGTCGGCAGCTTCATGAGGAGGCGGCCTGCTCCAAACCAAAGGGCAACGAGACAGGCGAGACCGATCGTCACGCGCCGGAGGAAAAAGCCCACGCCACCGAGATATCCCTGTGTGGTCTTGTTGAAAAACGCGTTGAAACCGCGCAGAAAGGCGCCGATTGGACCACGAATTTCCTTACGAGGCCGAAGCATCATGCTGCATAGCGCGGGCGTAAGTGTCAAGGCGACAATGACTGACAGGATGACGGAAACGGAGACAGTGATGGCGAACTGCCGGTACAACTGGCCGGTAATGCCACCCATAAACGAAACCGGCACGAACACCGCGCACAGCACGAGACCGATGGCCACTACTGGGCCGCTAACCTCGTCCATCGCTTTTTCGGTGGCCGCCAACGGGCTTAAGCCGTGTTCGATGTGATGCTCTACCGCTTCGACGACTACGATGGCGTCGTCCACCACGATTCCGACCGCGAGCACCACACCCAGCATCGTCAGGGTATTGATCGAAAAGCCCAGAGCCACGAACGCCGCGAAGGTTCCCACCAGAGAAACTGGTACTGCCAGCATGGGAATGAATGTGGCGCGGATGTTGCCCAAGAAGATGAACACCACCAGCAGCACAAGGATAATGGCATCCCTCAAGGCGAGGAAGACTTCGTGAATGGCCACCTTCACGAACTCCGTGGTGTCCAGTGAAATGCGGTAGTTGAGCCCAGGCGGGAACGTCTTGGCGCTTTCCTCCAGGAGTTTCCGCACGCTGTCCACAGTCTGGATGGCGTTTGCTCCAGGGAGCTGATAAATGATGAGTACTGTGGCCGGAATGCCGTCCTTGCGGCCGAAACTGGTATAGCTCTTGCCGGAAAGTTCTGCGCGCGAGACATCTTTCATCCTGAGGATCGACCCGTCCGGCAGGGTACGGACGATCATGTTCTCGAATTCGGAAGGATCCGTAAGGCGCCCCTTGGCGTTGACCGTGTACTGAAACTGAGTACCTGATTTAGCCGGCGGCTGTCCCACCTGCCCGGCGGGAGCCACCAGGTTCTGCTCACCGATCACACTGGAGAGATCGGAGCCGGTTAACCCTAGTTTGGCCAACTTGTCGGGGCGCACCCAGAAGCGCATGGCATAGTCACGCTGGCCGACAATCATCGTGGAGCCGACACCTGGGATGCGCGCGATGGGATCCACCAGGTTGATCGAAGTGAAGTTGGAAAGGAAAGTGTCATCGAAGGTGCTGTCCGGCGAATAGATGGATATGGCCAGCAGGATGTCCGGCGACTTCTTCTTTACGGAAATGCCGTAGGCAACGGCTTCCTGCGGCAACTTGGCGGTCGCCTTGTTCACGCGGTTGTTGATGTCGACGTTAGCCAAATCGAGGTTGGCGCCCACGCGGAAGGTGCACGTGAGCACGTAGCGCCCGTCACTCGATGATTTCGAAGACATGTAGATCATGTTTTCGGCGCCGTTGACTTCGGCCTCGACATTGGTGGCGACGGATTGTTCCACCGTTTCGGCATTGGCGCCGGGGTAGTTGATTTCAACTTCTACTGTTGGCGGCGAGATCTGCGGATACTGTGCGATGGGCAGCGTGAAGATGCCGAGACCGCCGGCGATCAGGATGATCAGGGAGATGACAATCGCGAAGACTGGCCGGTGAATGAAGAACTTCGCCATAGTTACGCGCCCTTTGCCGGGGCTTTCTCCGAAGTCAGCGGTTGGTCCGTGGGATTCACCGTTTCGCCGGGGCGGACCTTCTGAAGGCCCTCCACGATGATCCGTTCGCCACTCTTGAGACCTTCGGTGACGATGTAGTCCTGGCCTACTCTCTGGCCCAGTACTACGCTGCGGAGCGACACTTTGTTATCTGATCCGACGACGTAGACGACTTTAGCGCTTTGCATTTCGGTGACCGCTTTTTGAGGCACCAGCAGAGCGTCTTCCGCCACGGTAGCAGCTAGCCGCACACGGCCGAACTGCCCCGGTCTCAGCAACGCCCCCGGGTTGGGGAACTCGGCAACCATGCTCAAAGTGCCAGTCTTCAGGTCTACCGCGCGATCGGCGATAATGATGCGCCCTTTCCCCGGAAACGTAGTGCCGTCAGCCAGAATCAATTCCAGTTCGCCCCCGCGATCCCTTAACTTGCCTTGGGCTCTCATCCGCTGATAGACCAAGTACTCGCTCTCGCTGATGCTCACGAAGACGCGGACCGGATCGACATTGGAAACGGTTGTGAGCAGGGTGGCGTCGCCCTGCCCGACGAGATTGCCGGGAGCCACCTGGCGTGTACCTGCGATGCCGTCGATGGGTGTCGTGATGGTGCAGTACTCCACGTTCAGGTCGGCCTGACGGATGCTGGCATTCGCTGCCTCCACGGCCGCCTGCGCCTGCTGGACAGCCGCCGTCTGGTTCACCTTGGTGGTGTTGAGGGATGCCTGCTTTCCCTCCACGTCGGCCTTGGCCGCCTGCTGAGCTGCCAGCGCGTCGTCGTAGTCCTGCTGCGGTACGGCTCGCAGTGCGGCCAGGGGTTTGAGTCGATTGACATCCTGATTGGTCTTGTTCAACTGCGCCATCGCAATCTGTAGGTTGGCTTGCGCCACGTCCACCACAGTTCGATCTTGGGCCTGCGTCAAATCTGATTGCGCCTTGGCCAGTTGTGCCTTAGCCTGCATGAGTTGGGCCTCGTACTCACGCTTGTCGAGGCTGAAGAGCACTTGCCCCGCCTTAACCATCTTGCCTTCGTCGTAGCTCTGCTTTAGCAGGTAGGATTTCACCCGGGCACGAATATCCACCGAGTCCGTAGCGTCAATGCGCGCGGTCAACTCAGTGAAAATCGGCACGGTCTTCTGAACGACCGGTGCAACTACCACGGAGACGCCAGGGCCGGCGGATCCGGCCTTAGCATTGGCATTGACGCCGTTCTTGTCATCTCCGCAGCTTGCCAGCAACGCAATGGCGGCCGCGAACGCAGCAATTTTCAGCAGTCTTGCCGGCCGCTTCCAACGGTACACCCATAACAAACTCATGCGACCCCTCTCGACTATCAAGCGGTCCTTCCAGCGGAACGATGCGCCGCGCCGGGGTCTAGATCCACTCTTTTCACCGATATTTTGGAAACGGCGGAGTCGTATGGCGAAGAGCCCGAAGGTCACAGAGACTTGTAACAACCACAAAAAAAGAAGCTGCTGCGGTGCTCAGGAATCATAACGGCAAAGGATGCGAACTAACCTGTTCCTCACGCTCCGGTCGACGCAGTTGATTCTGACGGCGTGGCGAATCCTTTGAAGTCACTCGTACGGGGAGGGGAATCTACGAAAAAAGATAAAAAGGACGGCGTGACAGCAGCGCCGAACATAAACCGCAGAGAATACGAAAAGGAACTGCGTAGACTGCAAGCGGAGTTGTGCAAGCTTCAGGAGTGGGTTAAGTACAAGAACCTGCGCGTGATCCTCGTCTTTGAAGGCCGCGACGGTGCGGGAAAGGGTGGCACCATTAGGGCGATCACGGAGCGTGTCAGCCCACGCGTATTCCGCACCGTGGCCCTTCCCGCCCCCTCGGATCGTGAAAAGACTCAGATGTACTTCCAACGCTACGTGCAACACTTCCCGGCCGCGGGTGAAATTGTCATCTTCGATCGCAGTTGGTACAACCGCGCGGGAGTCGAGTATGTCATGGGCTTTTCCACGGAACCACAGGTCCGCCGCTTCCTTCAGTTGTGCCCTGTAGTCGAGAACTGGATTGCTGAAAGTGGAATCCTGCTCTTGAAGTATTGGCTCGAAGTCAGCAATAAAGAACAGGAACGGCGGTTCAGAGCCCGCATCGACGACCCGCTTCGTCAGTGGAAGCTCAGCCCGATCGATCTGCCGTCCCGCAGCCGCTGGTATGACTACTCGCGGGCGCGCGACATGATGTTGGAGGCGACCGACACCGAAGCCGTGCCTTGGCATATCCTCCGATCTGACGACAAGAAACGGGCGCGCCTCAACTGCATCTCGCACATTCTGAGCATGGTTCCCTACAAAAAAGTTTCCCGGGAGAAGGTGAGCCTGCCTAAACGTTCGAATAAAGGTGCCTACGACGATCACGCAACGCTCCAGGACAGGCGGTTCGTGCCCGAGAAGTATTGAAACATTTTCTGTCACTAGCACGGAGTCGGAAAGAGACGTCAGAAATAGAAGAAATCCCTCAGCCAGACGCAGAATCTCTGGAACCGATGTTGCCAGAGTTAGAGTCACAGGTTGCGGAAGTGAATAGGTTGAGTCAACAGCTTCCAATAATTTATCTGGCCAGGCACGGTGAGACCGCTTGGACCGTTACGGGCCAACATACGGGGCGGACGGACCTCCCCCTGACGGAAGCCGGTGAGCGCAACGCTCGCCGGCTGAGGGAGCGGTTGAAGGGACTGACTTTCGCTAAGGTGTTCACCAGCCCTTTGCAACGCGCGGTTCGAACCTGTGAGCTCGCGGGGTTTGCGGCGGCTGCCGAAGTCGATCATGATTTGGTCGAGTGGGACTATGGCGAGTATGAGGGTCTCACCACGGCCGAGATTCGCGCGAATCGCCCGGACTGGCAGCTTTTCCGCGACGGTTGCCCGGGGGGTGAGTCGCCAAAGCAGGCGGCAACTCGGGCGGACCGCGTAGTAAGCCGCGTGCGCGCGGTGCAGGGTGACGTGTTGCTGTTCTCCAGCGGACACTTCATTCGGGTATTGGCCGCCCGCTGGATTGGTATCAAATCTGCGGCAAACGCGAGGTCGTTCATGTTGAGCACCGCCAGTTTGAGCGCATTGGGATATGAACACGACCTCTCCCGGCCCGTGATCCGCCTGTGGAATGACACTCATCATGTAATTTCATAAAGCGGAGTCAGTGAAACGAACGTCGAAATAAAAAGGACCCCATCCTGCGCCGCAGCCATCATGCCGCTTGTGTAGCGGTCTTCGATTTTCTGACTCCTGCGAAGTGTTATCCGAGTTCTAACTCAGGAAGGTACCTCAGATGGGCACAAAGACGGTTTTGGAACCCTCAACGGGATCTCGCAACTTTGCAAAGCTGCTGGAGCTTTACCGGTGCGGTCCGATTCGGCTCGAGGGGACTGACAATGCATTGTATGAACGTCATCTCCTTTTTGACAATGCGATCGACATGGAAGCGGCCACGGCTCGTGACCGGTTTGAGGCCCTCGCCCACTCACTGCGGGACGTCCTTTCACAACGGTGGGTCCTAACGGAAAAGACCTACGAGCGCCAGAACCCAAAACGCCTCTATTACCTGTCGATGGAGTTCCTCATCGGTCGATCTCTGGCCAACAATGTCACCAATCTCCTACTCGATTCGGTGGTAAAGGACGCCGTCCAGGATAAGCACCTCGATTGGATCGACCTGTTGGAGCAAGAACCCGATGCCGCTTTGGGCAACGGCGGACTGGGGCGGCTGGCGGCCTGCTTTATTGAGTCCGCGGCGACCATGCACCTTCCTGCTATGGGCTACGGCCTGCGCTACGACTACGGTCTTTTCAAACAAGGCATCCGGGACGGGTGGCAATACGAGCAGCCGGATAACTGGCTCCGCGCTCAGGATCCCTGGGAGGTGCTGCGCCGCAACGAGAAAGTGGAAGTTCGCCTGAACTGCTCTTTCGAGATTTCAGGCGGAAGCTTGCGCGCAGTCGTCGGACAGCCCTCCAGCCTGATTGGCATCCCATATGATCGCCCTGTCGTAGGTTATGGCGGCGCGACCATCAACACCCTACGCCTCTGGGCAGCGGCGTCACCCGATTTTTTCAATTTTCAGCAATTCAGCGGTGGTGACTTTGTAGGCGCTTTGGCTCAGACGCTGTCGGCCGAATCTCTCACCCGAGTCCTGTATCCCGACGACACCACCAGCATGGGCCAAGGGCTCCGGTTTGTGCAGGAGTATTTTCTTGTCGCGTGCTCACTGGCCGATCTGGTGCGGCGATTCAAGCGCGGCAACACTGAGTGGAGCGCTTTCCCCGAGAAAGCCGCTATCCAGCTTAATGACACACACCCGGCGATGGCGGTTCCCGAGCTCATGCGCATTCTGCTGGACGAAGCTCATCTCGGCTGGGACGAAGCGTGGGAGATCACCAAGGCGGCGCTCGGATATACCAACCATACGTTGCTGCCGGAAGCCCTGGAGAAATGGCCTCTGGCCTGGTTTGAAATCATGCTGCCGCGCCAGCTCGAAATCATTTACGAGATTAATAGCCGGCTGCTCAATGAGGTACGAAACCGCTTCCCGGGCGATGAAGGGCGCATTCAGCGCGTGAGCCTGGTCGAGGATGGACCTGGGCGGAAGATCCGCATGGCTAATCTGGCGATAGTAGGTTCGCACAGCACCAATGGCGTGGCGGCGATTCACTCTGGGTTGCTGCGCACAACCACGGTCAAGGACTTGGCCGAGATCTTTCCCGAGCGTTTCAACAACAAGACTAACGGAGTTACACCGCGGCGCTGGTTGTTATTAGCAAACCCGGCATTTTCCCGAACCATCACAGAGGCGATAGGAGACAAGTGGATCGCTGACCTAAGTCAATTGAGCAGGCTAAAACCATTGGCTGCCGACAAAGGTTTCCTCGACAGTTTCCGTAAGGCCAAGCGCGACGCGAAGTCGCAGTTTGCCGCTTGGCTCCGCTGGTCCTCCGGGCAGACGGTGGACCCAGACACGATTTTCGATTGCCACGTGAAGCGTTTCCACGAGTACAAGAGGCAAATGCTGATGGCGCTGCGAATCGTAGTGCTGTACAACCGGCTGCGCGCGAATCCGAACCTCGAGATGCACCCGCGCACGTTCTTGTTCGGCGGCAAGGCCGCTCCGGCATATCACTTGGCCAAACTGATGATCAAATTCATCAACAACCTGGCCGGCACCATTGATGGCGACCCGGTTGTGCGTGGCCGGCTCAAGGTGGTTTTCCTTTCGGAGTATTGCGTTTCCCTGGCGGAGCGGCTCATCCCCGCTAGCGACGCTTCGAATCAAATATCGACCGCGGGCTACGAAGCCAGTGGCACCAGCAACATGAAGTTCATGATGAACGGTGCCTTGACGGTCGGCACACGCGATGGTGCCACGATCGAGATGGCAGAAGAAGCGGGAGAGGAGAATCTCTTCTTATTCGGTCTGACGGCGGAACAGGTAGTCGCCGGCCGTGGCTGGTATAACCCTCACTGGCATTACGAAAACGAGCCGGAAACGCGAGCCGCGTTGGACCTGATCTTCTCCGATCACTTCAGCCGCAACGAACCGGGGATCTTTACTCCTTTGCGCGACATGCTTTTGACCAACGGCGACTTCTACATGCACCTGGCCGACCTGACGTCGTACGTCCAAGCGCACGAACAGCTGGGAGCTCTCTATGCTGACCGGAACGCGTGGGCGCAAAAAGCCATCCTTAATGTGGCTAGTTCCGGAAAGTTTTCAAGCGACCGCACTATTTCCGAATACGCATCCGGGATCTGGAACGTTAAGCCATGCCCAGTACCGTAGCACAGCTTCCCGCGATATCACCGCTGGCGGGCCACCCCGCTCCCAGGGAAATGCTGGTAGACGTGGCCCGGCTTGAGCGCGAGTATTATGCCCGCCGGCCCGAAATGGATGATCCCACCCAGTTGGTCAGCTTCGGTACAAGCGGACACCGGGGCTCACCGCTGCGGGGCACGTTTACAGAACCCCATATCCTGGCGATTACCCAGGCGATTTGTGACTACCGGCGCGCGCACGAAATCGCAGGCCCGTTATTCATGGGCAAGGATACGCACGCTCTGTCCGCGCCGGCCCAACGCACGGCTCTAGAGGTCCTCGCGGCCAACCGAGTGGACGCCGTAATTCAACAGGGCGGCGGAGTAACTCCGACGCCCGTGATTTCGCGGTCCATTCTCGTGTACAACCGCTACCACAAGGAGCGCCCCGGTGACGGCATCGTAGTCACGCCCTCGCACAACCCGCCCGAGGATGGAGGTTTCAAATATAACCCCACGAACGGCGGCCCTGCTGACACCGATATTACGCGATGGATCGAAGACCGGGCGAACAATCTGCTGCGCAGCGGCAACGCCGATGTAAAGCGCGTCTCCTTTGAGAAGGCAATGACAGCGAGGACCACGCGCGAGGAGGACTTCGTCCTACCGTACGTGCGCGATCTGATGAATGTGGTGGACATGGATGCCATACGAGGCGCAGGCCTCAAGCTGGCGGTGGACCCTCTGGGTGGCGCTTCTCTGCCTTACTGGGAGCCTATCAATTCGCTCTATGGGCTGCATATCACTGTCGTCAACCCTAACACCGACCCCACTTTTTCGTTCATGACGGTCGATCATGATGGCCGGATCCGTATGGACTGCTCGAGCCCATATGCGATGGCCCGGCTGGTCGGCCTCAAAGACCGGTATCGATTGGCATTTGCTAACGACCCGGACGCCGACCGGCACGGGATCGTCACACCCTCCGCGGGATTGCTGAATCCCAACCATTATCTGGCGGTCGCCATCCAGTATCTGCTCAGCCACCGTCCCCATTGGCCGCCTCTGGCAGCAGTCGGTAAAACCCTGGTTAGCAGCAGCATGATCGACCGGGTTGTGCACAAACTTGGCCGGCGGCTTTGCGAAGTGCCGGTAGGATTCAAGTGGTTCACGCCAGGTCTCTTCGACGCTTCTTTTTGTTTCGGGGGTGAGGAAAGTGCAGGGGCGAGTTTCTTGCGTCGCGATGGAACCGTGTGGACGACCGACAAAGACGGCCTCATCATGAGCCTGCTGGCCGCTGAGATCACAGCCCGCACGGGCCGCGACCCCGGCGAGCACTTCCAAGAGTTAACGGCCGAGTTTGGTACTCCCTACTACACTCGCATCGACGCACCGGCAACACCCGAGGAAAAAGCGAGACTGGAGAACCTTTCGCCCGCAGCAGTCAAAGAGTCAACCCTGGCAGGCGAGCCCATCATTGACAAGCTGACGCGCGCCCCGGGTAACCAGGCGCCCATCGGCGGACTCAAGGTGGCGGCCGCGAACGGCTGGTTCGCCGCCCGGCCTTCTGGTACAGAAAACATCTACAAGATCTACGCGGAGAGCTTCCGGGACACAGTTCATTTGGATGCCATCATCTGCGAGGCCAGGGAGATCGTGAATCATGCGCTCGCCGCTTGAAAGAGACACGATGGAAGATCGTAAAACCTCAGCGAGCATTCCGCCGTTTCCCCTAATGTATCGCGCATCTGGTTTGCTTCTCCACGCGACATCTCTGCCATCGCCGTACGGTATCGGCGATGTTGGGCCTGGTGCCTACGCTTGGATAGACCGCCTCCACGACGCGGGCCAAGGTTGGTGGCAGGCGTTGCCGCTCGGTCCCACTGGGTACGGCAACTCGCCGTATTCATGCTTGTCCTCGTTCGCTGGCAACGGGCTGTTAGTCAGCCCGGAGTTGCTGATCGAAGACGGTTTGTTGCGGGCGGACGAGTGTAAGGGCGCATTTTCGCGGGCCACGATCGACTACGACGTAGTGATTCCATTCAAGCACCGGTTGTTGAAAACGGCTTGGAGCAGATTCCATGCCGGGACACGTAAAGACCTGATGCCCGCTTTTAAGGAGTTCTGTCACAGCCGGGCGACCTGGCTGGAAGACTATGCTCTGTATCGAGCGTTGAAGGAAGAGTACAACAGCGCCTC
>Ga0068858_100001666_pt1 | contig 22704 bp, 27 predicted proteins | sample KBSSwiS12_FD_66589 | JGI IMG/M metagenome (GOLD analysis project Ga0068858, IMG submission 66589) | Switchgrass rhizosphere microbial communities from Kellogg Biological Station, Michigan, USA - KBS Switchgrass S1-2 | ecosystem: Host-associated > Plants > Roots > Rhizosphere > Soil ...
CCGGCTAGGGATGAGCAGACGCGGCAATAGAAGCGCAGCTGGGCCACCCTGAACTCATCTACCCACCCGCGCTTATGGAACAGCGCCCAAAGCTCGTGAGGATCATAGGTCGCGGCATTCGCGCAATGCGGCTGGTGGCACTGCACCCGCACCAGAAAGTGCATTGCCGCGCATTCCCATATGGCGGTCGGGTGCTTCTGGCCGTCTCGATAATATGCCACCGTCCATGAATCAGTCGCGGGGCTTGTCCGAGACGCGATCGGCATCCAATGGGGCCGCCTTGGGCGCCCCCATCTCCTGGCAATCCAACTCCGGCCCGACGCGCCAATCAGTAATCGCGTGCGGAGTGACATTAAGCGCCTTGGCCAGCGCTGCATTATGCATCTCGTTGGCGAACACTTCGCGCCGCTCAATTGCGCGAATAAGCGCCGGTGACACACCGGCCGAGCCCGCGAGGGCTTCGGTCGACAGGCCGCGCCATGTCCGCACGGTAGTCAGCGCATGCTCACCACGCTTCTCCCCGGCCCTGCGCACATCCTCGGGCACCTTCTCCCCGGTGGGCGGGTCGAGATCGACAACCGCGGGCCCCAGCAACTTCACCGCCTCGAACCCCTTGCGCAGGAAGGAGCGGTAGAGCCGATGGTGTTCAGGGTCTTTCGGTAGGCCGGACATGGACATCTCGTCGAGCTTATAGCCCGCCATCTCGGCGGCGACCTCAGCCATCCGATGGGCGTAATCAATATGGGTCGGCACCCGTCCAAAGGCGTTCATCCGTCATCTCCGATTCGTGATGATGGATGAGAACATTAGAAGAACATCGGAGTCAACGCTCCATAACTCAGCCGCCCTGCTAGCGCTCGGCAGGCGGGCGCCCGCCCCGTAACACCTCCGGAAGTCCAAACTCGGCCCGGTGAAGGGCCATAATGTGGAGCGCTGCGAACTCGCGGTGGAGCGCCCTTGTAATGGCGTCGCTCGCCCCCTCCGAAGCTTCTGCTTCTTCCGCAGCCCTGCGGCGGTGGAACGCAATTTGGGCAGGGTCATCGATCTCGATCATAGCCGGCGCCCAATCACCGATAGATGCTCAATCACCCCTTCGACTTCCGCGGGTCCTTCGAACGAGGGTATGTCCGCTCCTCGTCGATCGAGCCGTCTTCCTTTTGGATTTTTACTGAGGCGGCGGTGGATTTGAATCGGCCTCCGAGCGAATCCACCGCCTCGGCCTTTGTCTTGAACCGCTTGGCTGCGCGCTGAGCGCCATCACGCTTTAGCACCCAACCGCCAGCGTCAGCGTCCGCGGACAGCGTATATTTTGGCAGGTCGGTCATTCCGTCTCTCCCTCGGCAATGAGGGCGAGAAACGCGTCGAAGGTCGACTAGTGCCGCACCACGCGCGGAGGGCCAGATTCGTCCTGGCGGAGGCTATCGCGAAGCATCTGCGAAAGGCCGCTGATCGTGGTCCGTTCGGCTCCGTGACCGGTCACTCTGTTTGTCGGTATCGTCATCAGTTGGCATCCAGGCTTGTCCACACCCGGCGTGATAGTCCTCCGCTAGCGCGGACAAATACGTTGGACAATCGCCCCGTGAAGTGGTATCAAGATACCTCTCATTAGGAGGTGTCGATGCGCCGGCAGACACATGACGCGAACGCCTACTTTCGCGACTTCCACCATCATCATTCAAGCCGGAGCTATTCGGCATGATCCCCGGCATTATGATGCCGCCACCTCTCACGCGCGAAACCGGGACAGACTTCGTCGCGATCCAGACGGACACCGTGTCAAGCTCGACGATGGCGACCCTCGGCGCGGTGGCCGGCGATCTCGTCTTCGTTTTCGCGGTCAGCGGCGGCACCCCGACGCTGTCAGGTGGCGTCGCGTTGACCAGTATTGGCGGGGGAGGCTACTACAAGAAGCTCGTCAGTGGCGACCTGACCCGCAACGTCACGAATAGCAACATCGTGACGGTTATGATCCTGCGCGGGGGATCGACCGTCGCTTCCGTCGTTACGGACAGCGCTAACGGGTCTGTGACGAACCGCAGCGTGGCGGGATATACCAAGAATGCTGCGCATTATGGCCAGTTCGGAATAGTCCATTCGACAACCCCCGACGCGACACTCTCGATCGGGAGCCCGGCGGCCTTCGCACAGCGGGCGCTCTATAACCCGAGCCTGGGTGGCATCCATCGCATCTACCTCGCGACCCGGTTTCAGCCGGTCAATCCCTACTATCTGAGCGGGACCCCGTTCCTGTGGTCGTCCGATGGATCGTTCAATGGGCTGAAAATCTTCGAGGTGCGATTGTGACGCGCGAATGCTCGGGCGCGAATATGTCGGCCAATCCGAAAGCCTCGGTGCTGCTGCTCCGGGCAGCGAAAGGTGACGCCGACGCGCAGGCTGGCCTAGCCGATTGGTGCCTGGAGCAGGCTACCCGCACCGGTCATATAACGCAGGCACTCGCAATGGCTGAGTTTTCGGCACGACTAGCGGCCTCCCAAGGCGCCGCGGAACATCGCCACTCGTTGGCGCGACTCCTCATCCGCTCGTCGGATCACGCCTTTGAGATCGGCGACCTTCATAGCGGCACGTCCCATCGCGCCGAAGCCATCGCCTTGCTCGACGAGCTTGCTGACGAAGGCAATGAAGAGGCGGCGCAGGAGTTCATCGAGCTCGTTGGTGACAGCCCGCCAGAACTGGTCGCTTTTGCCGGCAGATTGAGGCGCAGGGAGGTGGCTGCTCAGCTTGAGTCAGACGCTCGTTAAACCTTCTAGCGCTCATCAGCCGGTCCCACACGCCTGCTTTCCGCCATCGCACGAAGCGGTTGTGGCAGCTGGTGCGTGGGCCGTAGCGCTCGGGCAGGTCGCGCCACGGCGCGCCGGATCGCAATATCCAGAAGATACCGTTCAGCACGCGGCGGTCATCGACGCGCGGCACGCCTCGTGGCTTGTTGGGCAGCAGTGGCGCGATCACGCGCCACTCAAAGTCGGTCAGATCATATCGGCTCATGCCGACGCTGAATCAGCTTTCGGGGCGAAATGGAAGCGGCCATCATCTGGACAGAGGTGAGACGATGAAGGCACGCGTAACCGGATTGAACCATATCACGCTGGCAGTCGCCGATGTTGAAAGGTCATTGGCCTTCTACCGCGACCGGCTCGGATTAGCCGTGCGTGCTGTTTGGCCAAATGGCGCCTATCTCGAAGCTGGGCCGCTTTGGCTTTGCCTGTCCCATGACGATGAGGCGAGGACATCGCCACATCCCGATTATACCCATCTCGCCTTCAGCGTTTCCGAGGCAGATTACGCTGATCTGAGCAGGCGCTTAGTTGCTGAGTGCGTTGTGTGGAAGGACGACAAGAGCGAAGGGGCGTCCACCTACTTCCTCGATCCAGACGGGCATAAGCTTGAAATCCACATAGGGTCGCTCGAAACAAGACTGGCCCACTATCGCCAAAACCCGTCCAAGGGGGTGACAGTCTTCGACTGATGGAACCGGCCGTTTATGAGTTCACGGCCTAATCCGGCCGGCGGCAATCCGGGAATGATCGGAAATGGTGGGAGGGCTATTGGCGCTATTGGCCCTAATGGCGGGGGCAGGGGCAGGGGCCACCCGGTTCAGGAGCCCCCCTCCCAGCCTCCAACTCCAACCTTTTCCACCGTGGTAATCCAGGTGCCGGTGGATTGTTGCCCCCGATAATCGAATTGTGTGGTCACTCTGTATCCCGCGCGTGACTGGCTACTGAAGCCGTGGACGCCGATCCCAATGCTCTCGCGCATCGTTCTTCAACCTCGTGGCGGTATCCACGCCGACCACAACGGTGATGCGCGGCGGCTTCTCGAAAAAGCCCTCGATTCTGCCAGTCTCATCGTACCCCAGCCACCCTCGGCCCTCGATCTGAAAGACATTGTCGCTCTCGTGCTTGCCGATGATAACGATCTGCGCCCGGCTGCTCACGGAGCTTTCCGGGATGTTCTCGCTGTCGACGTGGAAGGACAGGTGATACTTGAGCGCCTCTTCCCGGTCGGGGTCGTCCTGATCTCCACGACACACCCATAGCCGGCCTTCGCGGATGACGACGGTCAAGCCGTCCTCGACCACCGCGCCGCCCTTCTTCATCGTGGCGATAATGCGGGCGTCGGTCAGTTTGTAGCTGGCTTCGATGTTGGACCAGCGATCCAGATCCTCGCTCATGCCTTGTAATCCGGATGGTTGCTGAGCTTCATGATCGCGCTGTTGATCAGCTCCTGCCGTTCCTCTGGGGTGAAATCGCTTTCTGCGAGAGAATGCCATTCGCCGAAGTCTTCGCGTCCGACCAGATAGCGGAACCAAGTCTCGCAGATCGAGGCGCCTTTGAAAAAATCGCCGTCGCCATCTTCGGGAATATCGTAGGGGACGGGCAGGGCGGGCCGGGGAAGGTAAATCCCTCCGTTCGGCATCTCGGTATATTCGCAGTCGCAAGTGTCGCAGCACTCGTCGACATACTCCGCCAGCTCGTCGACATCATCGGCAACGAACACACCGACGAGATCGCCGGGGTTATCCGCGTCGGCTTTCAGGCGGACGAGATAATTCGGCATTGGCAGGGCCTCCCCACTTCCCGACCGCGCCAATCTACGCCTCTCTCCGGCGAGCGGAAGGCAGGGCGAAAACCGCGATGCTATTTGGTTGCGGAAGCGGCGCGTGGGCGGTTCTGAAGGTGCATGACGAACTGCATCAGGTCGTTGCCGAGCCGACCGCACGCAACTGTGAAGTCGCGGATTTCCTTGGCCGTGACCGTCTCGTCCGGTGCCATCCGCAAGTTCTTGGCGGAAAACCAAGGGGGCACCAGGCGCGCTTCCGCATTAATTGCGTCTGCTGCGCTCCGGACGGGCGGGTGGAATGAAACGGTCCAGTGGGCGAGCTTATTACGGACGTCGCTTCGCGCTGAAACGCGCTTGAGAAGTGCTTCAAGCCGCTTGAGATCATCGGTCTCTAGGCAATGGCGAGCAGCGGCCCTCAAGGTCCGAATCTTCGGCTGTAGAAGCCCAATGGCATCGAACGCGATGAGAGCTGTTTCCTGATCTGCCGGGTAAAGTAGCCAGCCAAAGATGAGAGCGAGTTGGCTTTCCAGGTTGGAGAAAGTCGCCAGGGCCTGGCCTAAGCGGGTGTGAACCTCATCCGTCAGTGCCCCCACATCGATCTCTATCGGCTTTTCGGTCATATGACGGCTGAATGCCGAAACGACTTCGAAATGGAAAGGCAGAGCGTGAGCAGCGATATTGATGAGCAGCTGAAGAATCTCGAGGTCCAGCGGAAACTGGCCTTGGACGAGTTCGTGTTTCGGGCCAGCGTCCCCTTATTCAGACGGATCAATGGCGACAAGGCAGATCATCTGGGAACCGGGACATTCGTGCATGTGAAGGGACGGCTGATCCTTCTGACCGCAAGGCACAATCTCGATGCTTGTAGGGCCGACGAAATCGCGATCACACGAAGGCCCGAGGGCTCCGAACTCCTGACCATTGGCAGCTTCACCACTTACAAACCAATCGACACGCCCGGTACGACCATCGACATTGTCGGCATCGGCCTGGACGACGCCGGAACGCGGCGTCATGTGGAGAATGGTTGGAGGGTTATCGAACCGTCGACTGGAGCGCAGTTTGTGCCCGGAGAAGCGTTGCTGGTTGGTTATCCATCGGAGTCACTCAGGACCGATGGCATGAACTTCTGGGGAAGACCTACCGGCATTTGGACTGCTGGTCCGACGCCGGTCCCTCAGGCCGCCAAAGAACCGATAGATCCTGTCCTTGATCTATTCCTCGCTCACTCCGCGAGAGCAATCGGTCCCTCGGGAGACGAAGAACGAATGCCGAGAGTCGATGGAATGAGCGGCTGCGCCGTGTGGCAATCGATCGAGACCCCAGAAAGCGAAGTCTGGTCGCCTGACCGGGCGTACCGTTTGGTGGGCATCCAATCTGCTGCCACGCATGGCGTCGCGCTTCGCGTAAAGACTTGGCCCTATATCGACGCTCTTTTCCGGCAGGTGTAGTCTATCCGGCCGTAATGATTATTCGACCGGCTTGGGAAGCGCCGGTCGTGGGCTCATCTTGATCACCTTGGGGGAGAGATTCAAGGGAGGCTTATCCTCGAGCCGCTTTGCCTTCGCCTCGTCGCGGCGAATGTAGCGACGTCCACCGACCTTGAAGAAGAACAAATCACCGGCGGCCATCAGGGCGTAGGCCTTGGTGAGGCTGACGCGGGACCAGTCCACGAAGTCGCGTACGGTGAGAACGGCAGGAAGGGGTGTGTCGCGCATGGGCGCCTCCTTGTTGACGAGGCGCGGATATGGAGTCGGCCCAAGAGCCTCGGTCACCGGCAGCCCTTAAGTCTTGGCGGAGGGGCTGTGCGATTGAACCGCGTCTGGAAGCGATCCACGACGGGGATCACGAACGGAAAAAACGAGTCGGGCCAATAGCTTACTCAACAATTTGATTTTGCTGAGAAAAATCCGTATTGTCGGGAGCGGCGAGATACGCTGGAACTCCCTTGGCCGTTAGCTATGACGAAGCGGCAATCGATCGGACGGCCGTCCCTGTAGTGGCGACCTATCAGCCAGATCGGTGTAGACAAGGCCAGGGCTCGCCGCCTTCACCACCCATAGCCATACCAGCGGAAAATCGCTCGCGCCTCGTCTGGGACGGGGGCCTGGTGTGGCAACGGGAAAAGCGTCACACCTTTGTCGGCGCCGCCCTCGACCACCGGCTTGAGCGCCTTTGCTGGTCCGAGGCTCCAGCTCGGGGAAAGGGTGTTAGCCGCCTGATAGAAGGCGCTGGCGACGGTATCGGCCATTTGCAGCCCAGCCACCTTCTCGGCAGCGGCAACAGACCAGTCAGATCGGTCGAGAAGCACGGGATCGAGGCCGCGGCTGTTGAGGTACAGGGTATTGGTCCGTCTCTGCATCGCGAGCCGATCGACATATGAAAAGAAGTGCCGATAATCGTGACCGCCGCGCCGCGCGAAAACAACCTTCATGGGCTCTACGCCGCCGAGCTCGCCTCGCTGCCATCTCGCCGCCCAATCGGTGACGCGCTCGAGCAAAAGGCGCATGCACCAATTATAGAACTTGCCAGACTCGATCATGGCGCCGAGCCGATCGTTGATATGGTCCCGCATGTTGGTCTTGTGAGACGCGAGCGTGAACGCCTTGATGGGCCGGGCTGCCAAGGAGGCACAGACAGCCTCTCGCCGATCGACAGCGATCTTCGCATAGTGAAGCGACCCCGCCTGCCTCGAATTGGCCGCAGCGCGCATGTCATCGATCCAGGTAGGCAAGTCAGCATCGCGGCTCGATCGGACGCATACAGCCGAGATACACAGCCATTCGTGACGCGTGGCTGCATAGCGGAGACCGTCGCGGACGCCGGGATCTCCGGCTTCATCAATAAAGACGGTCAGGGCCGGCATGTGAGAGCCATACCAGCATGGCCTGTTCTTGATAATGTCCCTGAGCGTGCCAGCCTGTTCTGGCAAATCCGGCGGCGGTTATTACCGCACTATTACCGAAAAGGCGCTACGCGCCCCCGCACGTCGTAGCTAAGTTATTGATTCTGCTTGGTGACCCCTACGGGACTCGAACCCGTGTTTTCGCCGTGAGAGGGCGACGTCCTGGACCGCTAGACGAAGGGGCCGCGGCGGAAAGAGCGGCGTCCTTATGGGGTGGAGAAAGCGGTGTCAAGCGAACCGCACGTCGCAAAGCTCTGCCGACATGCCGCACCGCAAAATTACGATATGGAACTCTGCCGCTGCATTGCTAAATCTGCGATCATGCATCTTGGATCGGCCTGGCAGGAGGAGGTTGATCGGCTCATCGCCGTTCATGGGGCCGACGCGATCGGAAGCCTGGTCAAGCGCATCGCGGATGCGGTGTGCATGTGTGACGATCACGCCGTGTGGGAGCTCGATCATCTTCTCCAGCTGGTCGAGGCCCGCGTTGAAGGATCGTGGCGAGCGCCCGAAAGCAGGTCAGCATCGAGCAGCGCCGGCGCGGCGGGGCCCTTATCACGAGCAGGAGTTGGACTTCCGCGCTGACCGTCAAAGATGACCGTCATTGCGCAGGCTGCACCAGCCATTGCGGCCGACGATGATATGATCGTGGACCGCAATGTCGAAGAGTTGCGCGGCTTCGGCGATGGCGCGGGTGGCGGCACGATCACTTGCGCTTGGCCGGGCATCGCCGGACGGATGATTATGGGCGATGATCAGCCCGGTCGCGCCGAGTTCCAGCGCGCGACGAACGATTTCGCGGGGAAAAATATCGGCGCGGTTGATTGTACCCCGCGCCGCGACGTCGTCGCGCAGCAGCCGGTTCTTGGTGTCGAGATAGAGGACGCGGACCTGTTCTGCGGGTTCATGCGCCATGTGCGTGTGAAGATAATCGAGTACCGCCTCGCCGTTGGGCAGCACCGGCTCGGCACATAGCCGCTCGCGCCGCTCCTCGCGGATCAGCGTGCCGACGGCGCGGATCAGGCGGCACAGATCGCGGCGGTTGCCCAGCACCCGTTCCAGGGCAGGCAAGGAGGCGCGGAGAATTGCTGGCACCGAACCGAAGTGATCGACGAGGCGAGCGGTCACCAGCGGGGCCTCCGCTCCGCATAATGACGTGAGGATCGCGGTTAATCGCCGTTTACTGTTGGGATGATCGTCCGATACCGCACACCCGGCCATTGCGTTGCGCTTTGCCCGCGAAGGTGGAAGCGTGCATTCGTGGAGCGTCGTGCGATCGGCACCGGTCTCAGGCGCCGGGAGAAAGCTGGTCCGCTCATATACGGAATCGCGGGCCGGCGCGAAAAGCTGTCTGATCCCGGTAATGCGCCTGACCCAAAGCAGCCACGACATCGCTAGCATCGGCGCGACCGGCGGAAGAGTCGATGATCCCGAACCAAAACATGCCCCCGGCGGCCGGGCGCTGGGCCCGTTCATGGTGATGCGGCGGTCAGCGAGACAGTTCCGTGATGAGAATCGACAGATTCGTCAGGCCCGAGAGCAAGATCCCGGTCGCGACCGCCAGCCCGATGATGAGCGCCATGGTCCAAGCCAGGCGCTGCAATATGGTCAGGTCATTGTGTCGCTTCCTCCGTGTCGGGAACGGCAGAGGAAAAGTCTGGCCGTCGGCTTGGTCGGGGTAGATCTGCTGATCTTCCCGGATGGTTGCCGCTGCCATTTTCCTATAGCCGTAACCCTGTTCCGATCTGACGGTGACTGAGCCCGGACGCGCGAGATTTTCTAGGTCCGATGATTGGGGGCCCAAATCCCGGACCCGGTTTTCGGCCTCCGCGCACTCGAGGATGCGCGCGGCGTCAACCCTGCTCGTGACGCCGAGAATCTTCATCGCCTCTTTCAGGCGCTTGTCGACGGTGTGCGCCGAAATCCCAAAGTGCTGGGCGATTTGCTTGGAGGAATTATGCGCGAGCACGAGCCGCAGGTAAGCGCGCTGGCTTTCGGTCAACTTTGACAGACGGTCTGCGTGCATTTCGGCCTTCTAGCGCAGCTTGGGGGGCGTTGCCACGGTCGAGCGGACGTTTCCGGACGAATCGCCCGAACCTCCGCACGCCAAAAAAGAGAGCCGGTCACCTCGTCAAATTTGACGTTTTGCATCGTTCTTGAACCGAAACCGACGCAGGCTCTGACGATTGAACCGCAGCTGGTCGACACAATGCCCATGCGCTCATCACGGTGCCTCGCCCGCCATGGCCTCGCTTTCCGCAAAAGCTGCGCCTCAGGGGTTCTGCCCGGCGGAAAAACCCTTCTGCGCCAAAAAGTTCAGTTTGCCGATCGGACAGGCCGACGGCTGGCGCTGCGGCTCACGCTCCTTCTGGCGCTTGCGGCGCTTCTCGTACCGGTTCGCCCGCACGCTGTGTAGCCTGATGCTTCCCGCCGGGGCGCGGGGGCATGATCGTCAGGCCGCCGCTTTGTCGCGTTCCTTCATTTCCTGGTTGAGCATCTCCGCCAGCAGGAAGGCGAGTTCGATGCTTTGGCCGGCGTTCAGCCGGGGATCGCAATGGGTGTGATAGCGATCGGCGAGATTCTCGTCCGTAACCGCCATCGCGCCGCCCGTGCATTCGGTGACGTTCTGCCCGGTCATTTCGGCATGGATCCCGCCACCATGTGTCCCCTCGGCGCGGTGAGCCGCGAAGAAGCCACGGACTTCGGCGAGGATCCGATCGAACGGGCGCGTCTTGTAGCCGGTCGCGGCCTTGACGACATTGCCGTGCATCGGGTCGCACGACCAGACGACCGGGCGGCCTTCACGCTTGATCGCGCGGATCAGGCTGGGCAGGTGTTTCTCGATCTTGTCATGCCCATAGCGGGTGATCAGGGTGATCCGACCGGGGTTGCGCGCTGGGTCGAGCGTGTCCAGCAGGCGCAGCAGCACCTCGGGATCGAGGCTCGGCCCGCATTTGATACCGATCGGGTTACCCACGCCGCGCAGAAACTCGACATGCGCCGATCCCTCGAAGCGGGTACGGTCGCCGATCCACAGCATATGCGCAGAGGTGTCGTACCACTGGCCGGTCAGGCTGTCCTCGCGTGTCATCGCCTGCTCAAAAGGGAGCAGGAGCGCCTCGTGGCTCGTATAGAATTGCGTGCCCTTGAGCTGCGGCACGGTCTCGGGATTGATTCCGCATGCGGCCATGAAATCGAGCGCATCGCCGATCCGGCTCGCCACCTCGCCATATTGCGCGGCCCAGGGGCTGCGCCCCATGAAGTCGAGCGTCCAGGCGTGGACCTGGTGGAGATTGGCATAGCCGCCCTGGGCGAAAGCCCGCAGGAGGTTGAGCGTTGCCGCCGACTGGCTGTACGCGCGGATCATGCGCTGCGGATCGGGATTGCGCGACGCTTCGCTGAAGCCGATGTCGTTGATGATGTCGCCGCGGTAGCTCGGCAGCGAGACACCATCGACCTCTTCGGTCGGCGCCGAGCGGGGCTTAGCGAACTGACCGGCCATGCGGCCGACCTTCACGATCGGCAGCTTGGATGCATAGGTCAGCACAACCGCCATCTGCAGGATGACGCGGAAGGTGTCGCGAATGTTGTTCGGGTGAAATTCGGCGAAGCTCTCGGCGCAGTCGCCGCCCTGCAGGAGGAAGGCCTTGCCCTCGGCAACCTTGGCAAGCGCTGTCGTCAGTTCCCGCGCCTCGCCGGCGAACACCAGCGGCGGATAGCTCGACAATTCCTTTTCAGCCGCGTTCAACGCAGCGATATCCGGGTAGACTGGCATCTGCACCGCTTCGTGCTGTCGCCAGCTCCCGGGCGTCCAGTTCGTCGCCATCAGAGTCTCGTTCCTTTTCGGGCGCTTCCCATGCGCGCGGGCGACCCGAAAGGCAAGCGGTGCCTGCTTCGGCTCAGCAAAGTTGCGGTTTATCCGGATGCTGAGGACCGCATTTTGGCCTGAGCCACCCGGCGCGCATAGCCGTTGGCGAAGAGGCCGAGCAGGATCACGCTCGCCAGGCACAGGGCAATATAGGCGGCGTGGAATGAGAAATATTCGATCCACAGGAAGCCGGCGCCATAGCTGAGAGCGACCGAAACGACGAAGGTCTGAAGCGAGTTCGAACCGATCATCGCGCATTGCCGCATCAGCCACAGCTGCTGGAGACGCGGCCACATCCAGAGGACGCTCATGATCGCCCAGCATACCGACAGCGCGTGGATGACGCGCATGGGACCGATCCGGATCTTGCTCTGATAGAGAACCTCAAAGGCAAACCAGCCCTGTGCCAGGAACAATATGGTCAAACCCGCAAAGAGCAGCAGCGGCGCGATCAGCCACAGCCAGTCTCCTTCCGCCTTGGCCTCGAGTCTGGCGAGCAGGCGGAACCGGCCTGCCGCCATCGCGCCGTAAAAGGGCAGCTGCCATGAGGCGGGGTTGAAATTCCAGAGCCAGTCGCCGACCGGGGAGCCCCCTGGCAAGTTGAACCAGGAATGTTCATGCGCGAACCAGTAGAGCGCCAGAGAGGCGGCAAGGGCGATCAGCGGCTGAAAGCGCAGCAGCATGGCGAACAGCGGCGCCGCAAAGAGCAGCACCATATAGGTCGCCAATATCTCGAGGCAGTAGGGCTGGACATGGAGCAGCAGGAAGTCGACGAGCGAGGCCGGCCCGCGGACGATGAACCAGCTGTAAAAGCCCAGCGCAGCGAGCTGCTTCGATGCCAGGCACAGCGGCACGAGCGCGAGGAACAGCAGCAGGTTGTAAAGGTAGAGCCTCCCCGCGCGGCGCCAGACCTTGTCGGTGAAGACGCGCATGGGCGGGGTCCGGTCCGCCCTGAAATAGACGGCCCCGACCAGATAGCCCGATAGCAGGAAGAATATCTCGGCTGCGCTGGAAAATCCCCATAGCGTCAGGGTCGGGAATTGCATCCCGACCATGTGCATGCGATCGGTGAAACCGGTTATGTGATTGATCGTGATGGTGATAAGCGCCAGCCCCCGCACGATATCGATCGTGGCGTCGCGCTGGCCGGCGGCTCGAGCGTCGGGTGGTGTGGCGGCGGCGGAGGACACGCGCTGCCCTTAGGGTTCAAATCTGATCGCCGCAATGGCCGGGTCATTAGGGGGACAGGCCGGGAAATGCATCTCCCGACGCTCGCCCGAAACCGACATGTGTCGCTATGGCGCAATGCTATTCATTGATCCTCAAGCCACCCCCGCCCATATAGTGGTCGAAGGAGGGCTTATTGCCCCCGGGACGGAGTATAAATTGAGCGAGACCCTGCCCGTATTGCCGTTGCGCGATATCGTCGTTTTTCCGCACATGATCGTGCCGCTGTTCGTCGGCCGCGAGAAATCGGTGGCCGCGCTCGAAAGCGCGATGGCTGCCGACAAGGCCATCTTCCTGGTCGCGCAACTCGACCCAGCGGAGGACGATCCCGATCGCGACGCGCTCTATGATGTCGGCGTGGTTGCCACGGTGCTCCAGCTTCTGAAGCTCCCCGACGGGACCGTGCGCGTGCTCGTCGAGGGCAAGCAGCGCGCGACGCTGAACGAACTGCGGCTCGACGAGACGCACCTGACGGCTGCTATCGATCTGATCGGCGAGGTTGAAGCCGAGGGGGCCGAGGTTTCCGCGCTGATGCGCTCGGTGGTCGATCAGTTCGAGAACTACGCTCGCCTCAACAAGAAGCTGCCCGCCGAGACGTCGGTCCAGCTCAGCCAGATCGACGATGCGTCGAAGCTTGCCGACGCGGTCGCGGCAAACATCTCGATCAAGGTCGCCGACAAGCAGGCGCTGCTTGTCGAACTCGATCCGACAAAGCGCCTGGAAATGGCGTTCGCGCTGATGGAAGGCGAGCTGGGCGTGCTCCAGGTCGAGAAGAAGATCCGCAGCCGGGTCAAGCGCCAGATGGAAAAGACCCAGCGCGAATATTATCTGAACGAGCAGCTCAAGGCGATCCAGCGCGAGCTCGGCAACGGCGAGGGCGAAGAGGGCGGCGACGAGCTTGCCGAACTCGCCGCCAAGATCGCCGGCCTCAAGCTGTCCCGCGAAGCCCGTGCCAAGGCCAATGCCGAGTTGAAGAAGCTGCGGACGATGGCGCCGATGTCGGCCGAGGCCACGGTCGTGCGCAACTATCTCGACACGCTGCTCGCGCTGCCCTGGGGCAAAAAGTCGAAGCTCAAAAAGGATATTGCCGCCGCCCAGGCCGTGCTCGACGCAGATCATCACGGGCTCGAGAAGGTCAAGGACCGGATCGTCGAATATCTCGCGGTCCAGGCGCGGACCAACAAGCTGAAAGGACCCATCCTCTGCCTCGTCGGTCCGCCCGGCGTCGGCAAGACCTCGCTCGGCCGCTCGATCGCCAAGGCGACGGGGCGTGAATTCGTGCGCCAGTCGCTGGGCGGCGTGCGCGACGAGGCCGAGATACGGGGCCACAGGCGCACCTATATCGGATCCCTGCCGGGCAAGGTCGTTACCAACCTGAAGAAGGCCGGAACCTTCAACCCGCTGTTCCTGCTCGACGAGATCGACAAGCTTGGCCAGGATTTCCGCGGCGATCCCGCCTCCGCGCTGCTCGAAGTGCTCGATCCCGAGCAGAACAGCCGGTTCCAGGACCATTATCTCGAAATCGACATCGACCTGTCGGACGTGATGTTCGTCTGCACCGCGAACAGCCTGAACCTGCCGCGGCCGTTGCTCGACCGGATGGAGATCATCCGGCTTGAGGGCTATACCGAGGATGAGAAGATCGAGATCGCCAAGGCGCATCTGATCGGCAAGCAGATCGAAACCCATGGGCTGAAGCCCGGCGAGTTCGAGCTCACCGAGGCGGGGCTGCGCGATCTGATCCGCTATTATACCCGCGAGGCGGGTGTCCGGACGCTGGAACGCGAGATCGCCAAGCTAGCGCGCAAGGGCCTGCGCCGGATCCTCGAGGGCAAGGAGACCAAGGTCGTCATTACGCCCGAAAATCTCGCCGACTTCGCCGGGGTCCGCAAATTCAGGTTCGGCATCGGCGAAGAGGAGGACCAGGTCGGCGCCGTCACCGGCCTCGCCTGGACCGAGGTCGGCGGCGAACTGCTGACGATCGAGGCGGTGACCGTGCCGGGCAAGGGCGCGATCAGCACCACCGGCAAGCTCGGCGACGTGATGAAGGAGAGCGTGCAGGCGGCCTTCAGCTTCATCAAGGCGCGAGCGCCCGCTTATGGTGTCAAGCCCAGCCTGATCGCGCGGAAGGATGTCCATATCCATCTGCCCGAAGGCGCGGTGCCCAAGGACGGCCCGTCGGCCGGCATCGGCGTCACGACCGCGATCATATCGACATTGACCGGGATTGCAGTCCGCAAGGATGTGGCAATGACCGGCGAGGTAACGCTGCGCGGCCGCGTCCTCCCGATCGGCGGGCTCAAGGAGAAGCTGCTCGCCGCGATGCGCGGCGGGATCACGACCGTGCTGATCCCGAAGGAGAATGAGAAGGACCTCGTCGAGATTCCGGCGAAGATCACCGAAGGATTGAAGATCATCCCGGTCAGCCATGTCGACGAGGTGCTCGAGCTGGCGCTGGCCGATCATCTGACGCCGGTCGACTGGACCGAGGCGGACGAGCTGGCGCTGACGCTGAAGGGCGCCACGAGCCCGGATGGCGCGGAGACTGCCGTGAGGCATTGAGAGGTTGGTAGGCACTCAACTCTCGTCAGGGCATTCTCCCCTTGCACAGCGGTTATGGTGACGAATAGCGAAGGCTAAGATGACTATTATAAAATAGCTCCATATAGCGTTTGAGGTTTGGTATATCCATGAACCAAATGGCCGTGGGAGCATGAAGGCAAAGTGACACATAATGGTGACGCCCTGTAGGGCAGCGACCCACATGGGCCAATAATTATGCGATCGAACAACTATGAGCATAATTCCTACGAAGTAGAGGACGTCTATAGACAATACGTCCCATTCAATATGGCTGAAGCTCGTAGGATCGAATATGGCTGCGCAAAGTGTGAGATAGGAACTTGCTACCAGTCCGGCAGAAACTAATTTTTCGTGCGTCCCACCTCGTCTGAAAGCATAGATGGTTACCGCCCACATAAGAGCGCCGTAGATAATTGGGCGAGTGTAAATTTGCATTTACGCGACCCAGCGGCATACCGTCGGTGAAGTTCCAAATCTGCCCAGATCCCGGCAATAAGAAATTGGGACAGATAACGATACTATTAGCCGAGATATCGGCCAACCCATCCCACGGCATAGTATAGATGAATGTAAAATACGTAGGGGTGTTGCATAATTAAGTCGGAGAGACATGTTTTCGCATCGTCCATAGGAACCGCTTGAGGTCAATAAAAATCCACGGGCTTATACCATGGCTCTTCATTGCGCAGTGTAACCTGGTTCTCCGGCTGTTTATGATGATGCCGATAGGTGGCAAAACCTAGTAGGATCGTCATTGGATATGCCCAAAGTACGGTGGCGTTATAGTATGCCCAAGGGATTACATGGGGGACGAATGGAGCAAAGTGCGAGAACAACGTCAGTCCGTGCATCGCTGATAGCCATATTGGCCAAAATTTGCGCGACTTCAACGCGATACAGACAAGGATAAAGAAAAGGATCAAATCAACCGCGGCAACCGCTAGATCGGGGTGATCATATCGGACGGCCCGTGGGCTTCGTACGAGAACGGTCAGATAGGTGGCCGCAATAATCCCTATGGCTGTTAGTCGCTCCTCCCATCCACCACGCCATATGGCGTAGAGACAGGCCCCCCACATCAGCGCACCATAAAGGATTAACCGGATCACCCTCTAGCGTCATTCACGTCGACCGCCTGTGCGTCAAGGGTGATCCGACAAATCAGGCGACCTGGCGGGGCATCTGCTCGATGCCGCCGGGAACCGGCGGATATGGATCCTTGTCTCCATAGGACACCACCGGTAGCTTGAACTTCCGCTGGACCACCGCCAGGTGGCGATGTCCTTCTACGACTTGTCCTCGGGCGGCGACGATCGTCGAGAGCGAGTTGAAAAAGTGGGCAAACGCATCCTGCGCCACCTCCATGGCAAAATTGCCGTCGAGGCGGGCCTGCGGCAGCTCGGCAGCGAGCAGCGCGCCATGCTTGGCGGCCATGTCGAGGGCGCGTTCATATTGCTCGAGGGCGGCGTAGACGCGGAGCGTCGCGGCATCACGATCTTTGGACATAATTCTCCCCTTGCGCCGGAACGGGCGCTTCGATCGGTTGGTGGAAAATGCCTAGCGCGAAAGCGCCAGGGCGATGTTCGACAAGGCAGCAAAGCCGGACAGAAGAGCACCGGCCCCCAAGCCCATTCCAAAGATCAATACCGCGATCCAGAACAGGCGTTGGGCAATCGTCAGGTCATTGCGTGGCTTCCTTCTAGTAGGAACCGGCAATGGAAATTCTAACAAGCTCGTCTCGCCATAAGCCCGGTAGGGCATCTGGTCTTCCCGAAGCGAACCCATCATTTCCTCTTGCCTCTCACCGACATGGGCCGGTGGAGCCATGATGGGTCGTTCGGGGCGGGAAACAACGGTTTGCGGTTGACTAGTCAAACGCTGACTAGGCTCCTCGGCCTCGAAAGACTGGAGCAGGCGGGCCGCTTCAAGCCGCGTCGCGACGCCAAGCGTCTGGATCGCGCTGCGCAGATGATTGTCGACCGTCATCGGCGAAATGCCCAGTTCGCGGCCGATTTCCTTCGATTGCATATGTTGCAGGACGAGCCGCAGGCAGGCGCGCTGCCGGCTGGTCAACTTGGTTATGGCCGCCTCATACCCCATCCGGCAAAACTACCCGATCAACGGCGCGAGTCGATCCAAAAATCAGCCCGCCCTATGCCTGACACCCAGCCAAACTCGCGCTCTGTATCATGCATCAGGATAATGAATCGAGATTATCTCCTGTTCCTTGATACCGCCTGGCAGGTCGACGCGACGTATGTCCCCGATCGCGGCGCCCCTTAGCGCGACGGCCAGGGGCGAACGCCAGCTGATCCGGCCCCGGGTGGCATCGGCCTCGTCCTCGCCGACCAGCGTCACCGTCCGCCTGGCGTCATCCTCATCCGCGATCGTGACGGTCGCCCCGAAATAGACCCGGCTTCTGTCGGCCTGGGCGGTAGGGTCGACGACCTTGGCCGCTTTCATCCGCAGGGCGAGATGGGCCAGCTCCCTGTCGATCTCGCGCAGCTTCTTGCGGCCATAAATATAGTCGCCATTTTCGGATCGGTCACCGTTCCCCGCGGCCCAGCTGATCACCTCGACAAGCGCGGGCCGTTCCTCACCGAGCAGCTTGGTGTACCGCGCGCGCAGCGCGGCAAGCCCGGCGGGCGTGATGTAATTGAAGCGCTGCTCGCTCATCGCCCGTTCAGCGCCGGCGCCGCTGGTTTAGCACTTCATAGCCGACAACGGCGGTGGCGACCGCGGCATTGAGGCTGTCGGCCTTGCCCAGCATCGGAATCTTCACGAGCAGATCGCACTCGGCCTCATAATCGGGAGGCAGGCCCTGGGCCTCGTTACCCACCAGGATGAAAGTGGGAGGCGAATAGGCCGGCGCCTGGTAATCGGCGGTTGCCTTGAGGCTCGTACCGACCAGCTGGCCGCTGCCCTTGCGCAGCCAGGTGACGAAGTCCGGCCAGCGGGCCGTCGCGATCCGCTGGGTGAACAGCGCGCCCATCGTCGCGCGAACCGCCTCGACCGAAAAAGGATCCACGCAGTCGTCGACCAAGATAAGCCCGCCCGCTCCGATCGCATCGCCTGTCCTCAGGATCGTCCCGAGATTGCCGGGATCGCGAAGCGATTGGGCGACGATCCAGATGTCCGCGCTGGCAGCATCGAGTTTGTCGAGAGCGGTGTCGAACTGGCGGAAGACGCCGACGACGGTCTGCGGATTGTCCTTGCCGGACAGCTTCGACAATATGTCCGCGTCGGTTTCGATCGCTTCGCCGCCATGGGCCTCGACCGCGTCGACCAATTTCCGGGTCAGGACATGATCGGCGCCATTTTTCGCGAAAAAAATCAGTTCAGGGAGAAACCCCGCCTCCGCCGCCTCGGTCAGGATGCGCAGACCTTCGGCGAGGAATAGCCCCTCCTGACGCCGGTGGCGCTTGTCGCGGAGCGACCGGACCCGTTTGATCAGCGGGTTCGAAAAGGCGGTGATCTGGCGGGGCAGGGGGCGCTTACCTGAAACGAGATGGAGACGCCGCGACCGATGAGCCGCTCATTCCTCGCCGAACTTGCCTTCGACGAGCTCGACAAGCGCTGCCAGCGCCTTCTCCGCCCCGTCGCCGCTCGCGGAAATCGTCACGCTGTCACCCTTGGCGGCGCCGAGCATCATCAGGCCCATGATCGAGGTCCCAGCGACCCTTGACCCATCCTTCTCGACCTCGACCTCGGCGCTGTGCGCGCTCGCAAGCGTCACGAATTTCGCGCTCGCACGGGCGTGCAGCCCTCGGATATTCGTGATCTGCACTTCACGCCGTAACTGCGTCATGCAGCCGCTTCCCCCAACACCTCCGACGCGACCGATATATATTTACGCCCCGCGTCCCGAGCCGCCGCCACGGCCGCCTTGATCTTCATCATTTTGCGCGCGCCCTCAAGACGAATCAACATCGGAAGGTTGATGCCTGCAATCACTTCGATGCGGCCGGGTTCCATCAACGAGATCGCCAGATTGGACGGTGTTCCGCCGAACAAATCGGTGAGCAGGATAACGCCCGAGCCGTCGTCGACCGTCTTCACCGCCTCGGCGATGTCCGCGCGCCGGCTTTCCATATCGTCGTCGGGACCGATGCAAATGGCTTCGATCGCGGTTTGCGGACCGACGACATGTTCCATCGCGGTCACGAATTCGGCCGCAAGACGGCCATGGGTAACGAGCACCAATCCGATCATGCGATTAACATCCAACAATCATGATCCCACGCCCGGCAAGGTGCTCCCCTCGGTGTCGGACCTCTGCTGAGTCAGATCACGATGCCGGACCGTGGGCGAAAAACCAGCCTCGCGCAACCGGGTTGCGAGTGATTCTGCGAAATGTACCGATCTGTGACGACCCCCTGTGCAGCCGATCGCAACGGTCACATAGCTCTTCCCCTCGGCCTCGTAGCGGGGAAGCAGGAGCAGCAGCAGCTCCTCGATCCGCTGTTTGGCTTCGGGATAGACCGGATCCTCGGCAATATAGGCGGAAACCTGGGGATCGAGCCCGCTGCGGGGCCTGAGCTCGGGCACCCAATGCGGATTGCGGAGGAAGCGCATGTCGAACATCAGGTCGGCGTCGCGCGGCACGCCCCGCGAAAAGGCAAAGGACATGATCGTGAGCGTTACGCCGGCGCGCGCCGCATCGCCGAAGCGCAGCCGCAGAAGCGCTTGCAACTCATTGGTCGAGATGTCGGTGGTGTCGATCAGCTCCTCGGCGCTCTCGCGCAATGGCGCGAGCAATTCGCGTTCGTAGAGAATGCCGTCCTCGACCCGTCGGTCCTGCGCCAGCGGATGGCGGCTGCGCGTCTCGGAATAGCGCCGGCTGATTTCCACGCCGGAGCAATCGAGGAAAAGCGTCGAAGCATCGATGCCGCTCTCCCTCAGCGAGCGCGCGCGCGCGATGAGCCGAGCGCTGTCGAAATCGCGGGTCCGACTGTCGATCCCGAGCGCAAGCGGCCGCGCATCGTCGATGCTGCCTTCGGGCGGGCTGGCCGCGAGCAGCCGCTCGATCAACGAGGCCGGCAGGTTGTCGACCGTTTCCCAGCCCATGTCCTCGAGCGCCTTGAGCGCGGTCTTCTTTCCGGAACCCGACATTCCGGTGACGAAAAGAATCCGGCGGGGTGCGGAGGACGATCTCATCGCAGCTTGCGTCCGAACAGGCGGAGCGCCCATTCGGCCTTGATCGGCGCAGAAGCCTCGAAGGCCGCCAGCGCGATCGTTGGCACGGCCACCCCGCACAACCGGGTTTCCCCCGCCTTGTCTTCCGGCATGCGGGTTGGCTTTGCGTCGAGATCCACGATCAGCGCCACAGGGCCCTCCTCGGCATATTCGACATCGACGATGCCGATCCCCCTGATCTCGAGGCGACCGGCGATCGTCGGCGGCGGACTGGCATATAATGTGCCGTCGCGCGCCTCAACCGCCGTGTAATCGTCTGCAATGAGCCGCGCCCCCCGAGCGATCAGACGCAGCGCCAGGTCGGATTTGCCGGCGCCCGGCCTACCGGTGATGAGTAGCGCGGCCCCATCGATCAGCACGCCGGTCGCGTGAAGCAACTCGCCCATTGGCGCTCAGCGGCTCCAGGCCGGCAGGCGGATCACGAACTTCGCGCCTGGGAGAGCGTTGTCCCGGTCCGTTGCGACGATCGTTCCATTATGGCCCTCGACGATGGCTCTCGCTATGGCGAGCCCCAAGCCGCTATGACGGCCGAATTGCTCCCCATCCGGACGGTCGCTGTGGAAGCGATTGAAAATCGCGTCCCGGGCCTCGGGCGGTACGCCGGGCCCCTCATCCTCCACCCGGATCACCACATCGTCGCCATCCCGAGTGGCTGCAACCTGAACGAGCCCACCCGGCGGCGAAAAAGAAACGGCATTTTCTATCAAATTCTCCATCACACGGGTGAGGCGCGATCCATCGCCGAACACGACGGCGGTTCCCCGATGCGGGCGGGCGAAGGCAAGGCGGATGTCACGATTCAGGCCGCGCTCGTCCCGCATAGCCAAAAGCCCCTCGATCATCGTGCCGAGGTCCACCGACTCGAAGCGAGCACGCGCCAACTCGGCATCAACGCGTGACGCCTCGGCGATGTCGGTGATCAGCCGGTCGAGCCGCCCCACATCATCGCGGATCACGTCGATAAGTTGCTGCTGCAGGTCGGAATCTCTGACGAGGCTAAGGCTGTCGACCGCCGACCTTAGCGAGGCGAGCGGATTTTTGAGCTCATGGGTGACGTCGGCGGCAAAGGCTTCGGTGGCATCGATGCGCTGGCGCAGTGCCATACTCATGTCCGAGAGTGCGCGAGCGAGCGTGCCGATCTCGTCACGGCGCTCCGGCAGGCGCGGGACCTGGACCTCCCGGGCGCGGCCGAGCCGGACACGGTGCGCGGCCAGCGCGAGGCGGCGCAACGGTCGCACGATGGTTCGGGCCAGAAAAAGCGACAGGCTGACCGAGACAAGCACCACGATCAGCAGCACCACGCTGAGTCGCAACCGTTCGGCCCGGACGATCCGCGTGATGTCCCGCTGGTTCTCGGTGGACAACAGGATGTCCCAGCCGCGTCCGGTGGGCACCTTGACTGCCGCCAGGATCACCGGCGTGCGATCTTCCGCGCGCTCGACCGCCGTCAGGATCGTGTCGGTCCTGGCCGCCTGGACGGCCACCGGCCAGGCGGAGAGCCGGTCGTTCACGGGTTCTCGATAGCGGGTCGGACGGTCCGCGCCGACGATCATGTCGATCGACCTGTCCAGAAAACGCGCCGCGCTCTTCTGCCATTCCTCGGCCGCCGGATCGCGTAATTGGTAGGTTGGACCGCTTATCGACCAGCTGTCGAAGGTGAGCGGAATCTCAATCGTGTTTTCCTGGCCGCGATCGAGATGATAGACGCGGATTCGCGTGTCTGTGAGGCTCCCGAATTTGGCCAGCAGCGCGGGGCGCTCAGCCAGCGGGGTCGCGGAATAGGCTTGTGCGATCAGCTTGACCTGCGTCGTGGTCTCATCGATGCGGGCATCGATCAGCTGCGAGCGATAGCTGTCGAGATAGAAGAATCCTCCCGCCAGCATCGCCAGCGCGAAGATGTTGACGGCCAGTATCCGCGTCGTGAGCGATGTCCGGGCGGCACCTTCGGGCGTTCCGAGCGCTTTGTCATTCCTCGGCAAAGCGATAGCCCACACCGTATAGCGTCTCGATCGCCTTGAACTCCGGATCGACATGCCGGAATTTGCGACGCAGACGCTTTATGTGGCTGTCGATGGTGCGATCATCGACATAGACGTCGTCCTGATAGGCGGTATCCATCAGCTGGTCGCGCGACTTCACGAAGCCGGGCCGCTGGGCCAGCGCCTCGAGGATGAGGAATTCGGTCACGGTCAACGTCACGTCCCGGCCGTTCCACTGGACGCGATGACGGGCGGGGTCCATCGCCAGCCTCCCGCGCACGATCTTGTCGGCAGTCGGGAGATCGGCGGTGTCCTCGCTTTCCGCACGAACCTCTGTCCGACGCAATATCGCGCGGATCCGCGCGATC
>Ga0068858_100001667_pt1 | contig 22698 bp, 18 predicted proteins | sample KBSSwiS12_FD_66589 | JGI IMG/M metagenome (GOLD analysis project Ga0068858, IMG submission 66589) | Switchgrass rhizosphere microbial communities from Kellogg Biological Station, Michigan, USA - KBS Switchgrass S1-2 | ecosystem: Host-associated > Plants > Roots > Rhizosphere > Soil ...
GCGCACGGTCGCGTCGTTGGCGTCGGCCAGCACCTCGATGGTGAGCGTCGACGGGTCGGGCTGGTCGCTGTCGCCCACGCCGAGGTGGTCGCACGTGACGACGACCCAACCGCGGGCGACGTGGAACGCGGCCTGGCTGTAGGCGTCGCCGTCGTGGCGGATGTCGTAGTACCCCCGGCTGTAGCCGCCGCCCGGGAACGCGAACGCCACCACGGGCCGCTCCGGCAGCTCGGCCGGCCGGTACACGTCGACCGCGGTGTGCCGCCCACCCCCGACGTCGATCCGCATGTGCTCTGCCTGCATGCCCCGCCCTCCCCAAATCAGTCATCTCAATGTACTGATTCACCGGAAGGGGCGCCACTACGTGAGGACGGCCGCCCCGGCGTCGAGGTGGCGGATCATCCGCCGCTCGGCGGTCTCGAGGTCGCCGCCGCAGATGGCGTCGACGATGCGTTGGTGGGCGGCGTGCACCTCGCCGGAGAGCGACTGCAGCCCCTCGCCGGCGCGGACCTCGGCCGGGAGGTGGGCCTGCACGAGCGCGGCCGCCACGTCGACGAACAGGGCCAGGGGGCGGTTCCGCGCCACGGCCGCGATGTCGGCGTGCAGGGAGTGGAAGTTCAGGACCGCCGACCCGTCGACCTCGGCCTGGAGGACGGTGCCGAGCAGCGCCGCATCGTCGGCCGTGCAGCGTTCGGCGGCGAGCCGGGCGACCTCGGCCTCGATGGCGACGCGCATGGCGAGCAGGCCGCCGGGCGTGACGCCGTCGTGCTCGAGCACGAGGCGCGCCGCCCGCACGATCGAGGCGCCGTCGGGGGCGGCGACGACCAGACCGCCGTGCGGCCCGCGCTTCGTGCGCACCGCGCCGTGGTGCTCGAGGATCCGCACCGCCTCCCGGAGGATCGCCCGGCTCACCTGGTAGCGCTCGATGAGCTCGACCTCGGACCCGAGCACGGCGCCCACGGGCCACCCCTCGCGCTCGATGTCGTCGCGCACCGCCTCGGCGACGCGCTCGGCCAGCTTGCCGGTGCCCGGAAGGTCGCCGGCGGCGCGCCGCCGGCGCCGCGGCGGCTCGGACACCCGGCCGAGGAACGTCCCGGCGAGGTGCGCCATCGACGCCTCGGCCCCAGCCACGTCGCCGTCGGCGATGGCGGTGATCACCCGCTGGTACCCGGCGAGCGTGGCCCGTTGCGACGCGTCATCGGTCCACAACGCATCCCGCTGTCGGCGCAACCGGCTCATGCCGATGTCGTTGAGGGCGTGCGCGAACAAGGCGATGGCCGGGTTGCCCGACAGCCCGGCCATCGCGGTGTCGAGCGCGGCCAGCGCCTCGACGTCGATCGTCTCGTCCTCGATGAGGTCGGCGATGTCCGCCGCGAGCGGCCCGACTTCGGGCGGGCGGCGCTCCGCGGCCAGGCGCGCCGCCTGGACCGCGAGGGGCGCCCAGGCCTCGATGATCTCGGCCGCGGTGACGCCGACGTAGGAGAGCCAGATCGAGATGGCAGCCACCACCGCGTCGCGGTTCGGCTCGGTGACGACGAGCCCGCCCCCCGGACCGCGTCGCATGCGAGCCGCGCCCGAGTGCTCGACGATGCGCACGGCCTCGCGCAGCACGGCGCGGCTGACGCCGAAGCGCTCGAGCAGCTCGGACTCCGAGCCGAGCACGGTGCCCACGGGCCAGCTGCTGGCCACCACCTCGTCCTCGATCGCGCGCGCGACCACGCTCGCCAGCTTGGGGGCCTTGATGGCGGTGCCGACGTTGGTCACGGATCGATGCCGATGGCGCCCTCGGGACAGCTCCCGACGGCGAGGCGCGCCGCGCCTTCGAGGTGGGCGGGCACATCGGTGATCCGAACGACACCCCGGCCGTCGTCGCCGGCGTCGAACAGGTCGGCGGCGACGTCGTAGCAACGGCCGTGGCCGCTGCACCGGGTGTCGTCGATCGAAATGCGCATATCAGTGTACTGTACCCGCCCGCGCCCGCCGGGCGCGGCTACAAAGGGGGACCGTGAAGCCAGCGCCGTTCGAGTACCACGCGCCCACCACGCTCGATGCCGCCGTGCAGCTGCTCGCCGGGCTCGGCGACGAGGCCAAGGTCCTCGCCGGCGGTCAGAGCCTCGTGCCGATGCTCAACCTGCGCCTGACGCGGTTCGAGGCGCTCGTCGACATCGGCCGCGTCGAGGAGCTGCGCCGCATCGAACGCACCAACGGCACCGTGAACCTCGGCGCCACCGTCGCCCAGTGCGTCGTCGAGCGCGATGCCACGGTCGCCGCCGGCGTGCCGCTGCTCGCCAAGGCCACGCCGCTCATCGGCCACTTCCAGATCCGCAGTCGCGGCACCGTCGGCGGTTCCATCGCCCATGCCGATCCGGCCGCCGAGTACCCGGCCGTCGCGCTGGCGCTCGACGCCGAGCTCGAGGTCGCCGGGCCCGCCGGGCGGCGCACGATCCCCGCCGCCGACTTCTTCCTCGGCACGTGGATGACCACCATCGGCGCCGACGAGATCCTCGTCGCCACCCGGTTCCCGGTGTGGGGCGCCGGTTCCGGCTTCGCCGTCGAGGAGGTGGCGCGCCGCCACGGCGACTTCGCCATCGCCGGCGCCGCTGTCGCTGTCACCGTGACCGACGGCCAGGTGGCACGGGCGGCGATCGGGCTGTTCGGCATGGGCCACACGCCGCTGCGGGCGAGCGCCGCCGAGTCGGCGCTGACCGGTGCGGCGGCGTCGGGCGTCGACGCCGCCGAGATCGGACGACTCGCCGTCGAAGGTCTCGAACCACCCGACGATCTGCACGCGTCGAGCGGCCTGCGCCTTCGGGTGGGCGCCGCCACCGTGTCCCGAGCCCTGCAACGCGCCATCGAGGAGGCCGATCGTGCCTGAGCTGCCCGTGTCCGTCATCGTCAACGGCGTCTCCCGCACCGCCGTCGTCGAGCCTCGGAAGACGTTGGCCGACTTCCTGCGCGACGACTGCCGGCTCACCGGCACCCACCTGGGCTGCGAGCACGGGGTGTGCGGCGCGTGCACCGTCATCCTCGACGGGCGAGCGGTGCGGTCGTGTCTGGTGTTCGCCGTGCAGGCCGAGGGCAGCGAGATCACCACCGTCGAAGGGCTGGCCACCGACGGCGAGCTGTCGGCGGTGCAGGCCGCGTTCGAGTCCGAGCACGGCCTGCAGTGCGGGTTCTGCACGCCGGGGTTCGTCGTGTCGGTCACCGCGCTGCTCGAGCAGCACCCCGACCCGACCGACGACGAGATCCGCGAGGGCCTGTCGGGCAACCTCTGCCGGTGCACGGGCTATCAGGGCATCCTCCGCGCCGTGCGCGTCGCGGCCGAGGCGACGAAGGCGAGGACGGCATGACGATGACCACGCCGGGCACCGCGGCCCGCTACATCGGCCAGTCGGTGCGGCGCAAGGAGGACCGTCGCCTCCTCACGGGTCACGGCCTCTACGTCGACGACGTCAGCCTGCCCGGGATGCTCCACGCCGCGTTCCTGCGCAGCGAGGTGGCCAAGGCCACGATCACCAAGCTCGACGTCACCGCCGCGCGTGCGCTCCCGGGCGTCGTCGCCGTGTTCACGTGGGAGGACTTCAACGGTCGCTTCGGCGAAGCGTGGCACTCCATGCTCGGCGAGGAGCTGATCGTGCCCCCGCCGCTGGCCATCGGCGACGTGCGCCACGTCGGCGACCCGATCGCGCTCGTGGTCGCCGAGAGCCGCTACCTCGCCGAGGACGCGCTCGACCTGATCGAGCTCGATCTCGACGTCGTCACGCCCGCCGTCGACTACGCGACCGCGGCGGCCGACACGGAGCATCTGGTGCACGCCGGTTGGGGCCTGCCGTCGAACGCCATGGTCGACGTGCCGTTCATGCCGCTGAGCGGCGACCTCGACGAGGCCTTCGCGGCCGCTGCTCACGTGATCGAGTGCACGATCCGCCAGAACCGCTACGTGCCCGTGCCGATGGAGGCACGGGGCATCGTCGCGTCGTGGACGTCGGGTCGCGACGAGATGGAGATCGTGGCGGCGACCCAGAGCGTGCACGAGGCCCGGAACTTCTTCGCCCGCTACCTCGGCATCCCCGAGGGCAACATCACGGTCAGCGCCCGCGACGTCGGCGGCGGCTTCGGCCAGAAGATGTTCGTGTTCCGCGAGGAGTGCGCCGTCGTCCTCGCGTCGCGGTTGCTCGAGCGGCCGGTGAAGTGGATCGAGGACCGCCGCGAGAACCTCATGGCGGCCGGTCACTCGCGCAACGAGCTCGGCAAGGTCCGTCTCGCCATCGACGACGACCACGTCATCCAGGCCATCGCCATCGACCACGTGGCCGACGTGGGCGCCTACCCCATCTGCCCCGCCGTCGCCGACCTGCAGCTCCTCCCGGGCCCGTACAAGATCCCGCGGCTCGGCTTCTCCATGTCGATGGTGTGGACCAACACCATGGGCAAGGCGGCGTACCGCGGGCCGTGGATGTTCGAGACGACGGCGCGCGAGATGGCGATCGACCATGCGGCCCGGACGCTCGGCATCGACCCGGTCGAGCTGCGGCGCAAGAACCTCCTCTCGAGCCCCGACCTCCCGTTCACGTCGCCCGCCGGCAACGTCTTCCAGGAGATCACGCCGCTCGAGACGCTCGACCAGGCACTCGAGATGCTCGACTACGAGGCGTTCCGCGCCGAGCAGGCGGCCGCGCGCGCCGAGGGCCGGCTGCTCGGTCTCGGCATCTGCGTCTACGTCGAGCCGACGTCGATGAACGTGCCGTCGCTCGGCACCGAAGGCGCCACGGTGCGCATCGAGTCGAGCGGCAAGGTCGTCGCCTACCTCGGCACCACGTCGCACGGCCAGAGCATCGAGACGACGATGGCGCAGATCGTCGCCGACCAGCTCGGCGTCTCCTACGACGACGTGACGGTCGTCCAGGGCGAGACGCAGTCGACGCCCTACGGACCGGGCACGGGCGGCAGCCGGACCGCCGTGGTCGCCGGCGGCGCCGCGCGCGAGGCCGCGCTGGTCGTGCGCGACAAGGTGCTCGCCGTCGCCGCCCACTCGTTGGAAGCGTCGCCCGCCGATCTCGAGATCGAGCACGGCAACGTGTTCGTCAAGGGCACGCCGACGAAGTCGCTCACGATGCGCGATGTCGCCAAGGCGGCGTACACGCACGCCCAGGACCTGCCCGCCGACATCGGCACCGGCCTCGAAGCGACCGTGCGGTTCCGTCCGACGCAGTTCCCGACGTGGTCGAACGCGACGCACCTGTGCGTGGTCGAGATCGACCGTGACACGTGCATCCCCCGCATCCTCCGCTACATCGTGTCGGAGGACTGCGGCCGCATGATCAACCCCGGCGTCGTCGAGGGCCAGATCTTCGGCGGAGTGGTGCAGGGCATCGGTGGCGTGCTGCTCGAGGACTTCGTCTACGACGCCGACGGCAACCCGCTCACCACCACGTTCGTCGACTACCTCCTGCCGACCACCACGGAGGTGCCGATGATCGAGATCGGGCACATCGAGACCGACTCGACCACCAACCCCGGCGGCTACAAGGGCATGGGCGAAGGCGGCGCCATCGGCGCCCACGCCGCGGTCGCCAACGCAGTCGGGGACGCCCTCGCCCACCTCGGCATCAACGCCAACAGCACCCCCCTCGGCCCCAACGACATCCACCGCCTCCTCGTGGAGGCCGGCGCCGACTGACGCCGCCTGTTCTTTGTCGACTGGTGGTTGCACAGCAACCACCAGTCGACAAAGAACGAGATCAGGCGAGTGCCGCGGCCAGGCGCTCGACGAGCGGGGACCTCGACGTGCGGGTGGTGGTGTACTCGCGCACGGCGCCGCCGGCGGCGTGGATGATGCGCCCCGTGATGTCGCCCGCCGCGTCGGACGCGAGGTAGGCGACCACTCGGGCCACGTGCTCAGGTGAGAGATCGGCCGGACCGTTCCCGTCGCGGAACCCCGCATCGAGCAGGTCGGCGTTCATTCGCGTCCGCGCCCCCGGCGAGATGGCGTTGACCGTGATCCCGTACGGCGCGCCGGCGACCGCCGCCGACAACGTCGCTGACCACACGGCGGCCTTCGCCGCGCCGTAGCCGAGCGAGCCGGCGAACCGGGCGTCGACCGCCACCTCCGACACGGTGTTGATCACGCGGCCCCACCCGCGCGTGCGCATGTCGGGGAAGGCGGCGGACATGGTGCCCAGTGCCGCCTTGTAGTGGACGGCGAGCAACGCGTCCAGCTCGTCGTCGACCGGCGACTCGACCTCGCCGCCGCCGAGGGCGAACCCGGCGTTGTTCACGAGGATGTCGATGCGGCCGAACGCCTCGATGGCGGCGGCCACCGCGGCCCGACCACCGGCGATCGACGCCACGTCGGTGGCGTCGGCGACGGCCCGGCCGCCCATCGCCTCGATCTCGGCCACGACGGCCTTCGCGGGCGAGTCGTCGTGACCACCGCCTTGGACATCGGTCCCGAGATCGTTGACGACGACCGCGCAGCCGTGCGCGGCGAGGGCCAGGGCGTGTGCACGCCCCAGCCCCCGACCGGCACCGGTGACGAGAGCAACCCGGGGGATGAGCTGCTCGTCCGTCACGTCAGAGGTATTGCGTGAAGCCCGAGGTGACCGGCGTGAACTTGCCGTTCTCGGCCTTCGAGTACAGGAGCTTCAGCGAGAACGACCGCAGCTTGAGGCCAGGGATCGCCTCCACCGGCTGCGACCAGTCGAACGGCGTCCACTCGGGACGAGCGATCGGGCCGATGGTCTTCATCGTCGACACCAGCGACGCGGAGTCGATCGTCGTCATCTTCGGGATGAGGGTCTCGGCGATCACGTGCACCGCCACCCACGCCTGCAGCGCGAAGGTCGAAGGGTCGGCGGCGTTCTTGAGCGCCGAGTACTCCTTCACGAACTGCTTGATGCCCGGGTTCGCCGTGTAATCGACGGGGAACGCGGCGTCCGAGCCGTAGAACCCGTTGGCGGCGGCGCCGAGCTTCTTCAGGTCGCCGGGGTTGAGCTGGCCGCTCATCTTGAACTTCTCGAGCGACACGCCGCCCTGGTTGAGCGCGGTGATCAGCTTGGCGACACGGTCACTGGGCTCGACCATGACGGCTCCGTCCGCCCCGTTCGACGTGAACCGGGCGGCGTAGGACGTCATGTCGGCGGCGTCGGCGGGCACCAGCACGTCGTTGGCGACGGTCATGCCCAGCGCCTCGGCGCGCTTCTTCATCTGGGCCACGAGGAAGTCGGCGGCCGCGTTCTGGATGTGCTCGACCGTGAGCTTCTTCACGCCCTGCTTGGCCAGGAACGCGACGTTCGAGAGCAGGCTCACGACCGAACCGCCCTGCATCGGGAACGACAGCTCGTTCAGCGACTCGGCGGCGGCGTTGGCCTGGATGCCGACGAGCGGGATGCCCGCCGCGTACATGATCGGCGCGTACACGTCGCCGTGGGGCGACACGTTGCCGACCATCGCCAGCTCCTTGTCGGCGACCGCCTTGCGGGCGCACGACGCCGCCTGGTTCGGGTCGAAGGCGTCGTCGCAGGCCACGATCTCGATCGGACGGTTCGGGCCACCGGCTGGGTCCTTCACGCCGCCGGCGGCGTTGATGGCGTCGGCCGCGGCCTGGGCACCCTGCGGGACGTCCGGGAAGTGCACGCTCGGGCCGGTGATCGACGTCAGGACGCCGATCTTGATGGGCGCGCCGGTCGGCTTCGCGGCCGATGCCGTCGTGGTCGTGGCACCGCCGCCCGAGGAGGACTTCTTGCTGCTGCTGCCGCACGCGGCGGCCACCAACGCCAGGACGAGCAGCGCGGCGATGCCGAGTCTGCGCTTGGAACCGAGCATGTGTTCTCCCCTTGTGCGTGCGGGCTCGTGCGGCACAGCACCGCCCTCGTCTCTCTCCCCGACGAGGTGATCCCCCTGGAAAGACGGTATTCGATAATCAGGTAGAGAAGCAATAACATTGCACTCATCTCGCCGGGCGGGCCGGCGCGATCGAGGGGACGGGCTCATGCAGGAGTTCCTGCGGTTTGCACTCTTGGGAGCGGCGACCGGCGCCCTGTACGCGCTGGTCGCGCTCGGGATCGTGCTGGCGTACCGGGCGTCGGGGGTCCTCAACTTCGCGGCCGGGGCCACCGGCGCCGCCGCCGCGTTCGGGTTCTACGACCTGCGCGACAAGCACCACGTGTACTGGCTGCTGGCGCTGGTCGCCGCCCTCGTCATCGGCGGCGCCATCGGCGCCCTCACGCGCGTGATCGTGATGGGCGTGCTGCGCGAGGCGTCCGCTCTGGCGCGACTCATCGCCACGCTCGGCCTCATGACGCTGATCCAAGGACTCGTCGTCGTCCGCTACGGCGGCGACACACTCGGGCAGCCGAAGTCGATCCTCCCGGTGCACCTCGACACGCTTCCCGGACACCTCGTGATCACTTCCGACCGGATCTGGATCATCGGGTTCGCCATCCTGCTCGCGGTCGGCCTGTGGTTCGTGTACGCCAAGACGTCGTTCGGCCTGGCCACGTCCGCCGTGGCCGAGAACCGGCGCATCGCCGCCGCCAGCGGCCTGGCCCCGGCGACCATCGAGCTCGCGAACTTCACGTTGGCGGGCATCCTCGCCGCCGCCGCGGCCATCCTCCTCGCCCCGATCGTCGGCCTCGCCGCCGGCACGCTCACCGTCGGGCTGATCCTGCCGGCGCTCGCGGCCGCCCTCGTCGGGCGCTTCTCGTCGTTCTCGTTGACGGTCGCCGGTGCGTTCCTCATCGGCATCCTCCAGGGCGAGGCCCAGCGCTACCAGAGCGAGGTGGCCGACTTCATCCACTGGAAGAACCTCCAGGGGCTCGGCAACGCGGTCCCGCTGCTCGTCGTCGTCGTCATCATCGTCGCCGGCGGTCGCGCCCGAGCGGCTCGGGGCGATGAGTCGACACGGTTGCCCTTGCCGGGCAGCGGCTTCGTGTCGCCGGTGGTGATCGCCATCGCCGCCGCGGTCGGTGCCGTGCTGCTGCTGACGCTCGACACCTCATGGGCCGACGCGCTCACGACATCGTTCGCGTGGGCGTTGGTGATCCTCTCGGTCGTGGTCGTCACCGGCTACGCCGGGCAGCTCTCGCTCAGCCAGTTCGCGTTCGCCGGCTTCGGCGCGTGGGTGGCCGGACGGCTCTTCGCGACCCACGGCCTGCCGTTCCTGGTCGTGCTCGTGCTGGGCGTGGCCGCGACGGTGCCGGTCGGACTCGTCGTGGCGCTCCCCGCGCTGCGGACGCGCGGTGTGAACCTCGCGGTCGTGACGCTTGCCCTGTCGCTCATGATCCAGGCGCTGATCTTCGACAACAGCACGCTCACCGGTGGGTTCAGCGGGACGTCGTTGCCGAACCCGACCTTGTTCGGGTTCTCCATCGACCCCATCAAGCACCCCGACCGGTTCGGGCTCGTTGTCCTCGCCGCCTTCGTGCTGTGCGGACTCATGGTCGCCAACCTGCGCCGGGGGCGCGCCGGCCGCCGGTTGCTGGCCGTTCGCAGCAACGAGAGGGCCGCGGCGTCGCTCGGCATCGGCGTGTACGGCGCCAAGCTCTACGCCTTCTCGCTCGCCGCCGCGCTGGCCGCGCTGGCCGGCGTGTTCCTGGCCTTCCAGCGCCAGAACGTCGTCTTCGGCCAGTTCAACGTGTTCGGCTCGATCCAGGCCATCCAGTTCGCGGTGATGGGCGGCATCGCGTGGACGAGCGGGTCGGTCGCCGGTTCGCTGATCGTCGGCGGCGGCGTGTTCGCCAAGATCCTGTCGTCGCTGTTCGACGTGAACCGCTGGCTCCTCGTCATCGGCGGCGCCGGGGTGCTGCTCACGATCCGCAACGCGCCCGAAGGGATCGCGTCGATCAACGCCCACCTGTTCTCGCCGATCGCCCGCAAGCTCGGCCGCATCGGCGAAGGACGCGCGACCCTCGTGGAGCCGCGACGGGTGCGGCCCCGCCTCACCGTCGAGGTGCGCGACCTCGTCGTGCGCTTCGGCGGCGTCCGCGCCCTCGACGGCGTGGGCTTCACGGTTCACCCCGGCGAGGTGCTCGGGCTCATCGGGCCCAACGGCGCCGGCAAGACCACGTTGCTCGACGTCGTCACCGGCTTCACCCGGCCCACCGACGGAACCGTGCTCGTCGACGGCGAGGACATCACGAAGTGGTCACCCGAGCGGCGCGCCCGCGCCGGCCTGGGACGCTCGTTCCAGGCCGTCGAGCTGTTCGAGGAGATGACGGTGCGCGAGAACCTGCTCGTCGCCGCCGACCGCCAGGACCCGCGCCGATATCTGACCGACCTCGTGCGCCCCGGTCGACAACCGGTGAGCGAGATCGTCGACGAGCTCATCCACGAGTTCCGCCTCGGCGAGGTGCTTGACGAGCGACCGTCCGGGCTGTCGTACGGCACCACCCGCATCGTCGGCATCGCCCGCGCCATGGCGGCGGAACCCGCTGTCCTGTTCCTCGACGAACCGGCCGCCGGGCTCGACGCCGCCGAGACCGAGGAGCTCGGCAGAGAGATCCGGCGCATCGCCACTGAACGCGGCATCGCCGTCGTGCTCGTCGAGCACGACGTCCCCCTCGTCATGCGCATCTGCGACCGCGTGGTCGTGCTCGACTTCGGCCGCAAGATCGCCGACGGCACCACGGCCGAGGTGTCCAAGGATCCCGCCGTGATCGCCGCGTATCTGGGCGAGGCGACCGAAGCGACCGAAGCGACCGAGGTGACGGCATGAGCGAAGCGAGTGCTGCCGGCCGCGCGAGCGCCAGCGAGCCGGACGGCGATGGGTCTGGGGCGCAGCCCCAGGGAGGTACGGCATGAGCACGAACGTGACGGCGATCGCACCGGTGATCGCGGCCCGAGGGTTGCGCGCCGGGTACGGCGCGACCGTGGTCGTGCGCGATCTCGACCTCGAGGTGCGGTCCGGCGAGGTGACGGCGCTGCTCGGCCCGAACGGCGCCGGCAAGACGACGACGCTCATGACGTTGAGCGGTGACCTGCCGGCGCTCGGCGGTGAGGTGCGGTTCGGGGGCACCGTCACCACGTCGCGCCTGCACCATCGAGCGCGGCAGGGGCTGGCCCTCGTCACCGAGCAGCGAGCCGTGTTCACGCGGCTCACGGTCGAGGAGAACCTCCGCATCGGCCGGTGCGACCGTCGGCTCGCGCTCGAACTGTTCCCCGAGCTCGAGCCGCACCTGAAGCGCCGCGTCGGGTTGCTCTCGGGTGGCCAGCAGCAGATGCTCAGCCTGGCGCGGGCGCTGTCACGCTCGCCCAAGCTGCTGCTCGCCGACGAGCTCTCGCTCGGGCTGGCGCCGCTCGTCGTCGATCGACTCCTCACCGCCGTGCGCAACGCGGCCAACGACGGGGTGGCCGTGCTCCTCGTCGAGCAACACGTGGCCAAGGTGCTCGAGGTCGCCGACCACGTCTACGTGATGCAGCGCGGCGAGGTCGTCATGTCGGGTACGGCCGACGAGATCCGCGGCCGCCTCGACGAGGTGCAGCTCTCCTACTTGGCGGGCGACGCGACGGGCTGAGAGGGCACGAGCTCGATGATGCGGCGTGCCGCACCGATCGGGTCCTCTCGCTCGCACGGCACGATCACCAGGTGGCGGGCGCCGGCGTCGGCGAACGCCTGCAAGCGGGCGGCCACGTCGTCGGGCGTGCCGGCCACCGCGACGCGGTCGATGACGGTCGCGAAGCGCGCTGCGTCGCCGGCCTGGCGGGCGCCGATGAACTCGGCCGCCCGGCGGCGGGCGGCATCACCGTCGTCGTCGACGCTGACGTAGAGGAAGCAGTACCACTCGAAGTCGTCGTCGAGGGTTCGGCCGGCGGCCGTGGCGTGGGCCCGCACCCGCTCGACGGACGACGCGTACTGCTCGGGCGAGAACAGGAACGGCATCCAGCCGTCGCCGAGCGAGCCGGCGCGGCGCATGGCCGGCTCCTTGCGGCCGGCGACCACGACCGGCGGTCCGCCCGACGTGGTGGGCGGTGGTTCGATGGCGACACCCTCGAACGGCCAGAACCGGCCGTCGTGGTCGACCGGGCCGCCCTGCCACAGTCGCTTCACGATGGTGATGGCCTCGTCGGTGCGGGGCCCTCGTTCGGCGACAGGCACCTGGCACGCCGAGAACTCCGACGGGTACTCGCCGCCGACGCCGATGCCGAGGCGGATGCGCCCGCCGCCCGTGGCGCGGTCGAGCTCGGCGAGCTGCTTGGCCACGATCACGGGGTGGTAGAGCGGCGCCAGCAACACGGCGCTGCCGACGATCGCCTGCTCGGCATGGGCCGCGAGCCAGCACAGCGACGTCATCACCTCGGGCACGGGGCGATCGGTGGCGATGTGGCCGGGGGCCCAGAGCGAGTCGGCCCCGAGCTCCTCGAAGGCGCGGATCACGCGGGCGGAGAGGAGCTGGCGCGGATGGACCGCGGGGACGAAGCCGACCTTCATGACGTCAGCGGATCTCGCCGCGGGCCCGCAGGTCGGCGATCGTCGCGTCGTCGTAGCCGAGCCAGGCGAGGATGTCGTCGGTGTGGGCGCCGAGCTCCGGGGCGACGCGGTGGGGCGGCACCTCGGCGTCGCTCACCCGCACCAGGGCGGCGACCTCGCGCACGGCCCCCTGGGTCGGATGCGGGCACACCGCGACGCGACCGCTGCGCACGTTTTCGGGGTCGGTCATGAACGCCACGTTGTTGTAGGGCACCGGCTCGACGGCGGCGACGCCGATGGCGGCCAGCTCGGCGATCAGCTCGTCGGTCTTGCGCACGGCGAACCGGTCGCGCAGCACGATCGACCGCTCGTAGTCGTCGTCGGGCAGATCGAGCCCGTCGGCCGACGTGGCGACCAGACAGATCCACCCATCGGCGGTCTCGTACAGGCGGTCGAGGGCGCCGACGCCATACGCGAGCGGATCGAGGCGGTCGGCCCCGATCACGGTGCCGTCGGCCGTGCGCACGATGTGGGTGACGTGCGCCATCGCCGCGTTGAGCTGCGGGCTCTCGACGTACTGCCCGGCGCCCGTGCGCTGGCGTTCGAGCAGCGCCATGAGGATCCCGATGGCGCCGACCAGCCCGGCGCCCGGGTCCTCGTTGCCGACCGGGAACATCGGCTCGTTGTACTGCCCGGCCACCTCGAAGGCGACGCCGACGTAGCCCGAGATCATCGGGGCGAAGCTCTGGCGGTCACGGTCGGGGCCGGTCGAGCCCCAGCCCGGCGAGTAGAGGTAGACCGCGCCAGGGTTGCGCTCCCGCACCTGCTCGTAGCCGAGGCCGAGGCGCTCGGCGGCGCCTGGGCGCATGTTGTGCTGCACCACGTCGGCCCACTCGATGAGGCGCTCGATGGCCGGCGCCAGCTCGGGCGCCTTCAGGTTGGCGGCCAGCGAGCGCTTGCCGGCCTGGGCGCCGCGGAACGGCCGCTCGAGCCCCCGCAGCGGGTCACCGGCGGTCGGCTCCAGCTTGATGACGTCGGCCCCGAGGTCGGCCAGCAGCCGCGACGCGAACGGCCCCGCGTAGAACGCCCCCAGGTCGAGCACGTGCACCCCGGCGAGCACCCCCCCACCCTCGGGTTCTGGACGGTTGCGGTTGCCATTCGGTCGCACGTGTCCAGAACCCGAGAAGCGGATGGGGGGCGCGACGCCCTGGACGCGGCCGAGGACCGGGTCGTCGACCTCGAGGACCATCTGGTTGTGGAGGACCTGGGGTTCGTCGAAGCACTCGGTGGGGTGCAGCTGCGGGATGGCGCACACGTCGGCGGCCGTGAGGCGCTCGATCCACACGTCGAGGGGCTCCGACGCGATGACGCGCGGCAGCTCCTCGCGCATGACCACGGCCTGCTCGTCCGTGAGCGGCACGCCCATGTCGCGCCCCGACTCGCTCGCCGGGATGCGGTCGTCGAGCCCGACCACCTTCAGCAAGCGGCCGAACGCGCCGACGGCGCCGGTGTGGATGCCGACGTACCGGTCGTCACGGCACCGGAACGTGCCGGCGACGAGGCGGCCGGTGCCGGCGCGCGCCTGCAGCGGCGCGGCGGGCGCCGCGTCGGTGGTGCCCCACACCATCGACAGGTAGGCGAGGGCGCCGTCGAGCAAGCTCGTCTCGACGAAGCGACCGATGCCGTCGTGGTGGCGGCGATGCAGGGCGGCGAGCACGCCGATGAGGGCGAGATACGCAGCGCCGGCCGACGCGAACGGCAGGCCTTCGTAGATGGGGCCGTCTCGGTGGCCGACCTGCTCGGCCATCGTGCCGACGATCGCGTGCACCAGGGCCTCGTGGCCCGGAAGGTCGCGGTGCGGACCGTCGAGGCCGAACCCGGTGATGTGGCCGTACACCAGCGACGGGAAGCGGGCGTGCAGAGCGTCGTAGCCGAGGCCTCGTCGCTCGGCCACGTCGGGCCGCCAGCTCTGCACGAACACGTCGGCGCCGTCGCACAGGGCGAGCACCGCGTCGAGGTCGGAGTGCACGTCGAGCTCGACGACGCGCTTGGCGCGGTTGGCCATGGCGTACGCCGGCGCCAGCGCGTCCCGACATGGATCACCGCCGGGCGGCACGACCCACGTGACGTCGGCGCCGTAGTCGGCCAGCAGGCCGGTGGCGCGCGGGCCGGCAGTGCCGCGTGTGCAGTCGACGACTCGCAGGCCGTCGAGTGGACTCATGAGGTGCGGACGACGCCGTTGTCGCGCAGCGTCGCGATGCTCGCCTCGTCGTAGCCGAGCATCGCGAGGATCTCCTCGGTGTGCTGGCCGATGAGCGGCGGCGGACGATCGATTCGGAGCTCCAGGTTGCCGAAGTCCCACGCCGCGCCCGGCTGCTCGAACCGTCCGTACACGGGGTGCTGGTACGACACGGCCAGGCGCGCCGGTTGGTCGGTCTCGGCATCGAAGAACGCCTGCTCGTGGGCGCGCTGCACGAGCTCGCACGGCACGCCGGCCTCCCCCAGCGCGTCGAGCAGCTCGTCGGCGGTCCCCGCCAGGAACGCTTCGGGCAGGCGGCTGTCGTCGTCGACGCCGACGACCTTGCGGAGCGACGCCATGCGAGCGTCGCCGACGGCGGCCACCGCGACCCACTGTTCGTCGCTCGTCGGGTAGATGCGGTAGCCCGGATGGAGCCCGGTCTGCTCGTCGTCGATCGTGGCGATCGGCAGGATGCGCTCGCCGTCGAGCACGAGCATCGTCTCGCTGTTCGTCTCGGCCGCCCCGCTCACCAGCGACGCCGTGACGGCCCGGCCCTCACCGGTGCGCTCCCGGTCGTAGAGCGCCAGCAGCGTCGGCACGACCGACGCCATCGCGCACTGGTGGTCCATCATCCCGAACCGGTACCACATCGGCTTCGCCCCCGGTGGGCTCGACACCACCGGCCATCCCGACACCGCCTGGGCCACCGGGTCGTAGCCCGGCCAGTCGGCCTTGGGCCCGAGCGCGCCGTACGAGCTGACGTGGCAGTGGACGAGCATCGGGTTGATGGCGCGCAGCGACTCGTAGTCGATGCCGAGCTTGCGAGCGGCGGGCATCCGGAGGTTGTGGTGCACGACGTCGGCCCACCGCACGAGCCGATCGAGCACCGGTCGGCTGTCGGGACGGGTGAGGTCGATCGAGATCGACCGCTTGCCGCGCTGGCAACCGACGAAGAGCGTCTCCTGGTGCGGCACCCGCATGGCGTCGCCCGTGAGCGACTCGACCTTGATCACCTCGGCGCCCAGGTCGGCCATCGCCATCGGGCCGAACGGGCCGGCGAGGTACATGCCGAAGTCGAGCACCTTCACGCCCTCGAGCGGTCCGCGCGGACGCGTCGGTGCCGACGGCGCCGCTCGCCGATCCGCGTCCAGGACGGTGTCGAGGGCCTGGCCGCCGCGGGCCGGCGCCGGGCCGCGCACCTCGGGCGCCGGCTCGATCCGGTACGGCGCCAACGTCTGGCGGACCCGGCCCAGCTCGGGATCGTCGACGTCGACGAGGTGGCCGTTCAGCAGCACCTGCTCGTCGGTGAACAACGCCCCCAGGTGCAGCACCGGCGCGGCGGGCACGTCGTTCACCGCGAACGACGCCAACCACTCGTCGCGGGGACGACGCTTGAACGCCCGGGCGAACACCTCCACCTGCTGGGGGGTCGGCATCGAGTTGACGACGTCGACGTAGCCCTCGCCCATCTCGGCCACGGTCTCGATCAGCAGCGGGTCGAGGTAGAAGCCGGTGACGCACTGCACCCACAGGCCATCGCCGCACTCGTACATCATCCGGGCCGGGCCGGGCGAGCCCTTCGGCAGCGGCATCTTCTGCTGCATGAGCTCGGGAATGTGCTCGCCGCGGTTCCACAGCATGGCGAGCACCGCCATCATCCCCTGGTAGAGGCTCGTGTGGGCGGGGCCGACCTCGCCGGTGCGCTGGCGCAGCAGCAGCCGGGCAAGGATGCCGTGCACGAGCAGGTACGCGGTCGCCCAACTGGGGAGTGGGAAGCGCAGGAAGATCGGCCCGGGCCGGGCGCCGTCGACCTCGTCCATGGCGCCGGACCGGGCTTGGACAAGGATGTCCCATCCCGAGCGCTCGGCGTCGGGGTGGTTGGCGGGGTAGCCAGTGACAGCCGAGACGATCAGGTGGGGATGGCGTTCGGCCAACGACGCGTCGTCGAGGCCGCGAGCCCGCGCCTCCGACGGCCGGAAGCCGTGCACGAACACGTCGGCGGTGGCCAGCAGCGCGTCGAGCTGCGCGAGATCGTCGGCGTCGCGCAGGTCGAGCACGACGCCGCGCTTCGACCGGTTCCACGTGGCGAACGCCGGCGTGCCGCGCGTGACGTCGCCCTGCGGGGGCTCGACCTTGATGACGTCGGCGCCGACCTCGGCCAACAAGTGCGTGGCCTCCGGGCCGGTCAAACCGATGGTGCAATCGACGATCCGGATGCCGTCGAGGATGCCTGTCGCCATCCCGCCCTCCCTGTGCCGCCCGAGATCGTACCGCGGGCCCCGCTAAATAGTTAGATCAGTTGCTTCTGTGGGCAGGAAGTGCCGGGCCGGCCGACGAACCCCTCCCTCGCACCAGCGGAGCCACGGGGGGTCAGCGATGAGAGCCAGCAGGCTGGCCATGGGCGCGATCGTCGCCGCCGCCGCGGTCGTCGTCCCGACCGTCCCCGCGCACTCCGACGCCACGTTCACGGCACTGGCGGCGGCCGACGGCGTGAGCACGACCGTGTCGGACCCGTCGGTGACCCCGGTCGGTGCCGAGCTGGGAGGGAGCGGACCGGCGGCGCAGGCCGCGGTCGACTCGCTCGGCAACTCGCGCGCCTTCGCGTCGCTGCCGTACCCCGGCTCGCTGGCGGTCGACGCGCCCGGCATCGCCCGGGGCAGCGGCGCCACGTTCGTCCCGGACTACCCGGCCTACGCGGCGAGCAGCAGCCAGGGCCCGACGTCCACCGACGTCGCCACGCCGGCCGGCTACGGACTGCACGCCAAGAGCGATGCCACGTCGTCGGAGGCGCACGCCGCCGGAGGCGGAAGCGGGGACACGGCCCAGGCCGGCCTCACGCGCTCCGACGCGTCGGTCACCGCCACCGCGGGCAAGCTCACCTCGATCGCGGAGTCGACGACCGAGGCGTTCGAGGTCGTCGGCGTGCTGCGCCTCGGGCGGGTGCACGCCAAGGCCACCGCGGTGGGCCACGGTGACGGCCCGGCCGACGTCACCTCCGAGCTCGAGGTCGGCGATGCGACCGTCGCCGGTCAGACGGTGGGCATCACCGACGCCGGGATCATCGGGCCGGCCGCCGCCGTCCTGCACCAGGCGGGCATCACGTTGCAGTACCTGGCCGCCGACAAGCGGACCGACGGCGTCACCTCGGCCGGACTGCTGATCTCGGTCGTCCACCAGGACAGCAGCGGCACGTTCACGACGACCTACACGCTCGGGCGGGCCAAGGCGATGGTGAGCGGCGCGCCCGTGGCCGACGACGCGGCGGTGGTCGCGAGCGACGGCTCGATCTCGCCCATCGACGACGCGGCGGCGATCGCCTCCCCCGCGGCGGCCGACGTGCCGGCGCCCACCCCCGTGGCGCTGGCACCGGCCGCGCCCGCTCGGCCGCGCGCCTCGGCGACCGTGCCGGCCAACTACCAGACGGTCGCCGCCACGAGGTACTCGACGGCGAGCCTCTACCTGATCCTCGTCCTCGCTGCCCTCGCGTGCGTGGGTGGCATCCAACTCATCCGGTACCTGGGGGTGAAGCACACATGGAGCTGATCGGCTGGTTGCGTGCGCAGTGGGACCGCGTGGCGGCGTGGGTCGTGATCGCCGCGGGTGCGGTCGCTCTGCTGCTCGGGTGGTGGGGCGTGAGCGGCTCGGGCTTCCCCGCGCAACAGATCCCCTACGTCATCTCCGGCGGCATGGTCGGGCTCTTCCTCGTCGGGCTCGGCGGGATGCTGTGGCTCTCGGCCGACCTGCGCGACGAGTGGCGCAAGCTCGACGAGCTCGACCAGCGCCTTGCCGCGCTGGCTGACGGCACCGAGTCGTGACGTTGCCCTGGCGCGTCGGCACGGTCGTGTCCCTGTACCTCGCGACGGTCGTCGGTGGCGCGCTGCTCGTCGCCGGTTGGTACGGCGCCAGCGGCACCGGCGACGTCGCCGCGCAGCTCGTGTGGTTGAACGTCGCCGCGCTCGGCTTGATCGTCGCGGGCACCGGGAACGTCGTGTGGCTGCTGTACGGCCACCGGTCCGTGCGGGCGCGCCAGCGGGCGCTCGTGGCCCGCGGCATGGAGCTCGCGGCACCGCCGCGGCGCCCCACCGCGTCGCCGACATCGACCACACCGACGGCGCTCCGGGTGGCCATCCACGGCGGCGCCCGCTTCCACCGCCCGACGTGCCCGCTCGTGGTCGGCAAGCGCACGACGGCGCGCATCGGCACCAAGCGCATTCCCTGCGAGGCGTGCCGCCCGTGAGCACGTTGCTCCCCTTCATCGTGGTAGGTGCCACCACCGGGTCCGTCTACGGCCTCGCGGCGATGGGCCTGGTGCTGTCGTACAAGACCTCGGGCATCTTCAACTTCGCGCACGGCGCCATCGCGACGGTCGCTGCGTGTGTCTTCTACGAGCTGCACGTCCTGCACGGTTGGCCGTGGCCGATCGCCGCCGTGGCGACCGTGCTCGTCGTCGGGCCCGTGCTCGGCACCGCGCTCGAGCGGCTGGCGTTCGTGCTCGCCGCGGCGTCGTCGTCGATGAAGATCGTGGCCACCGTCGGTCTGCTGATCTCGATCCAGGCGCTCGCCGTCATCCGGTACGGAAGCGTCACCCGCCAGCTCGCCCAGTTCCTGCCCACCGGAGCCGTGCACTTCGCCGGCGTGAACGTCGGCGTCGACCAGCTCATCGCGGCCGGCATCAGCGTCGCCGCGCTCGTCGCGCTCACCACGTTCTTCCGGGTGAGCCGGCTCGGTCTCGCCATGCACGCCGTGGTCGACGATCCCGACCTGCTCGGCCTCACCGGGACGGCGCCCGCGCGCGTACGGCGAACGGCGTGGGCCATCGGCTCGTCGTTCGCCGCGGTGTCGGGCATCCTGCTCGCGCCGACGTTCGGCCTCGACGCGCTTCTCCTGACGCTGCTCATCGTCCAGGCCTTCGGCGCCGCCGCGATCGGTGGGTTCTCGAGCCTGCCCCTCACGTTCGCCGGCGGCATCATCGTCGGCATCGCCGCGTCCGTCGCCACGAAGTACGTGGCGACAACGCCGGCACTCGGCGGCATCCCGCCGAGCGTCCCGTTCATCGTGCTGTTCGTCGTGCTGCTCGTCTCCCCGAAGGGTCGGCTGCCCGAGCTCGGCGGTCAGCTGCGCCGGCGGGTCGTCGAGCGTCGTGTGGCCCCACCGCGTCAACGGGCGATCGGTCTCGCCGTGCTCGCCGTGGCGCTGCTGCTCGTGCCGCACGTCGTCGGCACCCGCTTGCCGATCTACACCACCGGCCTCGTGTTCGTCGTGCTCTTCCTCTCGCTCGGATTGCTCGTGCGCACGTCGAACCAGGTGTCGCTCTGCCAGCTCGGCTTCGCCGCCGTGGGCGGCGCCGCGTTCTCGCACCTCGCCCACAGCGTCGGGCTGCCGTGGCCGATCGCGCTCGTCGGCGCCGGGCTCGTGACCATTCCGGTCGGCGCGCTCATCGCGCTGCCGGCGATCCGGCTCTCCGGGCTCTACCTCGCGCTGGCCACGCTCGGCTTCGGGATCCTCCTCGAGCGCATGGCGTACGCCAGCATGTTCCTCTTCGGGCGCAAGGGTCTGCGGCCGGCGCCCCGCCCGTCGTTCGCGAGCGGCGACACCGCGTACTACTACGTCGTCCTCGCCGCCGTGCTCTGCGCTTTCGCGGTGGTCATCGCCGTCGAGCGGGGGCGACTGGGGCAGCTGCTGCGGGCGATGGGCGACTCCCCCGTCGCGCTGGCCGCCCACGGCACCAACGTGAACGTGACGCGACTGCTCGTGTTCTGCATCTCGGCGTTCCTCGCCGGCATCGGCGGGGCGCTGCTCGGCCCGCTGTCGGGCACCGTGACGGCGTCGAGCTTCAACTCGTTCCAGTCGCTGATCCTGCTCGCCGTGCTGGCGATCATGGCGGCCTACTCCCCCGGACCGATCACCGCCGCGGTCGCCGCGTCGGCGTCGTTCGTCGTGCTGCCCGCGTACTTCCGCAGCCCGACGTTCTCCACGTGGTTGCAAGTCGTGTTCGGCGCGTCGGCGGTGCTCGCGGCCATGGCCGAGACCGGCCGGCTCGGTCGAGGCGATCTCACCGCCCGCCTCGCCGCTCGGGCCGAGCGCCGACGCGCGGCGAGCCCCGTGCGGGCGCGTGCGCGGGCGGTCACGTCATGAGCGGCGGCCTGCGGGCCACCGGGCTCACCGTCGAGTTCGGAGGATTGGTCGCCGTGCACGACCTCACGCTCGACGCCCCGCTCGGCCGCGTCACCGGTCTGATCGGGCCGAACGGCGCGGGCAAGAGCACCACGTTCAACGCGTGCAGCGGCCTCGTGCGCCCGACGCACGGCACCGTCGAGCTGCTCGGCCACGACGTCACCCGCTTGGCGCCGGCAGCCCGCGCCCAACGCGGCCTCGGGCGCACGTTCCAGCGCATGGAGCTGTTCGACTCGTTGAGCGTCGAGCAGAACGTGGCCCTCGGGCGCACCGCGCACGTCGCCGGCAGCCGCGTGATCGGGCAGCTGTGGGCCAGCCGTCGCGAAGGCATCGAGATCGCCGAGGCGACCGAGTGGGCGCTGGCCACGTGCGGCATCGACGGGTTGCGCTCGCGCCTGGCCGGCGGTCTCACCACCGGCCAACGACGCCTCGTCGAGTTGGCGCGCGTGCTCGCCGGACCGTTCCGCGTCCTGCTGCTCGACGAGCCGTCGTCTGGTCTCGACGACCACGAGACCGAGCGCTTCGCCGAGATCCTCGAGCGCGTCGTCACGGAGCGCGGCGTCGCCATCCTGCTCGTCGAGCACGACATGGCGCTCGTGCACCGCGTGTGCGACCACGTGTTCGTCCTCGACTTCGGCGAGCTGATCTTCGAGGGAACGATGGCGGAGGTGGCGTCGAGCGACGTGGTCCGCGCCGCGTACCTCGGCACCGTGGAGGTGGCCTGATGTTGGAGCTGCGCGGGATCAGCGCGGGGTACGGCGACACGCTCGTGCTGCGCGGCGTCGATCTGGTCGTGCCGCCCGGAGTCGTCGTGGCGCTGCTGGGGCCGAACGGCGCCGGCAAGACCACGTTGCTGCGCGTCGCGTCGGGCCTGTTGCGGGCGCGCTCGGGCGCGCTGGTCCTCGACGACGACGACGTGACGAGGGCGCACAGCGACGAGCTGGCGCGGCGCGGCGTCTGCCACGTGCCCGAAGGTCGCGGCATCTTCCGGTCGCTGACGGTGAAGCAGAACGTGCTGCTCCAAGCGCGGCCCGGCACCGAGAACGAAGCCGTCGACCGCGCGGTCGACGCGTTCCCCGTGCTCGGACGGCGCCTCGGTCAGCGCGCCGGCACGATGTCCGGCGGCGAGCAGCAGATGCTCGCGCTGGCGCGCGCCTACGTGTCGGAACCACGCATCGTCCTGCTCGACGAGGTGTCGATGGGCCTGGCACCCAAGCTCGTCGACGAGGTGTTCGAGTTCCTCGGTCGGCTCGCGGCGGAGGGTACGGCCCTGCTGCTCGTCGAGCAGTACGTGACGCGCGCCTTGGCGCTGGCCGACCACGTGTACCTGCTCAATCGGGGCCAGGTGGCGTTCGCGGGCGAGCCCCGCGAGATCGCCGGTGACGACCTGTTGGCCCACTACATGGGGGTGGCGAGTTGAGGCTGCGACGTTGGGGAGTCCTCGCCGTCGTGTTGCTGGCGGCGTCGGCGTGCGGGACGCGGCTCGACCAGAAGGAGATCGAGACGGCGGCCTACGGGCACAGCACGACCGGTGGCGCGGCGCGCGCCGCCGGCCCGTCGTCGGGCGATGCGGTCACCGCCGACGCGGCCGGACCGGGTGACGCCACCAGCACCACCGTGGCCGCCGCGTCCGTGGCCGGCAGCACCGCGGGCGGGCCTGCGGCCAAGGGAGCGACGGCGGCCGCCGCCAGCGGCGCCCCGATCGTGCTCGGTCAGATCGGCACGTTCAGCGGGATCCTCGGCGCCGGCCTCATCGGCTTCAAGCAGTCGGCCCAGGCGTGGGTGGCGTCGGTCAACGCCAAGGGCGGCATCAACGGCCACCCGGTCAAGCTGATCTCGGCCGACGATGGGAGCGACGGCGCCAAGGGGCTCGCCGCCG
>Ga0068858_100001669_pt1 | contig 22692 bp, 15 predicted proteins | sample KBSSwiS12_FD_66589 | JGI IMG/M metagenome (GOLD analysis project Ga0068858, IMG submission 66589) | Switchgrass rhizosphere microbial communities from Kellogg Biological Station, Michigan, USA - KBS Switchgrass S1-2 | ecosystem: Host-associated > Plants > Roots > Rhizosphere > Soil ...
TCCTCGGCATAGATGTCATGGCCGACCTGAAGCGCCGCCAATCCTATATAGAAGGAGGAGACAGCGTCGTTGTACTGCTGGGAGCCCTTTTCGGGCAGTTTGGGCTTAGAGCTACATCCAGCCATTACCAACAAAGATCCAACCAGAATCAGACTCAATATGTGCTTTGGGAACATAGATATAGGCAAAGTGGTATTCAATCACTACTGGACAAGGAATCTACTAGATCACCGATATGTAAACAGTGTCAATCCTCTATTCACATAACTCTCGTAAAATGCGTGCCATGAGCGCTGGATTGGCAAGCGAGAATCGGTCGTTTCTGAGATTTCCGAAGGGCTTTTTGTGGGGAGTTTCCACCGCTGCCCATCAGGTGGAAGGGGGAAACGATAATCAGTGGTCAGACTGGGAAAAAGCTGGACACATTCGGTCACGTGATCGGTGCGGCTCCGCTTGCGATTGGTGGACCAGCACCGACGTTGACTTTGACCTGGCGCAAAAGCTGGGGATCAATTCATTGCGGCTGTCAGTGGAATGGAGTCGAGTCGAGCCGCAGGAAAATTGTTTTTCTGAAAGTGCGCTACGACGTTACCGGCATATGCTGGAGGACTTGCATCGTCGCGGCATTCAGCCAGCGGTTTGTCTGCATCACTTTACGAATCCGCGATGGTTTGAGCAGAAGGGGGCTTTTCTTAGTCCGGAGTCGACGGCATTATTTGAAAGATTTACGCGCCGAGTTGTCGAGGCTCTCGGAGATCTCTGCAAACTTTGGATCACTTTCAACGAGCCCAATGTTTACGCCACGCTTGGCTATGTCACCGGAGAATTCCCTCCAGGGCAAAAAGCCAAGATCGACCGGGCGTTACGGGTTATGTCGTCGATGGCACGGGCGCACGCTCGCGCTTACAAGGTGATCCATGAGCTTCAGCGGGAGTCGCAAGTGGGATGGGCGCAGCATTATATCGTGTTCCATCCAGTACAGAGCGGGTTAGACCGCGTTGTCGCCGGGGTGCAGAGTCTGATTTTCAACGAAGGTTTTTTCCAGCTGATCGAACGCGGAAAATTCAAGTTTCCTTTCAATCTTGTGGGAGGCAATGCGCTTGAGGCTGAGGGCGCGTGCGACTTCGTCGGGCTGAATGTTTACAACCGCTTTCATGTGGATTTTGATCTGAAATCAGCAGGTCAATTGTTCGGCCGGGTCTACGTGCCGACAGATGCACCGCAAGGTGACAGCGGAGTGGAGAAGCCTTACGGTGAAGCGTTTCCCGGCGCGATCCGTGCAGCAGTCAAGCGCGCTGCGCGATTCCACAAGCCGATCTACATCATGGAGAACGGTGTCCCCGACGCAACCGATCGCCTGCGGCCCTGGCTGCTTACCAATGCTCTAAAAGAAGTCCATTCTCTTATAAAAGAAGGCAATGATATTCGCGGATACTTTCACTGGACCCTCACCGATAACTTTGAATGGGCTGAGGGATGGTGGTTGCGGTTCGGCTTAATTGCGTTGGATCCGCAGACACAACAACGAACCGTGCGTGGCAGTGGTCGTCTGTACAGAGAGATCGCGAACAGCAACGGACTTACGAAAGAACTGGTGGAGAAATACTCTCAGGCGCCGCCGAAGTAGACAGGACTGCCGAAGCGACTCTTTTGTTGTCCAATATTTTTTGCAGAATTTCGGGCACCTCAAACAAAGCCCGATTGGAATACTTTTCCGCGTTGCCGCGAAATTCAGCGAGCGTTTCTGCAGCAAGCAACTTTTCGATTCCCGAAGCAATCTCGCGGAAACTGCTCAAAACAATTCCCATCCGCTGTTGTTCCAGCCATACCGTGTTGTAGTGCTCCTGCGGCATGGTGGCGGCATTGCGCTCGACGATCACAGGTAGGTGATATTGCAGAGCTTCGCTGATGCTTCCCGGGCCTGGCTTGCCGATTAGAAAATCCGACAGGGCCATATAGTAGTCGACGTTGGTGGTAAATCCTTCTACAAGATTTCTTTTCTTGAGATTCAGCGCCTTCAGATCACGCAGAATTGTCTGGTTATGGCCGCAGAGCATGATGAGTTGAACCGGCGTTTCACTTTCATCAAGCCGCTTGGCAATTTCTACCATTGCTGGTGAACCATGACCCCCAAATAAGACTACTCCCGTGGGAACGTCAGACGATAGACCGAGCTTTACTCGTTCGGCAACGCGATCCATTTCTGGTTTCCGATAGAACTTCGGCTTCAAAATCATGCCGGAGACGTCAAAGATTCGATCTGGAGTATGCCCCATTTCAAGGGCTTGTTTACGTGCCCGCTCGGTACCGCAGATCAAATATTCCGATTGCGGTTCCATCCAAAAATGGGGTGGGTAGTCGGCGAAATCAGTGAGCAAAGTAACGAACGGCACATCCGGCGTAATTGCTTTAATGCTTTCGGCAATCGCGCGATTGAAATGAGGGATTACCGAAAGCACCAGGTCAGTCGGGTGAAGCAACCAATAGTTGCGGAACAACTTAACGATGCGTTGGTGACGCATCCGGATTACACGCTGCAGAATTCGTAGTAGGGGGGGAGAAAGCCGAGTCCAGCCCTTACGCAGAATGAGATTGTATCCATCCTGAATACGCAGACCGGTGAGACCGCGCACGAAGTCGATGGAGTCCAACAGTTCCTGCACGTTTAGCAGATGAACGTCCCAATCATTGTCTTGAAGAATGGTCTTTAACGCTTCACAGGCGTTGCGGTGACCGCCACCTGCGTCGAAAAAAAGGATTGTGATTCTGCGAGAAGTCTGGTTCTGGCGCGGTCCAGGTCGCGGCATAACTTTTTCATAGGATAGTGAAAAGCCTGTGAATTTTGCATGAATTTCGCCGCGGTCGTCACCTCCCTTACAATGGCAGCACAGGATTCGATTGGCGAAGATTCTCATCTCAGCTGGAGAGGCATCCGGCGAAATGTACGGCGCGCAGCTCATGGAAGCCCTGCGGCGGCGCGATTCCTCTCTTGATTTTTTTGGCGCAGGCGGAGATCGCATGCGCGTGGCGGGGTGTAAGACCGTCGTGGATGCCAAGGACCTTTCAGTTGTCGGCATCACGGAAATTCTCAGCCATCTACCCAAAATCTGGGGACTGTTCACGCAACTGATTAAGGAAGCTGACGCGCAGTCCCCGGAATTGGCAATTGTGATCGACTCTCCCGCTTTCAACTGGCGCGTGGCGCGCGAGATGCGCAAGCGCGATATTCCCGTGGTGTATTACGTGTGTCCACAGTTTTGGGCCTGGCGACAAGGGCGGGTTCGGCTTCTGAAGAAATACGTCACCAAGGCGTTGGTGATTTTTCCCTTTGAAGAGAAGTTTTACCGCGACCGCGGTGTAGACACGATGTTTGTGGGACATCCGCTGGCTGATCTCGCGCGGCCGTCCATCACACGTGAAGAATATGCTGATACACATTTGCTCGATGCTGCAAAACCCTGGATCACCCTGATGCCTGGCAGCCGCAGAAAAGAGGTCAGCATGAATCTTCCGACCATGCTGCAGGCGGCGGAAGTACTGGGGCCAAGGTATGAATTCTTACTGCCGGTTGCTCCGACTCTGGAAAGAGGCTTTCTACAAAGCTTGATTGGCAAGGCTGCGGTCAATCTGGTTCCCGAAGCACTCCCCGCTCTGGCACAGTCGCGGGCAGGAATTATCGCCAGCGGCACTGCGACTGTGGAAGCGGCACTCATGGATGTTCCGTTTGTGATGGTGTACCGAGTATCCCCGCTCACTTACTTTCTCGGAAAGTCGCGAGTGAAGGTTCCGCACTTTGCCATGGTGAATTTGATTGCCGGGGAAAGAATCGTCCCGGAACTGGTCCAGGATGACTTCACGGTGGCGAATGTTACCTCTCAGGTGAATGAGATTCTGCCCGACGGGGCTGCCCGCGACCGCATGTTGCGAGGGCTGGCGGGAGTCCGCGCGCGGCTTCGGGGACACGCTCTAAACCATCTCCCGGCTGCGGAACGGGCAGCGGGATCCATTCTCTCCCTGATGAAAAATGAAGATGCTGATGAGAATCTCTAAGTCTTTAGGGCTTTTTGCGTGTTCTAACCCTTGTCCCACAGCATCTTTTGCGTAACAATCATCATCATAGGAATTAAGGGGCACTAACAGGAGATGGCGTTTAATGTTCTTTTACAGCGGGTGTAAGCGTAAGACCGTTGTCCCAATCCTAGGGATTCTCCTTCTTTTTGCTTCCATACCTGGTTGGGCAGCCGCCGAGAAGATGCGTCTGCGCGTCAACAATTACCAGATTGACGCAGAACTGTCTCCTCATCAGCACAAAATTACGGCCAAGGCCAAGGTAGATTTCACCGCGCTCGAAGACCTGAGCTATGCGACCTTTGAGCTGCATAACGGGCTACGCCTAACCAAGGTGACCGATAGTGCAGGGAAAACGCTAAATGCCGAACGCGTCACGCAAGATTCGACGGTCCGCGTCAACCTTCCCGCTGGACTGACAAAAGACACAGCTTCGACTTTGACCTTCGAATACGAGGGACAGTTGGATTCGGTGGATGACAGCCCGGTGCAGGGCCTGAAGCTGGCCTCGATCAATGACGACACCACGTATTTGCTCTATTCCAGCCGCTGGTTTCCGGTAAATGCTTATGGCATCAATCGCTTTACCGCGACGATCAACATTACATTGCCGGCGCACATGATCGCCATCGGGAGCGGTAAGGGAACTGAAACTAACAATCCACCGCCGAAAAAGGCTGTGGCCGGTGCCTTACCCACCAAGACTTATAGCTTTGTCTACGACAAGCCGAGTTTTCCCGGAACCATCTTTGCCGGAGTTTTCCAGGAGTACAAACACAACGAAGCGGGACTTGAACTGCACATCTTGTTCAAGCCGCTGCACCAGAAGTTCGCGCAAACCTACGCGGAAACTGCGGTCAAGGAGTTTACCTACTACGTAACTCTGTACGGCCCGATTGCTGACACAACCTTGCGGGTGGTTGAAATGCCGGACGACACGGTGCCATCGGCATGGGCGCCGGGCATTGTATCGCTTGCCAGCCGCGCCGTAACCGAACGGGTAAATTATCGGCTGCTTGCCAACACCATTGCGCACCAGTGGTGGGGAGCGTCTGTGAGTCCGGCGTCGCGCGATGATTGGTGGTTGGAGGATGGGTTTGCTCGTTATTCCGAAGCACGATATGTGGAAAGCGCTGCGGGATCGGCCGGTTTAGAGGAAGCGGTCAAAGACATGTCGGTCGGGGCTTTGGCCTACGACACCGTTCCACTTTCGAGTGCCGGCAAGCTGCCGGTATTCTCTCCTGAATTTCAGTCGTTAGTCACCGATAAGGGCGCGATGATCCTGCACATGCTTCGCTGGGTGCTTGGGGATCAAAAATTTGATGTGGCCATGCGCACGACGGCGACGAAATTTGCCGGACAGTCGGCCTCGCTGGATGATTTTCGCGGCATCGCTGAACAACAGTATGGCGACAGGCTGACATGGTTCTTCTCCCAATGGCTGGATTCGACCGGCGCTCCAGAGTTCAAGTCGAAGTACACGGTTTACCGTCTGGGAAATAACAAAGGTTTCCGCGTGGTCGGCCAGATTTCGCAAGACCTTGACCTGTTCCGTATGCCGGTGACTTTGCGCATTGACACCGACGGTAAGACAGAAGAGAAGAGAGTCGATGTTGTCGGAACCAACTCTGCATTCACACTTGAAACATTCGGACGGCCGCGCCGCATCGTTGTGGATCCAGATCACCGCGTATTGACGAATTCGCCAGAGATCAAAATCCGCGCCGCCATTCAGCGCGGACAGGGCCTGGTACAGCAGGGGGACTTGGCAGGCGCATTGTCAGAATTCAATAAAGCCCTGGATGAGAACAAGAACAGTTCCCTCGCCCACTATCGCGTGGCGGAAGTATTCTTCCTGCAACGCAACTATCAGGCGTCCGCCAACGCCTATCGCGATTCACTCAATGGTGATGGCGAGCCTCGCTGGACAGAGGTCTGGAGTCACATTCAGTTAGGCAAGATTTTCGATGTGACCGGGCAGCGCGAAAGAGCCACGAACGAGTATCGTCAGGCGCTGCAGACCAACGACAATACGCAGGGCGCCTTGGATGAGGCGCGCAGGTATTTACAGAAGGCGTACGAAATTTCGAAACCTGCCAGCGGGAATTAAGGACTGGCTAGTCTTTCGACCAGCCAGAGCCAGCTACTTCTTCAATTCAATCTGAATTTCCTGCAGCTCGGTCGAGCCGATATTTTCTACGGCGTGAGTGACCGCCTCATTCCAAGCTGAAGATCCGGCTTTGAGTTCGCGCTCCTGTGATTTTCCGTCAGGCATGGTGATTCTTACCTTGGCATCAGTCAGGTAGTAACCGACGTTATGAGGATGCGAATGCATCGGCACTTTCCCGCCGGGTTTAATGCTGACCTTGAGCACGCGAACGTTGTCATTTTCCAACAAGACCGCGTGGGTATCGGCCCCTACCTTCATAACGTCCTGCGCATAAAGCACCCCGAGAGCAAACGAAAGCAAAATCGCCACCGACACTACCGCCCAAAGCAAACCTTGACGTTTCATGATCTTCTCCTGTGAGTCTGAGACTTGCTAGTAAGCCCAGCGCAATAATGTAGCACCGGAAGTAAAGCCCGCCCCCACGGAGGCAAGCAGCACGAGGCTCCCCTTGTTCAGCTTGCCCTGGTCAATTGCCGTCTGCATGGCTAATGGAATGGTCGCAGCGGTCGTGTTGCCGTAGCGATCGATATTGATGATGGTAGCGTCAGGGCGCAATCCGAGTCGCTCCCCAGTCGCATTGATAATGCGGAGATTGGCCTGGTGAGGAACAAATACATCGATATCCTTGCCTTTGAAGCCATTCCGTTCCAGCAATTTTTCGCACAGCTCCGCCATTTTGCGGACCGCGTATTTGAATACGGCCTGTCCATCCTGATGGACGAAGTGCATCTTCTGGTCAACGGTTTCATGCGTCGATGGATTCAAGCTTCCGCCGCCGGGCATGTAGAGCGAGCAGCCGCCCGAACCATCAACTTCGTGGATGAAATCAATGATCCCTTCAGAATCGCTGGTAGCCGGCTCGAGGACCACAGCGCCCGCACCATCACCAAACAGAATGCACGTGGCTCGGTCGGTGTAGTCAATGATGGAAGACATCACATCGGAGCCGACCACCAATACTTTCTTATGTGCGCCCGTTGCAATGAACTGGGACCCCGTCTGCAAGGCATACACGAACGCAGAGCACGCCGCAGAAAGGTCAAACCCCCAGGCGCCTTTGGCCCCTAGCTTGTGCTGAATCAGGCACGCTGTGGAGGGAAAAAGCATATCGGGAGTCACCGTGCCCACAACGATGGCCTCAATTTCGGAGGGATCCATCCGCAACGCAGCCAAGGCCCTCTTTGCGGCCGCAGCACCCAAGTCACTTGTGGCAACTCCTTTGTCCACGATGTGCCGTTCGCGGATGCCAGTGCGCTGCAAAATCCACTCATCACTGGTTTCCACCATCTTTTCCAAATCGGCATTCGTTAAGACGCGGGGCGGGACGTATGTACCAAGTGCACTGATCTTGGCACGCAAAAGTTGGCTCACTCGATGGGTTCTCCAATGAACAAAAGTCGAACGGCTATTTTGACGTAGCCGGAAGTAATCTTCAACTCTTTGGGCCAGTATCAGTTAAGTTCCCTTTGTCACGGCGCGTGAACTCACTGGGCAATTACTCCCGTAAATGTCCAAGCGAGATACAACCTCCCGTCCAAAACATGTCCGAATCCCGTACAGAATTTGGCTCATAGACATTCCCAACATGGTCCTGAGGTGACCTGTCCCCTATTGGCACAACTGGTTACCCTTCTGCAAGTTGCAGCGGATTGTTCATCCGTCAGTTTTTTTGCCGTTGAGTTCTTGAATCGAACTGCCACGGCGCAAATGAGGGGACATGATGATGCCATTCGCAAACGGACGGCGCGCCACGAACGTTTCGCTGACCGTTGCGATGCTGCTAATTCTTGCCCTGGCCACGCCATGCGGAGGCGGAGCTTTAAGTGGAAATAGCGGGAATAATGGGAATGGGGAAGCGGCAATACCACGCCTCCTCCGCCAGCCTCCAGCGTAGTCGTAACTCCTTCGAACGCCACAGTGTATGCGGGACAAAAGATCGGCTTTACGGCCGCGGTAAGTGGCACCACCGATCAGACCGTGACATGGTCAGTGAATGGGGTGGCGGGTGGTAACTCGACCCTGGGAACAATCGACGTCAATGGCGCATATCAATCGCCGGTGATGATGCCCACTCTCAAACTCGGTAACCATTCGCGCAGACAGCACAACAAATGCCAACGCTTCTGGCACTAGCTCGGTGATCATTGATAATCCGATTCCGCGCGTCGTAATGGTGACACCCGACGGCTTCCAATCTCCGTGCTTTTGATGCGGCAACCCAGGAATTGGGCATGGGCAACGCAGTCACAACATTTACACTTTCCGACTTCAGCCGCACCTTCAAACCGGATAGCAACTCCGGCAGCGACCATGCCTGGGGAGGCCATCACTTGATTGTGGGTGGAGCGGTCAAAGGCGCAGACTTCTACGGAAAGCTCCCCACGCTGGCTTTAGGTGGACCAGACGATGCGACAGGCGAGGGGCGGTGGATTCCAACGACTTCCCTGGATCAGTACGGCGCGACGCTAGCGAACTGGTTCGGAGTGCCAGCGGCGGATTTGCCCGCGATCTTTCCGAACCTGCCGAACTTCACCAATCAGACTTTGGGGTTCATGGGGAAACAAAAAGCCAGACACCGGCGACCCACTGCACACGTAAGAGCCCGTTACCGTTGCTTCCTTCCGGACCTGGCGGGGTTGGCGAGAGTACGTCGCGTGGGACCGATGCCTGACCGTATTGATATTAACATCTGCTGAAGGTCTTCACGCGCAGAAGCTCTTCTCAACGATCTAGTTTTCTCCGCCTCCTCTGTGGGTTTTTCTCGCGGCCTCTGGATTTTAAAATTTCACTAGCTACGGAAAAAGCAAAATCTTCAAGTGCAGAAATGGCAGAGGATACGCGGAGTTCTCGGAGAAATTCTTCAGGAAACTGGCTGAGGTATTGCCGTTTGTTTCGCGGCTACAGAATACAGCGCTGCTTCGAGCACATCCAGCCCTTCATCCATCTGCTCGTCAGAAATGACCAGTGGAACCAGCAAGCGCACTACATTGGAATATGAGCCGGCTGTGAGTGCAATCAGGCCGTGCTTGTAGCAGTAATCCATAATCTGCTTGGTTTCCTCTGGAGCAGGTTCACGGGTTTCTGGCGAGCGAACCAACTCAATCGCCTGCATCGCTCCCAGGCCACGCACATCTCCTACCAAGGGCCAAAGCTTCTGCCATTTCCTGGCGCGATCCTGAAATTTTGTGCCTAGTTCATTGGCACGATGCGACAGATCTTTTTTCTCGAACATGTTGATCACGGCTAACGCGGCTGCACATGCCAATGGATTGCCCGTAAACGTGCCACCAAGTCCGCCGGGGCCAGGAGCATCCATGATTTCAGCACGGCCAGTTACAGCCGCTAATGGCAATCCACCACCTAGCGATTTCGCAGTGACCAACAAGTCCGGTTCGATGCCGTACCGCTCGCAAGCAAATAGCGCGCCGGTGCGGCCGAATCCTGACTGGACTTCATCTGCAATAAATAAGACTCCGTGCTTGTGGCAGATTTCGATCAGCACTTTATAAAAATCCTGCGGCGGCGCAACGAATCCACCTTCGCCCAAGACCGGCTCGGCGATGACTGCAGCCACATCTTCGGATGCGACGACGCGCTTGAATGTATCTTCCAAGTGCCGCGCGCAAAACAAATCGCAAGATGGATATTTCAGAGAGTAAGAGCAGCGATAGCAGTACGCATAGGGGATACGATAAACGTCTCCGGGCAAAGCACCGAATCCCGCTTTGTAAGGATGCGTTTTACTCGTGAGCGCCATGGCCATCATGGTGCGTCCGTGGAATGCATCCTCGAATGCAATGATTCCCTGCCGGCCGGTATGGGCACGCGCGATTTTGATCGCGTTCTCTACGGCTTCCGCGCCGGTATTCAGCAAGAATGTTTTCTTGGGAAATTTTCCCGGAGTGAGCGCATTCAACCGCTCAGCAAGTTCGATATAGCTTTCGTACGGCGTGACCTGTACGCTGACGTGCAGAAAGCGATCTAGCTGCTTCTGCAGTCCTGCAACCACCTCCGGTGCACGGTGCCCTACATTCACGCAACCGATCCCCCCGGTGAAATCGATGAAGCGGTTGCCGTCGACATCTTCGATTACAGCACCCTCTGCCTTTGCAATGTAGACCGGAGCAGCGTGAGACAAGCCGCGCGGCAGCGCACTTTCGCGGCGCACGGCCAAGGCCTTCGATTTCGGGCCGGGGATCGGCGTTTTTAGTTGGATAGTCGCCATTCCAGTTCTCAGTACCAGCCAATCGGTTGTTCGTTCAGGTTGATGTGAACTTGTTTCGTTTCCAGATATTCTTCGATTCCCCATGGGCCGAGTTCGCGTCCGAAACCAGATTGCTTGTAGCCTCCCCAGGGAGCTTCAACGTAAGTCGGCTGCATGTGGTTCACCCATACGATGCCAGCGCGCAGCGATTTCACCACGCGGAAAGCTTTGAAAATGTCGCGCGTCCAGACGGCTGCAGCCAGGCCATAAGGAGAGTCATTGGCAATCTTAAGTGCGTCTTTTTCGTCGTCGAATGGAATGACGGCCGCAACCGGACCGAATATCTCTTCCTGTGCGATACGAGCGCTGTTATCGACATCGTAGAAAATTGTCGGCTCGACGTAATAGCCTTTCGCGAATTTCTGAGCACGTCCGCCACCGATGGCCACTTTCGCTTCCTTCTTTCCCACATCCTGATAGGAAAGCACGCGGTCAAACTGCTCTTTGCTCACCAGAGGCCCCATCTTGGTTTCCCGCTCGAGCGGCGCGCCCAGTTTAACTTTTTTGGCTTTTTCTGCCATGGCATCGACAAATTTTTTGTAGATCGGCTTCTGCACCAGGATGCGGCTGCCGGCGGAACAAACTTCTCCTTGATTAATGAATACTCCAAACAGAGCACCATCGATCGCCGCTTCGAAATCTGCATCGGCAAAGAAGATGTTGGGGGATTTTCCACCTAGTTCGAGCGTGACTCGCTTCACCGTGTCGGCGGCTTGCTTTACGATAATTTTTCCGACCGCGGCACTTCCCGTGAACGCCACTTTGTTGACCTCAGCATGTTGGACCAACGGTGCCCCGCAAGTTTCTCCGAAACCTGTAATGACATTTACAACGCCCGGAGGCAATCCCACATCCGACAGCCAATTGGCAAATTCCAGCGCGGTTAACGGAGTTTGCTCGGCAGGCTTCAGCACGCAGGTGCATCCCGCGGCCAGCGCCGGTGCGAGCTTCCACGCGGCCATCAATAACGGATAATTCCAGGGGATAATTTGGCCGGCAACACCGATTGGTTCCTTGAGCGTCAGACTCATGGCGTTGTCCGGGACTGGATTCACGTAGCCGAGGATTTTCGTCGCCAGGCCGCCGTAATATTCAAAACAAGTCGCAACATCGTTGATATCAAATTCGGCTTCCACGATCGGTTTGCCCGAGTTGCGGCATTCGAGTTCGGCCAGCATCGGCAAATTTTGTCGTATTTTCTCAGCCAAGCGGAAAAGAACGCGCCCGCGCTCCTGCGCAGTGGTGGATGCCCACGGCCCCCCATCAAAAGCAGCGCGGGCAGCGGCAACCGCGCGATTCACATCATCTGGGCCTGCATCCGGAACCTGCGCAATCACTTCTTCAGTAGACGGGTCATACACGGGAAAGGTCTTGCTGGACTTGCTGTCCACCCATTCGCCGTTGATATACATCTGATAAGTTTTGACTTCGGCCTGAACTCCACCGGGCATAACTGCCTCCTGCGAATTAACTGAGTTCTATTCTCTCCGGGCTGGTAGATGCTGATTTCAGGGGAACAGATTTCGGCGCCTTCAGGCGGCCGTATCCATAAAAGAAAAATACTGCGAGAGCGATGAAACCAAGTGTGATACCGAACATGATGAATTCGTACTTCCATATCGAAGTGATCTGTTTCGCGGGAAAGTACGCAACGACGATTCCGAGCACCGTGGTGATGAGTCCTGCGACACCTGCGAACAGCAACGTGCCTTTCCCATAACGTCCGCCTTCGCTAGGGCGGAAAGCAAATTTGATCAATGCCGCGAAGACATACAGAAATGGGATCAGCTGCAATACCACCGCGGCGGAGAGCATTTTCTGAAAAGCTTCCTGCACGCCGCCGGAAGCGGTGAAATTGAGAACAATCAGAATCAGCGACACAACTCCCTGCACAATCAGGGCCACGTGCGGAGTCGCATATTTGGGATGGACTTTGCCCATGGCTTTTGGCATGTATGAGTCCAGCCCAGCCACAAACGGAATGCGCGCCGAACCGCCCATCCACGCCGAACCAATCCCGGCGATCGACACGCTCAACATCAACGCAAACGGAGCAATGATCCAGCCGACACCAACCTTGTCCGCCATGTGGCTGACACCTTGTACGATTCCTTGCAGCACGCTGATGTCGTTCTTGCCGATCGCAACCAGCAACGTCAGTGTCGCACCGATGTATAACGCACCAGAGATAAAACCTCCCCACACAACCGCGCCCGGCAAAGTTTTTTGTGGCTCGCGGATTTCATCGCCCATCACCGAGGCAAGTTCAAGCCCAACCAAACCGAAGCAAATTACACCAAAAGAGTTCAGCACGAACTTGGGATCAGCGGGGATGCGGAACTCCGCTGAAGTTACTGTAGTCCCGAAATGTGACCAGATGGTTAAACCAAGTCCGATCAGCACGGCGGCAGCAATAAAAGTTCCAATCGCGCCCAAATTGTTTATCCACTTCCCGACTCCGAGGCCCACGATATTCAAAAGGGTCAACAACGCCAGAAGGACAACTGAGGTCACCATGGCGAAGCTCTTGTTGTCAGCAAGGCCCGCGTGGCTCGGCCCCAGGGCAAATACCGACACACCGACGAAATACAACATCACCGTCGGCACATAGAGCATGTTGTTGGTCCAGTAACACCAACCAGACAAAAATCCGTGGAAGTCGCCAAAGACTTCTTTCGCCCATAGATAAACGCCGCCTTCACCCGGGTAACGCTGGGCCAATTCAATCACGGCAATTGCCTGCGGCCAGAAGAATAGAAGAAGGGCGGTAATCCAGAGCCAGATCGTGACACCACCATTGGCTGCGATGGAAGGCACGACGTTCAAGTTAAAAACAGCTACAACAAACAGCAAGACCAAATCAAAGCGTCCGAGGGCACGCTTGAGTTGAGGATGCTGTGAGTTCTGGCCGTTTCTCGACAAAAGGTTCCTCTAGGAAGACGGGCGCGAACACCCGTCTCTCCATTTATTGGCTAGCGGGTTGCGACTGCCATGCGTTCCTGCTGTGCTGCCGCCAGCGCGGGCGCGACATCTTCAAACGCCGCAAGATGGTCAGCGATGTCTTTCTCCGTGTGCTGCACGGAGATGGTCCACTGCTCATCCCACCAGTACGGCTGCGCCATGACTCCACGGTTCACCATTCCGAACCAGTAATGCCGCCAGAGATCGGTGTCGATGGTCGTCCAGTCGCGGTAGTTGAGGATTTCCTTCGCAAACAGCATCAGTGCCCCATTGGCACCGGCTACTGCGACATAGGCCTGTAGTCCGCTCTTGGCGATGGTTTGGCGGTAGCCATCAACCAGCTTGCTGCTTAGTTTTTCGACGTGAGTGTAGTTTGTCCGCGTAAGAACTTCGTGGAAAGTTGCCAGTCCTGCGGCCATCGAAACTGGATTCGTGTTGTAGGTTCCGCCGTGGAAGACCTTGTGCTGCGAGATCAGATCCATCACCGCCTTGCTGGTCCCAAAAGCAGCGAGCGGCAAGCCTCCACCGATGGACTTCGCAAGACACATCATGTCCGGCTTCACGTTGAAATACTCCGCAGCGCCGCCCCACCCCAGTTTGGCACCCGTTTTTACTTCGTCAAAAATTAACAAGGCGCCATTGTTGTCACACAGATCGCGCAAACCCTCAAGAAATCCGGGCTTCGGCATGCACAGACCGACGTTCATCATGATTGGTTCCAGAATCACAGCTGCGATCTGGCCGGGATTTTCTTTAAAGCGACGTTCGACGGTCGCAAGATCGTTGAACGTCGCAATCGGTACGTTAGCGATGCTAGCTTTCGGAACTCCCAACCCCCCGGGAACAGAAACTGGATTGTTCACATCACCAAATTCCGGCGCGTGCGGCTTCACGCTGACCAATGCCGAATCATGCAATCCGTGATATCCGCCTTCAAACTTGATGATCCGGTCGCGTCCAGTGGCCGCGCGAGCTAAACGAATCGAGTGCATAGTGGCTTCAGTGCCGGACGATCCGAAGCGGCACATTTCAAGTGAGAAGCGAGAACAGACTTCCTCCGCCAATTCCCACTCCATGTTGTGCGGCATACCGAACATGGTGCCGGTGGACAGGCGTTTCTCGACCGCTTTCATCACAGCCGGATGGCAATGTCCTGCCATCAGGGCGCCGAAGCAAAGGTTGTGATCAATATATTCATTTCCATCAAGATCACGGAACCTTCCCGCCTTCCCTTCCTCCACAAAAATCGGATAGGGGTCATATGCGCGGTAGTTGCTGGCAACTCCCAGCGGAATGCGCTTCAAATTTTTCTTATGCGCCTCAGCCGACTTGGGCGTGCGCTTTTCGAACGTGGCGATTTCTTTCTCTAATGCGGGGTACATCGAGGTCTCCGAGAAATCTCAGGCCGGTGGTGCGGCCATTAGGATGCCCGGACGGCATGAACCGCCCGGGCTGAAACATACTTCATTCTACCCTTTTGTTAGAAGTAGAACTTCAACGCAAACTGCACCTGACGCGGCGGCTTGGCACGTAAAATTCGACCGAAATCAGAGCCATCGGTGATGTTCCCATCAGGGTTGTCAAATTGAGTGTGGTTGAAAAGATTGAAAATTTCCGTGCGAAATTCGAAGCGTTTGTTTTCGCTGATTTCAAACACTTTGTGCAGCGCGAAATCAAAGTTGTTGATCGGCGGTCCACAGCAATATGTCCGGCGGGCATCGCCGATGCGCCCGAATGTATTCGCTTCGGAGAAAGCACCGCTATTGAAATAAAAGACGCCGTCAGAGTTCACGGTTTTACCCGCCTTGAACGGTGCCACCTGGTCGGGTTCGCCGGGGTACTCGAAGAATGCGCTGTACATCAGCTCGTTGTCAGACGACGACGTGATACGAACCGGGAAACCAGTCTGGTAGGTGTAGATCCCGGAGATATCCCATCCACTGACAATTGCTCCAGCCGCTCCCGAATATTTAGGGATCGGCAGTTGCCAAACGTAGCTCAATACCACCCGGTGACGCGCATCAAACTGCGACAGAGAGTAGCTGCTGCCAAAATTGAGTGGATTCAACTCGCCTTCAAAGCTGGATGCTAAATCGAAAGACTTGCTCCAGGTGTAAGCGAATTGTGCTTGCAGGCCATGCGAGAAACGCTTTTCCAGGGACGCCTGCAAAGAGTTGTAGTTGGAATTGGCGATTGTGTCCTCGGCAAAAATACTCGAAAACACAGGGGTACCATCAGTAGGACATCCCACACCCGTGGTTGGTTCGCACTGTGGAGAAGAGTACTTCCTAAGCCCCACCAGGGTAATGTCGGGATTGCCGGGCCCGGCGGTGGCGACGGAGCCGTAGGGCAAGCGCACAGAATACCCAGCCGGGATGCTGTTGGCGGGAAGGGAGAATGCGCTGTCCGCATAGAACTGGCCGCATGTGTAATCGGCGGCCAGAGCATCATCAGGAGCAACATTCGTGTAGTAGTCGGCAATGGCCTGCATGTCAACGCAGGTTCCAGAATTGCCGTAATTGACATCGTGACTGGCCAGCAAACGATGGCCTTGCGAACCAACGTAGCCGATCTGAAACACCAAGTCCCTGGCGAGCTCCCGCTGGATGTTGAAGTTGTATTGGGCCGAATACTGCGTCCGCAGATGCGGCTGAAATTGCCCGTACAGCAATAAAGGACGGAATCTCTGCCAGTCCGGATCCTGGCCTTTCGGGGGATCGATAATTCCGTCGAATGGATTGGGCTTTATCGTGCCATCCTGCTGGAGATATGGTGTATTGAAAAGCGGGGCATTAATGATGTTGCTACCGCCGAACGGCGGCTCGGCACTGAACTGCTCGAGCACCAGTTGCTCCATCGGGTTGTAGAACATTCCCCAACCTGCACGAATGCTGGTCTTACCCGACTCTCCCGGGCTCCACGCGATGCCGATTCTTGGGGCAAAAGTTTTGTAGTAAGTCGTGGTCAAGCCAGCGGGCACGCCCGGATCACCAGGCACGACCAAACCGGTTGGACAATTTTCCGGCAGTGTATTGGTGCACGGATAAGCCGTGCTGGTCTGTCCTGGACGAAAGCTCTGCACGTGTCCACTCGTGTCGGTGAGTGGCGTAAACAATTCCCAACGCAATCCGTAGTTGAGGGTCAGATTCTTCTTGATTTTCCAGCTATCTTGTGCGAATACCGCAAAGATGGAGCTGCGGACTGTTTCGATCTGGGCTGACCCCTGGCTGAAACTGTCGGGCAATCCTAGAAGATATTCAGGTAATAACGTGCTCTCGAAAGTCGTGCCGGTACCCGAACCATCATCTACCTCGTAGTCGGGATCGTTAGGACCGCCACCGTAATAACTGAAGAGGCCATTCACGTTGTAGTAGAGAGTCTGGTCAAAAAGCTGCCGGCGAACATCACCGCCAAATTTGAATGTATGAGTACCTTTTACCCAACTCAAGTTATCGGACCACTGGAATGTATTGCCGGTCTGCGGGATCTCACCTTCAAAGTTGTTTCCGTAAGAAAACAATCCCGAGACATCCACGAAAGGCACACCCTCGCGGTCCGCACCCAAGCCGGGATGAATACCGTAATCCGGATTGTTCGGATCATTGAAACAATTATCCGAAGAAACCGAAGCGCAGACTTTATGGATATCGGAAGTTCGCTGTGGGTGCAGGAACGATCCCTGAGATTCGCGGAAATAGGTGAAGTGCGCCTCGTTCACGAGGTTATTGGTAATCGTCCAGTTGTGAGTGAAGTTAAGTTGCTGGTACCGTTCCAGCGTGCTGGCCCCAAAACCTAAAGTGGTTGACCCGCCGGCCTGGAAGCGGGAGTAAGGATCGAACAAGCTACTGTCATTGAAATAGTAGTAAGCGGAAAAATTTTGCTTCTGGTTGATGCGATGGTCGAATTTGAAGGTGAACTGATCGGTGCGGTCCTTGTGGACGCCCGCGACTGTCTGGAAGGTGCTGTCGTCGGGGCGGTTGGAAAGAGGAACAAACTGATTCATTAGATCAACAGCGGTCGGGTCCATGCACGCGACTGGAATTTGGTTGCCGGGAAACAAATCAGCGTAGGCCGCGCCTGGCTCGATAGTAGCGCCTGCCGCGGCGGCGCAATTCGGACGGGCATTCAAAGTATCAGCTACCGTTGGGTCTGTAATAGCACCTGCGAATGAACCGCCATCGGCAGAAAAATCACCGTTGCGCTCGGCATCCGTGGGCACAGTAATTGCGTCCGACGAGATGCCTTCCCGTATCCGCCGCCCCTCATAGGAAGTGAAGAAGAACGTGCGGTCTTTCTTGATGGGTCCGCCAAATGTCCCGCCAAACTGGTTCTGCTTGAAATCCGGCTTCTCGCTGTCGAAGAAGCCACTCGAGTTCAGCACTTTATTGCGAAAGAATTCGTACACATTGCCGTGGAATTGGTTGGTACCGGACTTGGTGACCACATTCACGACGGCCCCGGAGTTTCTTCCGTACTCGGCGTCAAATGTATTGGTTAACACACGAAATTCTTCGATCGAATCCGGAGTCGGCTGTACCGCGGGAAGATTGGCGAACTGATCGTTGGCATCGCCGCCATTCACACTGAAGTTGTTGGCACGGCCGCGGCCACCATTGACGGAAACGACGCCGGCATTATTGCTGCCGTAGAACAAGTCGGAACCCGTCTGCGATTGAACGCCCGGCTGTAATTGCAACAGCTGATAGGTATCGCGGGAATTCAACGGGAGTTGTGAGACCGCGCGCGAATTTACGACTGCACCCATCTGAGTGCTGGTCGTTTCTACTAGCGGCGCTTCGGATGTAACTTCCACGGTTTCCTGTGTCGCTCCGATTTGCAACATAGAGTTGAGCGTGACCACCTGATTCACCTCAACCGTCACATCCTTTTGCACATTTTTCTTGAAGCCCGTCTGCTCAAATTCGACTCGATACACTCCAGGCACGACTTCGACAAATACGTAGTCTCCGCTCTCATTGGATTGAGCTGTGCGTACTACTCCGGTTGCCTGGTTGGCGAGCGTGATCTTTACTTTACTGAGGACCGCGCCGCTGGCATCGGCCACCCGGCCGAGTACTCTGCCGCCGGTGCTTTGGGAAAAAACATGGGAAGACGCGAACAGATAGGCAAGTACAACCAACCACCGGGCCGCTCGGGGGACGTTGGACGACGGCATGGCGTGACCTCCAAATTTTTCGGGTGAAAAATATTTTTGCTGTCTGAAAACTGTTGTCTTGTGCAAGCAACAAACCTTGCTATAATCCCGCAAGGTTAGAGAGCCCCCCAGTGGACTGTCAAGGGGAAAATACTTTTCTCCTCTATAAACAAAAATCATTGGCCGGGTGATCGAGAGTCATGAGCCAGGCGAGCACCAAACCATTTCTGAAAATTGGAGACGTCGCTCGCATGGTGGGCGTATCTCCATCGGTGATCCGCACTTGGGAAGGGCTCGGCCTCGCGCGTCCGCAGCGTACTGCCAGCAAATACCGTCTTTACACTTCCGAAGATGTAAAGATTCTTAAACGTGCCCGATTCCTGCGGCGGGTCCGCGGGTTGAACGCGCCTGCAATTGTGCACATGCTTAAAAAAGATGGGCTGGTCCAGTCCCATCCCGCGCAGAATGGAAACGCAATCGGCGCTCGTCTGCGGCAGTTGCGTGTTAACCGTGGGCTGTCTCTCGCCCAGGTCGCCAAATCGGTGAATATTTCCGTGGGGTTTCTCAGCGCGCTGGAACGCTCGCACATGAGTGCTTCGGTCGGCACGCTGCGCAAGCTGGCCCGTTTTTACAAAACTAACATTCTGGATTTCTTTGATCCTGCGGAATCGACCAGTCCACTGGTCTCGCCGCAAAATCGCAAGGTGCTGGAAGCTGGTCCGGGCGTGCGCATGGAACTGCTTGCCTGGGGAAACACGGTGATGGAGCCGCATCTGTTCCGCATCGCTCCCCGCGCTGGCAGCGGCGAATCGTATAGTCATGAGGGAGAAGAGTTTTTATTTGTGTTGCGGGGCGAATTGATCATTTCTGTAGAGGGTGATGAATACCGGCTCAAGACCGGGGACAGTTTTTATTTTGACAGCACGACGCGGCATAGGTGGAGAAATCCAGGCACGAAGGAAACCTGCGTACTTTGGATTAATACGCCACCGACATTCTGAGTTTGGGGACAAACACTTTGCCCAGAGCTAACAAGTTTCGCGTTTTAGCTTCAGCAATAGGCTTGATCTTCGTTGCTGTATTTGTGGAGGCGCAGCCGTCAAAGACATCGCAGCCGGCGGACACGCTGGTTGTCAACTCGCGCGTGTATACGGTGAATTCAACGCAACCGTGGGCAGAGGCAATTGCCATTCGCGGTGGAAAAATCGCAGCCGTCGGCAGCACGAAAGATTTAGAAAAATTCCGCGGGCCGTCAACCAAGGTGGTTGACGCTGGTGGGCGCCTCGTTCTACCCGGATTTACTGACGCGCATATCCACATCATTGAAGGATCGCTAGGTTTGGTCCGGATACATCTCGAAGACGCAAAGACTGTCGCCGATGTTCAAAAATTAGTGAAGCAATTCGCTGACGAACATCCTGATAACCCATGGATCTTGGGAAGAGGCTGGTCTTATCCGATTTTCGGTGCTGCCGCGTTGCCGGATAAAAAGCTTCTTGACGAAGTCGTCCCGGACCGCCCCGTTTATTTGACTGCATTCGACGGGCACAGTTGGTGGGCCAACAGTAAAGCTCTGCAACTTGCGGGAATCACCAAGGCCACACCCGATCCCGTAAACGGCGTGATCGTGCATGACCCATCTACCGGCGAACCAACTGGAGCATTAAAGGAAGATGGAGCAGACGATCTCATGGAGCACGTTCTTCCCAAACCAACGCGGGAAGAGAGGATAACGGCTGTGCGCGCCGGCATGCATGAGGCCAACAAAGTGGGGTTGGTTAGAGGAATTTGTGCCGGGAATCTTGGGGAGGACGTCACCTACAGCGACTTTGAAAATGCCGACGTGTATGACGAACTGAAAAAGAATGGCGAGCTCTCTGTACGCATCTACTATGCATACGGCTTGGACCCTAAAGGGTTGACTCCGCGAATTCTCAAGCGACTCGAGCAGGCGCGGCTACAGCATCATGACGCGTGGATTTCAACCGGGGCCGTCAAGTTCTACATGGATGGCGTGGTTGAATCGCACACTGCCGCCATGCTCACGCCGTACAGCGATGATCCCACTCAGCAGGGAAAATTATTTTGGGATCCCGCTGCGTACAAGCAAACCGTTCAAAAGCTCGACAAACTCGGCTTTCAACTTTTTACCCACGCAATTGGTGAAAAAGCAGTGCGCACGGCTTTGGACGCCTACGAAAACGCACAACAGATCAACCATACTCATTCTCGTCCCCGCATCGAACATATAGAAACCGTAAGCGCCCAAGATATTCCCCGCTTCGGGAAATTGGGAGTGATTGCCAGCTTCCAGCCGCTGCATGCCTATCCAGATGAAGACACCTTGAAAGTCTGGCTGCGCAACGCTGGAGAGGAACGTGCCCAAAGGGCATGGGCGTGGCACAGCATCGAAAACACGGGTGGGCATCTGGCTTTCGGTAGCGATTGGCCGGTCGTGACATTGAATCCTTGGTACGGCGTACAGAACGCACTGACCCGACAGACACGAGAGGGTGAGCCTCCGGACGGATTTGTTCCTCACGAACGAATCAGCCTGGAAGATGCGATCAAAGGCTACACCTTAGGAGCTGCATACGCGGGACGCAGAGAGAAGACCGAAGGTTCAATTGAACCAGGTAAAGTCGCGGATCTGATTGTGCTCTCTCAGGACCTGTTCAAAATTGAGCCGAACCAGATTGCGAACACAGAAGTATTGCTGACCATGGTTGGAGGAAAAGTTGTTTATCAATCTCCAGCATGGAAATCGGGAGAGGAGACAAAATGAACATCCGTCGCGCCGCCCTCCTTTTACTAGTTGCTTCAGCGGCTGTTCTGCTCGGTTCGTGCAGCAAAAAAACTCCGACGCTGAATTTGCTGGTCTGGGAGGGTTACGCCGACCCGTTGTACGTTCATACATTTGAAGAGGAGAACCATTGCAAGATTTCTGCATCGTACATGGGATCGAGCGATGAGCTCGTGACCAAACTTCGTGGAGGTAGCGCGGGGACCTACGACGTAATTTCTCCCTCAAGCGATGTAGCAACCTCGATTGCTAGTTCAGGCCTGGCCGCGCCACTCGATCTCTCCAAATTTCCCAGCTACAGCCAGCTTTCGTCTCAGCTCACTTCCCTGTCTCTGGTGAAAGTCAATGGGCAGGTTTACGGCGTGCCATTCATGTGGGGTCCAGATCCACTTATTTACGACACGACAGCCTTCCCTCAAGCGCCGGATAGCTGGAATGTGTTTTGGGACGCTAAATACCGCGGCAAGATTTCCGTTTGGGATGATCTGTCCACGGTATACATGGCGGCACAGGTGCTCGGCTACGACAAACCCGATCCCGGGCAGCTTTACAACTTGAATGACCAGCAGTTGGAAGCAGTGAAGAAAAAGCTGTTGGAACTGAAACCCAACGTCCGCAAGATGTGGGCCACCGGCGGTGAACTGACAAATCTGTTTCAGAACCACGAGGTGGTCGCCGCTATGGGCTGGCCTTTAATGACCAACCAGCTGCGCAACTCCAATTTTCCAGTGGGCGAAGTAATCCCCAAAGAAAACACGACTGGCTGGATTGATCACTTGATGATCACGGCGGGCAGCGAGAACAAGGAACTGGCTGCAAAGTTTCTCGAATTCATGATCACGGCGCAGACACAGAAAAAAGTCACGGAGGTGACCGGATACACGCCGGCTAATCCTCACGCCGCACAATTCATGACCCCCAACGAAGTGAAGAACTTGCATTTGGACGATGTGGATAACTATCAGAAGCGAATTTATTTCTGGCAGAACGTTCCGCGGCGGGCGAAGTACAACGAGATTTGGAATGAAGTGAAAGCAGCACAATAAGCCACCTGGGGGGAAAAGCCGCCCTCGCCTGTCGGCAGGGCGCAGCCCGGCTCCGGCAAGCTAAAGCTCGTGCGCAGCCATGGCCGCCGGGCCTACGGAACAGAAATGACGCCGGCATGAATCAGACCGCTAAAACCCCGCTGCTCTCCATCCGCAATGTAGCGAAAGCGTTTGGGAAAAACCCAGTGTTGCGCGATATTTCATTGGAAGTCGCCGAAGGAGAAT
>Ga0068858_100001670_pt1 | contig 22689 bp, 17 predicted proteins | sample KBSSwiS12_FD_66589 | JGI IMG/M metagenome (GOLD analysis project Ga0068858, IMG submission 66589) | Switchgrass rhizosphere microbial communities from Kellogg Biological Station, Michigan, USA - KBS Switchgrass S1-2 | ecosystem: Host-associated > Plants > Roots > Rhizosphere > Soil ...
GTGGACGTGGAGGACTATTTCCAGGTCCAGGCGTTCGCGCGGCACGCGCCTCGATCCGGATGGGATCGCTGGCCGTCGCGCGTTGAGGGGAACACGAAGCGCCTCCTCGACCTGTTCGACGAGGTGGGCGCCACGGCGACCTTCTTCGTCCTCGGCTGGGTCGCGCGCCGCCATCCGCCGCTCGTTCGCGAAATCGCGCAGCGCGGACACGAGGTCGCATCGCACGGTATGGAGCATCGGATGCTCACGGAGCAGTCCCCGGAGTCCTTCACGGAAGACGCGCGCGACTCGAAGGCGCTGCTCGAGGATCTGTCGGGTGGCGCGGTGCTGGGATTCCGCGCGCCCAGCTACAGCATCGGGCAGTCGACGCTGTGGGCCCTCGACGTGCTGGCGGAGACGGGCTACGCCTACGATTCGAGCGTCTATCCGATCCGGCGCCGGCGGTACGGCTACCCGGAGGGACCCAACCGACCCGCGATGGTCCACGGTCTGAAGCGAGCCCTTCCCGAATTTCCGCTCCCCACGCTGGGCCTCGGGTCGTGGCGCGTGCCGGTGCTCGCGGGCGCCTACCTCCGCCTCTGGCCGTCCTTCATCTCGCGCTTCGCGGCGGGGGAGCACTTGAGGCGGCAACGCCCGCTCGTCGTGAACGTGCATCCCTGGGAAGTGGACCCCGACCAGCCGACGATTGGAGGGGCGCGCTGGCGTACGTGGACCCACTACACGGGGCTCGGCCGGACCCAGTCCGTGCTGCGCTCGGTCCTCTCGCGCGCGCGGTTCCGCGACATCGCGACCCGGCTCCGGGAGCTGGGGCTGCTCGAGGGCCGCGTGGCGCGGGCGGGGGAGTCCGTCTCGTGAATCTCGACGTCCTGATCCTGGTCGCCGGGGGCGCGATCGCGATCCTTTCCGCCGCGCTCGTCCTCGCGCTCAGCCCCGCACGCTATCCCTCGCTGGTGGCCGCCGGCTCGCTGGCGGCGCTGGGGGTGCTTCAGTTCGGTTGGGCCCGCGCGGCGTCGCCGATCCTCGGAGGCGAGAACCGGATCTGGTTCGAGCTGTCGCTTACGTTCGCGGTCATCGTCACGCTCCTCTGGCTCCTTCTCTCGCGCACCATCGGGCTCGGACCGCGTCCCAACCCCATTGGCCTCTGGCGCTACTACATCCTGGCCCAGTCGCTCTGCGCCGCCGCGGCCGTGGCCCGGCTCGCGCTCGAGCCAACCTACGAGGAAGTGCTGCAGACCGGCGGTGGACTCGCCTACGGACTCGGTCCGTTCACGACGCTCCTCATCGTGGCGCAGCTCCTCAACCTGATCTTGCTCACGGCGAGCTTCGAATCCACCTATTTCGCCCTCCCCGCATCGCCGCGCCGCGCGTTCCTGCCGGGCCTGATCGGGATCCTCGCCTGGACCGGATACTTCACCTACGTCTCGATCCAGAGCCTGATCCTGGGCAGAGTCCACGTGGGGGACTTGAGCACGGGCGCGTTCGCCGTCATCGACATCGCCGTGCTCCTGCCCATCTCGCTCATCCGGGGACGTCTGGGCGAAGCGCACGTGCGTCGCAATCCGCGTCCGCTCGCTCGCACCATATCGGTCGGATTCACCATCGTCTTCCTGCTCGCGACGACGGGTCTCCTCTGGATCGCACACGCGACCGGGTGGAGCCTCGCGAGGAGCATCTGGATCATGACGGGCCTTCTCGGCGCACTAGGGCTGGCGGCGCTCATGATCTCCAATCGCGTGCAGCGGCGCGTGCAGCGCTGGATCGACCCCTATCTCTACGGCGGCGCGCTCGACCGCACCGGGATCGAGCGGCGCGCGGACGAGATGCTGGCCATCTCGCGATCGGCGGTCGACGTGCACGGCGTGATTCCGTCGACGACGGAGGAGATCGTGGGCGCTCGACCGGTCACGCTCTTCCTCGCCAGCGAGGACGGAACGCGGTTCATCGTCGCGGCGAGCACCATCGCGCCCGCCCCGCCGGTGTCGGTGGATGTCGAAGCACCGCTCGCGATCGAGCTTCGTCGCGCGGGGCGCGCGATCCGATTGCGGGGACGACCCGACGATCTCGAATACATCCCGATCTACGTGGAGAACGCGACGCAGCTCGAAGCCTGCGACGCGGTCTGCGCCGCGCCGCTGCTCGTCGACGAGGAGATGGCGGGGTTCCTTTTGTGCGGGGAGCGGGGAAGCGATCCGACGTCCCGGCGGCAGCTTCTGCCGCTCCTGGACATCCTTTGCGGCCGATATTCCGAGGCCCTCACCCGTGTGTCATTCCGGGCCGCCAGTTCCGAGCCCCGACCTGTCGATATTTAAACCATTACCTCCCAGACGGTTGGCTTAAAGATCGAAGCCAGGGAGTGCATACTGCAAATTTTCTTTGACACTTCTGTCCCCGAGCGTGTATCATTCTTCTCGTTCGGGCACTTAGGGGCAGAAGGGGCAAAAGAAAGATGTTGACCGGCACCCCGCTCGGCAAGTATTATTGACAGCGTTCTCGGAAGTGTGGACGGGAACCCCAATGCAGTTTCCATGTGAAACGGATGTCCTCATCGTGGGAGAGGTGCAGCCGGTGATCCGCAACTCGCGCAATATCGTCTTCGGCTTGATCGCAGCGTCACTACTCGCTGCAAGCACGGCGCACGCCATTCCCGCCCTGCAGTTGTACAGCCCCGACGCCATCTATGACACGTCCTCGGAATCGTGGATCATCAACAAGTCCACGTTCGAGCTCTATGTCATCGGCGACGTGAACAAGGTCGGGACCATCTACGATGTCGACCTCGTCGCGTCCGTGTACGGAAGCGGCGGCAACATCACCATCACCCCGAACCTCGCGATCGACAGCAACCCCGAGGATGCCGCGGCGTACAGCCAGGTGATCAATCACGCCGAGTACAAGAACGCCGACGCGCACTACTTCTACCACCTCGGCGACTTCGATCAGAAGAACGACGTCATCTACGACTACACGAACATGAACGGCGGCAGCGATATGGGCCAGATCCTCGCGCTGACGGTGAGCGTGTCGGGATACGAGGCGGTCCACTTCGACGCGTTCGACCACTACATGACCGGTGGCAGTGGGAACGGCGCCCAGGCGGCCTTCGTGATGCATCCGCAGGGCGTGTTTGCCCCGTTCTCGCACGACGCGACGCAGAATCCTCCTCCGGACGACGCACCCGAACCCGGCTCGATCGCTCTGGTCGGCCTTGGACTCGGCGCGGCGGCACTGGCAGGGCGGCGCAAGAAGAGCTGAGCGCACTTCAGATCGCACGAGGCCTGGACGATCGATGATCGTCCAGGCCTTTTCGCTTCCTAGCGGCTTGACACCCTCCGGCAAGGTTCTCTAAGGTGGTCCGCACATGACTGCGACACGCGTTCGTGGCCCGGCGGTACTCGCTCTTCTTCTTTCCATTGCGGCGCCGGCCCTGGCTCAGGCGCCTCCTGGCGCGCAGCCCACCACGGCGCCGCAGGTTTCCCAGAGCCCGCCGTCCCCCAACATCCCGACCGATCCGAACTCCGTCAAGCCGCCGCCCCCTCCCATCCTCACCCTCTTCACGGTTCCGCGCGACGCCGACGTCGTGCTGAAGGGGCGCACGGATCTGGCGGGGCGCACGCCGCTCGACTTCCCGGTAACGGTGGAGGGGAAGTACTCGGTCCGGATCCGGGGCGCCGGCTATCCGCCCGTGCATGGCGTCATCTACGTGCCGCCTCGCGGCCAGCTCGCGTTCGTTCTTTCCGAGCCTCGCGAGGGATCGCTGGGCCTCTTCATGCGTGGCTTCAACTATCCGGGCGTGCCCCAGATCAGCAGCGGACGCACGTCTCGCGGGGCAACCCTCGCGGCTGCGGCTAGCGGCGGAATCTTCATGGCGGCCAAGGCCCACTCCGATTATCGCGAACGACTGGACGAGGTCGGCGAGTTCCCGGAGGACCGCGCGCGCGACGAGCGGCGTTACCGGAACGGCTGGCTCATCTTCACCGGCGCCACCTGGGCGATGAGCGCGCTCGACTACTGGACCCGCCCCAGGTTCGATCTCGCGGAGACCACGCCGTCGCGCCTCACGCTCGACGTGCCCACGATTTCGCGCGTCGGCGCGGTCTGGCGCTCGATCGTGGTCCCAGGGGGAGGGCAGGACTTCAGCAACCACAGGACGCGCGGGACGATCTGGCTCGCGTCCGTGATCGCGGCAGGCGCCGGCTACGTCGTCACGGACTACCGCGTGAACCGGGACCGAACCGACGTGAAATGGGCGCAGATCGCGGTCGACGAGGCGGGCCCCGGCTCGATCGACGAGAAGCTCCTGGAGCTGGAGCAGCAGAATCGCGATCTGGCTGCCTCCGAGGACGCGCGCCGCGGCTTCGCCATCGCGGGAATCACCCTCTACTCGCTCAACCTGCTCGACTCGATGATCATGCCGCTCGGCTACAACCCGCCCAAGCGCGCGAAGGTCGCGTCCCTCGAGCCGATCATCGACACGAGAATGGCGGGCATGTCGGTCAACGTCCGCTTCTAGCGCCGTTCGCCTCCCCAGCATCGCCGTTCCTGCTTCCTTCTAGCGTTCGCACCCCTCCCTAAGCGTCCCGCTTCGTTCAGACGCGTTCAGACGCGTCCACATGCGCACGCATCGTCTTGCGCGCCCTCCGTCGCAAAACGCGATTCGAGGGATTCCACGCGGACATGCAAAACGCCGTGAAAAATCGCTCGTTCCTACCTGCTTGGGGCTGGCCGGGATGGAGGCTCTCCGATCGTGCGATTTGCGACAACGCGGTGGCACGCTCCCTGCACAACCAGCGAAAGCCCTGGCACCACGATGGATCGTCGCCTCGCCTGGGCCTCGTGTCGGAACAACATCTAGGGGGTAACCACCATGCAGAGGCCCCTTCCCGCGTGGGGAGCAGGGTATCGCCCGCTCCGAATCGCCCTCGTGGCTGCCGCGGTCGCATTCGGCCTCCTGTACTCAGCCGTACGCCCCTCGTACGCCGCAGTCGCTGTCGGCGGCAGCACGGGTGATTTCCTTCAGTTCGAGGTCGGCGGACGCGCGTCCGGCATGGGCGGCGCGCAGGTCAGCTCCGCGACCGGCGTCATGGCTCAGTTCTGGAATCCGGCCGGCCTGGCCACGCTCGAGCGTCCCCAGGTGGGCGGGATGCACGCGACATGGCTCGACAACCTGAGCTACGAATGGCTCGGGTATGCGGGACCGGTCAGTCCTCGCCTCGGAGTCGGCTCGCTCAGCGTCGCCTACTTCCACATGCCGAGCATCGAGGGAGCCGACGAGTTCGGCAACCCGACCGGCGCCTTCCGCGTCTACGACATGGCCGTGACCGCGGGACTGGCCAAGCCGGTCAGTCGGCATCTGAGTGTCGGCGGAAACGCCAAGATGATCCGCCAGAATCTCGCCACCGTGTCCGCGACCGGATTCGCCGTCGATCTCGGCGCGTCGGTCATGAGCCACGGCGCGACGTTCGCCGCCGTCGTCCAGAACCTGGGCCCCGAGCTCTCGTACGGTACGGGCGGGTCGTACCCGCTCTCGCGCCAGATCCGGTTCGGCGTGAGCCGCGAATGGCTCTCGGGAAAGCTGCTCCTCGGCGCCGACTACAACATGCCGAGCGACTACTTCGACGACGCGCGCTTCGGTGCCGAGTACCGCGTCCACCCCAACGTGTCGATGCGGATGGGATACCGCCACCAATTCGGCGAGCTGGACGACCCGGCCGAAGGGCTCTCGTACGGGCTCGGCGTCCACTTCGGGCAGCTCAACGTCGATTACTCGATGACGCCGGACAACGACTTCTCGGACGTGCACCGGCTCTCGTTCGGCTACTCCTTCGGCAGCGGAGCGAAGGAGACGGAGCCGAAGCAGCCGCAGCACGAGGAGCCGAAGCCTGAGCCGCCGGCCCCGACCGGACCGAAGGTGATCGCCCAGGCTCCGGAATCGAAGTCCGCTCCGGCGCCCAAGCCGGCCCCGGCGCAGCCCAAGCCCACGCCGCAGGCGGCCGCGCCCAAGACGGAGGTGGTCGCCCTGGCGCCCGCCGCGAAGCCAGAGGCGGACGCCCCGAAGGCCGAGACGGCCGCGCCCAAGACCGACGCGGTCGCCCAGGCGCCGGCCAAGCAGCCGGACGCGGCTCCGGCCAAGCCTCAGGGCGAGGTCCAGTACGTGGTCGTCCTGCCCGGATACCCGTCGAAGGAGAGCGCCCAGGCCGAAATGAAGGCCCTGGAGCTCCTCGGCTTCCGGACCAAGGACGCCCAGATCGCCAAGGACCCCAGGGGTGGCTTCCGGATCGCTTTCGAGAGGCTCAAGAACAAGGGAAGCGCCCAGGAGGTGGCCTCGGATCTCCAGCGGATGTCGTTCCGCGCGGTGGTCGAGGTGGCCCAGAAGTAGTAGTAGAACCACGCCCTTGCGCGGGACAGCCCGCTCTGCTATTGTTATGTTTGTTGGTGGGGGGCGCGTGATTCGCGGCTAGCTCGACATCGCCCGCGGCAGTCCCGCAGCAATCTCCATCGCCAACCCCATTCGGAGCCGGTGCCCGATGGTGGTTGCGCCTGTCCGGTCACCTCGTGGGGAGGTGTCACCCCTGCGTATTTGACTTGGACCCCACCGGCGCGATGACATACGACGCGGCGGACGATGCTTCTACCTGTGGAACTCATGAATCGGGAACGGCACGGCCCCTCGACGGCCGACCGTCTCTATTCGTCGTTCAAGCGCGGCCTCGACATTCTGCTCTCGAGCGTCGGTCTCCTCGTTCTCGCGCCTGTCTTCGTGGTTCTCGCCGTCATCATCAAGCTCGATAGCCGCGGTCCTGTGTTCTATGCGCAGGAGCGGATCGGCCTGAACCGGCGCCGCGCTCACGGCATTCGGCGCGACACCGGCGAGCGTCGTCGTCGTGACACGTTCGGGCGTCCCTTCAAGATCTACAAGTTCCGCTCGATGGTCACGGATGCCGAGAAGCACACCGGCGCCGTCTGGGCCAAGGCGAACGACAGCCGCATCACGCGCGTGGGGAAGGTCCTCCGGAAAACGCGCCTCGACGAGTTCCCGCAGCTCTGGAACGTGCTCCGCGGCGACATGAGCCTCGTGGGGCCACGTCCCGAGCGTCCGAGCTTCGTCCTCTCGCTGTCCGAGTCGCTCCCCGACTATCCGAAGCGCTGCTTCGCACTCCCCGGCATCACGGGACTCGCGCAGGTGAAGTCGAAGTACGACACGTCCATCGAGACCGTGAACCGGAAGCTGGCCTACGACCTCTACTACGTGCGGCACGGCCGGTTCATGCTCGACTTCAAGATCATGGTGGCCACGCTCAAGGTGATGGCGCGCGGCGAGGGTGCGCACTAGAGATCGCGCACCGCACATCCGGACATGACGAGGCCCGCTCCGGCGGGCCTTTTGCTTGACCCCTCGTCGCTCCCACTGCTAGCGTGCGCGCGGGTGAGAACTCCGATACGACCCAGCCAAATCCAGCGTGCCGCCTACGAGCGGCTCTGGCGTCGTGCCGAAGAGATCCGCTCTCTTTGCGGCCTGGCCCCGCTTCCGCATCACGAGCCGGGCGCTCCCGACAGCATGGATCCGCTGTCGCTCGGCCCGCTCGTCGAGATCCTGCTCAAGGATCTCGAGGGCAACTTCCGCCGCGAGCTCGCCACGCGCGTCCAGCTCGAAGGACTCGCCGAGCTCATGACCTTCGCCGCGGAGGGGAAGGAGCCGGGCGAGTCCTATCGGACCCTCGTCAATTATCTCGCCCGCGCGCTCGACGAATCGCGGCTCTGGCTCGGGGTCGTCGACGGCAACCCGCCCGCATTCACGCTCTATCTCCCTGGCGATCCCTCCGTGGTCGATGTCCGCCCCGAGCGTGTGCACGTGCAGTGGCTCCAGCCCGACTGGCTCCGCTGGATCGCGCTCGGGAAGGGAACCGCACCGCTCTGGGTGGGGCCGACCGGATCCCGCTCGGGCGGCCCTTGGTTTCCGTCCCCCATTCGCGGCGAGCTGGCTGCCAATCGCGTGTCGGGCGAGATTCCGGCCTGCCCGGGGGCGCTCTCACCCGGTCACACCTGCGCCCTCTCCCGCGCACCCCTCGAAGAGATGGCGGGCGGGCATCGGGCCTGCGGCCAGTGCGAGTTCGGCCACATCGCGGGACTCCTCGGATTCGAGGGACAGGAGATTCGCGAGCGCCGGGCCGCGCTCGACGCGATCGTGCCCTCTCTCGGGCCGATCGTGGTCAACCTCGGGCTCAAGGAGGCGCTCGATTTCGAGGCGAGGTTCCGCGAGGAGGTCGTCGAGAACCTGCCGCTCGGCGTGGTGGCGCTCGACGTCCGCGGCCACGTCCTCACGTGGAATCGCGCGGCGGAGGAGATCATCGGACTCACGCGGGAGGAGGCGCTCGAGCAGCCCATCTCGCGGATCCTTCCGGAGCGCCCCTGGTACGACGCGCTCGTGCGGAGTCTCGAGGAGGGGGCGGAGGTGATCCGCGTCGAGCATGACGTGGTCCGCGCCGATGGGACCTCGATTCCGGCCGAGGTCTCGACGGCGCCGCTGCGCGACGCCGAGGGGCGAATCCGGGGCGCGGTCGCGACACTCGTCGATGTATCGAGCCTCCGGAGCATGGAGGAGCGGATCCGGCAGCTCGACCGTCTGGCCGCCCTCGGCCGGTTCGCCTCGAGCGTGGCCCACGAGCTCCGGAACCCGCTGACCGGAATCGCCACCGGGGTCCAGTACCTGAGCCGGGGCTTCCCGGAGGGGGACGAGCGGAACGAGAGCGTCAGCTTCATCCTCCGCGAGGTCGTGCGGCTCAACACCATCATCCAGGACCTCTTCACGGCCACCCGCCCCCGCGAGCTCCGGCTGGGACGGATCGCGGTGCGGGACATCGTGGACCGGACCCTTCACGGGCTCAAACCGACCCCTGAGGAGGCGGGAGTAACGATCGAGACCGAAGGTGCCGATGCATGGCCCACGGTCACGGCCGACGCCGACCAGCTCCAGCAGGTGCTGTTGAACCTCATCCAGAACGCGATCCAGGCCACCCCGCGCGGCGGGACGGTCTCGCTCCGCGCGGACGAGGACCGCAATGGCTGGTGGATCGAGGTCGAGGACACGGGGGCGGGCATCCCGCCGGAGCACCGGCCTCGAATCTTCGACCCGTTCTACACGACTCGCCCCAAGGGCACGGGGCTCGGGCTGTTCGTGGCACACGGAATCGTCGAGCGACATCGGGGGACGATCGATGTCGACAGCGAGCCGGGGAGGGGAACCCGGTTCCGGATCCGGCTCCCGCACCACCCGGCTTGAGGTAGGAAGGAACGCATGGCCAAGGCTTCGATCCTGATCATCGACGACGACGAGACGATCCGCTATTTCCTGCCGCGCGACCTCGAAGCCGAGGGGTTCCAGGTGCAGACGGCGGAGACGGGCCAGGCCGGACTTCGCGCGCTCGAGCGCGAGCCCGTGGATCTCGTCCTTCTGGACATCCGCATGCCCGATCTCTCCGGCATCGAGGTGCTCCAGAAGATCCGCGAGCAGTGGCCCGAGCAGATCGTGGTGATGCTGACGGGCGAGCCGGATCACGAGACCGCCGTCCAGGCCATGCGCTACGGCGCGCGCGACTACCTCACCAAGGGCAAGCCGATCCGCGAGGAGATCCTCCTCGTGCTCGACCGCGAGCTCTCCGCCCAGCGCCTCGGACGCGAGGTGCAGCACCATAGGCGCGAGCGGAGTCAGAAATTCTCGCGCAACTTCGTGCGCGGCGAAAGCGCGGCCATGCAGCGGGTCTACACCGTCGTGGAGCAGGTGGCGACCAGCGAATCGACGAGCGTGCTCATTCAGGGGGAGAGCGGAACGGGCAAGGAGCTGATCGCCCACTGGGTGCACGATTTATCCGTCCGCCGCGAGAAGCCGATGCTCGAAGTGAACTGCGCCGCGATCCCGCGCGAGCTCCTCGAATCCGAGCTCTTCGGCCACGAGAAGGGAGCGTTCACGGACGCGAGGCAGCAGAAGCAGGGACTCCTCGAGCTCGCGAACGGCGGCACGCTCTTCCTCGACGAGGTCGGCGAGATGAGCCTCACCATCCAGGTGAAGCTCCTCCGCGTGCTCGAGCGCATGACGTTCAAGCGCGTGGGCGGGACGAAGGACATCACGGTGAGCGTGCGGGTGATCTCGGCGACCAACCAGGACCTCGAGACGATGGTCCGCGAGCAGCGCTTCCGCGAGGACCTCTACTACCGGCTCAAGGTGGTGCCGATCCGCGTGCCGTCGCTCCGCGAGCGGCGCGAGGACATCCTTCCGTTGGCGCGCCATTTCCTCGAGCAGTTCAACCGGGCCTTCTCGAAGGGCTTCAAGGCCATCGATCCCGAGGCGGAGCGAATCCTCCTCTCCTATCCCTGGCCGGGGAACATCCGCGAGCTCCGAAACCTCTTCGAGCGCATCGTCCTTCTGAACCACGGGGACCGGATCCAGGCGAGCCATCTGAACGCCGCCATCGGACCGGCCCCTCCCAAGACCGATTCCGAGCTGAGCGCGCTCCGTCAGGTGGTGGAGACGGGGCACTTCCCGGAGAGTGGCATCGACCTGGAAGGAGCGCTGGGCGCCGTGGAGCGAGAGATCATCCAGCGGGCCTTCGATTGGACCCGTGGAAACCAGAGCCGAACGGCCACGCTTCTACAGATGAAGCGTGATAAGCTCCGGTACCGGATGAAGCTCTACGGGTTCCACGATGCCACCAGCGACCTCACCTAGACGACGCGCCCTGGCGCTCGGCCTCCTCGTGGGGACGCTGCTCCAGGCCGGATGCGGCTACACGGTCTCCAGCGTGCTGCCCGCCCACATCAAGACGATCGCCATTCCCACCTTCGGCAACAACACGGTCGAGAACGGGCTCGCCGGCGACGTGACCGAGTCTCTCATCAACGGGTTCCTCGCCGACAAGAGGCTCCGGCTCGAGCGGGAGCGGGACGCCGACTCCATCATTCGCGGAACCATCCTCGCGTACCGGAATCGCGTCTACGCCTACACGTCGCAGGAAGTCGCCACGCAGTACGAGATCCTCCTGGTCGCACAGGTCGCGTTCCGCGACGTCCAGAAGAACAAGGACATCTGGAAGGAGGACGAGCTCACGGTCCGGACCACGTACAATGTCGTCGCCGTGGGCTCCGAGCCCGCCAAGACCGAGGTGGACGGAAGGAAGGACGTGATCCAGAAGATGACCGATCTCATCGTGAGCCGCACCGTCCAGGGATGGTGACGCGAGGTTCGTCCACGCTCCCGCCGGCCGAGGCCGAGCGGCTCCTTGCGGGACCCGCGGCGTCGATCCCGGCGCTCGTCCTGGCCGCCGGACCCGAGGAATTCATTCGGGACCGCATCGTCCATGCATTTCGTTCGGGCGCCGCTGCCGAGGCGTCGGAGTTCCAGCGCTTGGAAGGGGACGATCTCGACGCCGCCACGCTGATCGAGGCGCTCACGTCCGTCTCGCTCTTCGCCGACACGCGCCGCGTGTGGATCCGCGAGGCCGCCAAGCTGGAGAAGGGGGCCGAGGAGGCTCTTCTCCAGTGGGCATCGGGTCGCGGGGAAGGCGTGCGCGTTCTCGTGACAACCGCGCGCGAGGTGACCGACCTCAAGGTGCTCCAGTCCCTCGCATCGCGGGCGACGGTCGTGACCCTCGCGCCGAGCCCGGCCGAGATGAAGCGCTGGGCGGAGCGTCTCGTGGCCGAGGCAGGGCTCAAGCTTCCGTCCGGCGCGCTCGACGCGATCTCCGGGCGCTCCGGCAACCTTCTCTCGTTCAACCAGGAGCTGGACAAGCTGCGGCTCCACGCCGGAACCGACGGCCGCCTTCCGGCGTCGGCGCTCGACTCGCTGGCGGACACGCGCGGCGGCGCGTCCGTGGAGCGCTGGGCGGCGGCCGTGATCGCGGGCGACGTCGCGCGCGCGCGAGTGGAAGCCGCCGCGCTCGAGGCTCAGGGCGAAGGGGGAACCACCGCGCTCTGGGCGGTCGCGGAGCGCGCGCTCAACGCGCTCGATCCGTCACCGTACGGCTATCGTCGAAGCTCGGGACCATCCATGCGTCCCGCGGACGCGAGACGGGCGCTCGAGGTGATCTATCGCGCCGACCGCGCGCTCAAGCGGGGCGAGCTCCGCGATGCCGAGCTCAGGGATTTCGTGGAGCGGGAGATCGCCGCTTCCCGTGGCTGACACCGCGCGAGCGGGCGCCACGCTTCCTCCCGCCGTCGTTCTCAACATGTACGCGACCGGCCTCGGCATCGCGCGCAACCTCGCGCCGCACGGCGTGACCGTCTACGGGCTGAGCGTGCAGACGGACGCGCCGGGCAACTTCTCAAACCGATGCCACGCGCTCCACTGTCCGGATTCGCAGGATGAGCCGGACGCGCTCCGCGCGTTTCTCATCGATCTCGCGACGGGTCTCGGCGGCCGCGCGCTCCTCCTTCCGACACGCGACGCTGACATCCGATTCCTCGACCAGAACCGCTCCGCGCTCGAGCCGTACTACGAGATCCCGCAGCCGTCGGGCGACCGGCTGGATGTCATCATGAACAAGCACCGCCTTGCCGAGGAAACGCGCGCCGCCTCAGTGCCGACGCCCCTCACCATGCGCCTCCGGACCCGCGACGACGCGCGCGAGGCCGCGTCGCGCTTCGCCTATCCGGTCGTCGCCAAGGCGGTGTACGCCCAGGATTGGCGAAAGCCGGGCATCGCGGACGCGGTGAACCGGCGCAAGGCGGTGAAGATCGGATCCGCGCTCGAGCTGACGCAGTTCTTCGAGCGGGTGGAGCCGCACCACCCCGACCTCCTCGTTCAGGAGTGGATCGAGGGGGCCGACGATCAGTGCGTGGTGCTCGGCGCCTATCGCGGACGCGGCGGGCGCCTGCTCGGATGGTTCACGGCGAGGAAGATGCTCCAGTATCCGCCCGAGTTCGGCCTGGGCTGCATCGTTCGCCTCGAGCCGCACCCCGAGGTGGAGCGCCTGGGGAAGAGGCTCCTCGAGGCGCTCGCGTTCGAGGGAATCGCCGAGGTCGAGTTCAAGCGGCACGCCCCGAGCGGGGAGTACCGTCTGATCGAGGTGAATCCACGGCACTGGGATCAGCACGCGCTCGGCATGAGCTGCGGCGTGAATCTAGCGTGGATCGCGTACCGTGACCGCGTGCTGGGGGACGCGCTCGAGCCCGTGGCCCCGAACGGGGCCCAAGGCGCGTGGGTCAGCGGCAGCGGACTCCTCGGCTCGCTGAAGGAAGACCTGCGACACGGCCGCGTTCGACCCTGGAAGATCGCCGATCTCGTACGGGCCTCGACCCGGTACGCGGTCTGGGATCCAGGAGACCCCGGGCCATTTCTCGGGCGGCGCATGGGCCCCCGCCCACGCGCCAAGAGGGGAAGCGCAGCAGGAGCGTAACGCCGTTCGGCCCTCCGGTTTACCGTCGCCACCGTTTGCGGTATGCTGAAAGCTTCCCGTACCGATCGTCAATTCATGTGAAGGACGAGCCATCGTGAGCCACGCCAAGGATCCCGAGACCGCGCCCGCCGAGGAACGGACACGCTACCCGTTCCGGGAGATGGAGCAGCACGCCCGCGCGCTCTGGCGCGACGAGCACCTGTTCGACATCGGCGATCCGATGAAGGCCGACCGTCCCTTCTACTGTCTCAACATGTTCCCGTATCCCTCGGGCGACCTCCACGTGGGACACGGCCGCAACTACATCCTCGGCGACGTCCTCACCCGCTTGAAGATCATGCAGGGCCATCGCGTGCTCACCCCCATGGGCTGGGACGCATTCGGCCTGCCCGCGGAAAACGCGGCCATCGCGAACAAGATCCACCCGGCGGTCTGGACGAAGCGAAACATCGCCCGCATGAAGGAGCAGCTCACCTCGTGGGGGCTCGGCTACGACTGGTCGCGGGAGATCGCGTCGTGCGATCCCTCGTATTACCGCTGGACGCAATGGATCTTTCTCCAGCTCTACAAGAAGGGACTCGCGTACCGGGCGAAGAGCGCCGTCAACTGGTGCCCCAAGGACCAGACCGTGCTCGCGAACGAGCAGGTGGTGGAAGGACGCTGCGAGCGGTGCGGATCCGAGGTGACCACGCGCGAGCTGGAGCAGTGGTTCTTCAAGATCACGGCGTACGCTGAGCCGCTCCTCAACGATCTCGAGACGCTCACGAACTGGCCCGAGAAGGTGCGGGTGATGCAGCACAATTGGATCGGCCGGAGCGAGGGCGCATCCATCCGTTTCACGCTGCGCGGAGCGGGGGAGCCGATCGAGGTGTTCACCACGCGCCCGGACACGCTCTACGGCGCGACCTTCCTCGTGCTCGCGGCGGAGCATCCGCGTGTGCGCGAGCTGGAGAAGACCGGAGCACTGCCGCCGGCCGCCACCGAGTTCGTCGCGCGCATCCGCCAGCACCGGATCGAGAACCGCTTCGCGGTGGAAACGGAGAAGGAGGGGTATCCGACGGGGCTCGAAGCCGTGCACCCGCTGACCGGCGCCTCGATCCCGGTCTGGATCGCGAACTACGTGCTCATGGAGTACGGCACGGGCGCGATCATGGCGGTGCCGGGGCACGATCAGCGCGACTTCGAGTTCGCGACGAAGTACGGGCTCCCAATCGTCGAGGTGATACGGCCCGAGTCGGGGCCGGGCTACGACGGAACCGCTGCGTGGGAGGGGGACGGGCGTCTCGTGAATTCCGGCCCCGTCGACGGGACGACGAGCGCGGAGGCGAAGCGCGCGGTCATCGCGGACCTCGAGAAGCGGAAAGCCGGGGAAGCGCGTATCCAGTACCGCCTCCGCGACTGGCTCATCTCACGTCAACGCTACTGGGGCGCCCCCATCCCGATCGTGCGCTGCTCGAGCTGCGGCATCCAGCCGGTGCCGGAGTCGGAGCTGCCGGTCCTGCTGCCCGACCAGGTGGCGTTCTCGCCGACGGGGGAGTCGCCGCTCCTGACGAACGAGGCGTTCCTCAACACGAAGTGCCCCCGGTGTGGCGGTCACGCGACGCGCGAGACCGACACGATGGACACGTTCGTCGACTCGAGCTGGTACTTCCTGCGATTCTTGAGCCCGCAACTGGAAACCGCTCCCTTTTCGAAGGATGCGGTCGACCGCTGGCTCCCCGTCGACCAGTACATCGGCGGCGTCGAGCACGCCATCCTGCACCTCCTCTATTCACGCTTCATCGTGAAGGTGCTCCGGGACATGGGCTATCTGAGCTTCTCCGAGCCGTTCGCGCGCCTCTTCACGCAGGGGATGATCACGAAGGACGGCCACAAGATGTCGAAGTCTAAGGGGAACGTGGTCGCCCCGGACGCGTTGATCGAGAAATTCGGGACCGATACCGTGCGCCTCTACACGCTCTTCATCGGACCCCCCGCGAAGGACGCGGAGTGGAACGACCGCGGGGTGGAGGGGGCCTATCGCTATCTAACCCGTTACTGGAAAATGGTCGAGGATTTCGTTCGAGTGGGGGAAGTTACCGACTCTGCCTTCGCGTCGTCCGGACCCCGACGAGACCTGAGGCGCCGGGTTCACGAGATCGGCGGGCGCGTGATCGACGACCTGGACCGCCTCCATTTGAACACCGCCGTGAGCGGGCTCATGCAGCTCGTCAACGCGGTGCAGGACTACCAGTCGGCAGGGGGAACCCTGAGCACGCCGGAGGCCGCGGAAGCGGTCGACATGGCCACTCGCCTCCTGGCCCCGCTCGCGCCACACACGGCGGAGGGTGCCTGGGCGAAGCTGGGGCGGCCCGGCACCGTGTTCCACTCGGGCATGCCGGTCATCTCCGCCGAGGCGCTGAAGCAGGACCTGGCCCGCTACGTGGTGTCGGTGAACGGGAAGGTCCGCTCGAACATCGAGGTTCCCGCCGACGCCTCCGAGGATGCGATCCGCGAGACCGCCCTGGCCGACGGCAGCGTCCGAAAGCACATCGACGGAAAGACGGTGGCGCAGGTGATCGTGGTCCGGGGAAGGCTCGTCAACGTCGTGGCGCGCTAGCGCCATGCGACCGCTCCGCGTCCTCATCACCGTCGACACCGAGTTCTGGCCGCAGAATCCCGGATTCGCATCGCGCCTCCAGAAGAAGGACCTGCACCCCGACCGCGATTTCCGCCGCGACACGCTCGGAGAAGTGGCGAACGGCTCCTACGGCGTGCCGCATCAGCTCGAGATGCTGAAGCGTCATGGGCTGCGAGCCGTTTACTTCATCGAAGCGCTCGCGGCGAGCGTCATTGGACCGGAAACGCTGAAGCGCACCGTCGACCTCGTGCAGGAGGCCGGACAGTCCGTGGAGCTCCACCTCCACACCGAATGGCTCGCGGCGGAGCCCAACGAGATCCTGCCCGGGCGCACGGGGCAGCACATCCGCCAGTTCACCTTCGACGAGCAACGGATGCTGATCGACCTGGGCCGCCAGAATCTGCTGCGTGCGGGCTCGAAGCCCCTCACCGCGTACCGGGCGGGCAGTTTCGGAGCGAGCTGGGACACGGTGCGCGCCGTCGCCGCCGTGGGGCTTCGTTACGACTCGAGCCACAACGCGGTCTGGCTTGGAAGCTCCTGCCTGATGCCCACCGAGAAGCCCTTGGTCCAGGCGGAGCGGCGGGAAGGTGTGTGGGAACTGCCTGTGAGCTGCTTCGAGGATTGGCCAGGCCATCTAAGGCCCGCGCAGGTGACCGCCTGCTCCGCGGGCGAGATGGTCCACGCGATGCGCGCGGCACGCGCCGGCGGATGGCGCACGTTCGTGATCGTGTTCCATTCGCACGAGATGCTGAACGCGCGGCGGAACGGTCCCAATCCGATCGTGATCCGGCGCTTTCACGCGCTCTGCCGCTTCCTCGACCGGCATCGCGACGAGTTCCCGACGACGACCTTCGCCGACCTCGCTCCCGACGATCTCGAGAGCGATCCCGGAGCGGCCGCGAGCATCCGCTCCCCCGTGTGGCGCACAGCTTGGCGTTTTGGAGAGCAGCTTGCACAGCGCCTCGGCTGAGCCGTCGTGGAGCGCCAACGAGACCACCTGGATCGTGCGTCTCGGCGAGATCCCGGTGGTCCGCCCTCGCTTTCGGCTCCTCCAGCTCGACGGCCACTTCGCCGACTGGATCGGACGTCCCATGCCCGGAGCGCCTCCGGCCGCTCGGGGAAGGGATGTGGCCGGCGCGGTGATCCGATCGCAACCGCTGGCCACGCCCATGCCGGCGCTCGCGATCGAAAATGGGCTCATCCGGTACCGGACGGCGACGGCGCCGCGTCACTGGATCTCGCTCGAGGGCTCGTTCGCCGATTACCTCGCCAAGTTCTCGTCCAAGACCCGCCAGACGCTCGGTCGGAAGACGCGCAAGCTCCTGGCGCCCCCCGTCAGCGCGGTGTTCCGCGCGTATCGTTCTCCGGACGAGATGGAGGAGTTCATCCGCGAAGCGCGCGCTCTCTCGGCGAAGACGTACCAGGAGCGCCTCCTCGGCGTCGGATTTCCCTCGGAGCCCGCGTTCCACCGGCAGATCGTGGAGCGCGCGGCATCAGGACTGGAGCAGGGCTTCCTCCTCTTCACCGGCGAGAAGGCGATCGCCTATCTCTACACCCCCGAGGTGAAGCCAGGCGTCTACTCGTACCACAGCCTGGGCTACGATCCCGAGTACGAGCAGCACTCACCCGGCACCGTGCTCCAGTACCTCGCCCTCGAACACATCTTCGCGCAGGGAAACCAGGGCATGTTCGATTTCGGCGAGGGAGAGACGGAGCAGAAGAAGCTCTTCGGCACGCACAGCGTGCTCTGTGCCGACGTCTACATGCTTCGCGCGACGCCGGGCAATCTCGGCCGGGTGGGCATGCGCGTGTTCCTCGAGTCGACCTCGTCGGCCATCGTGTGGTTTCTCGAGCGCGCCGGCATCAAGCGCTGGGTGAAGCGCACGATGCGGCGCAGCGCGACGGCGAAGGCCTCCGAGTGAACGCGGCGATCCGCGGCATCGCCCATGCTCTTCTGGGGGATTACGAGATCTACCGGATCTATCGCCGGGATCTCGATCCGACGGAGACCCCGCCGCCGCGGGGCGTGGCGTTCGAGCCCATCCTCTCGCCGGACCTCCTCATGGCGAGCTCCGATCCGGAACTCAGGACGCACGTCACCTACAGCGGGGATGGAGCCCACGGATTCGGCGCGTGGGTGGGGGGAAAGCTGGCGGGATCCTGCTGGTACTGGATGCCGGAGCGCTATCAGCGCGATCGGAACTTCTGGCCGCTGCAGAACGACGAGGCCAAGCTGGTCCAGATCAGCGTCTCCGCCGGGGCCCAGGGACGGGGGGTCGGGGGAGCCCTCATGCACTACGCGGAAGCTCGAATGGCTAGGCTGGGCGTGCGGCGGGCCTACGCGCGCATCTGGCACTCGAACGAGCCGTCCATACGCATGTTCTTGAAGGCGGGATGGTCCGAGGCGGCCTCGGTGACCGTGATACGGCCGCTCGGTCTTCGCTTCCGGTTCGTGAAGCGCGCCTCGCGCTGAGGTTGCGCGGGCTTCAGGCCGCCGTCGGCTGGCGGCGGAGGCGTCCCAGGAAGCGCCCCGCGATGTCGAGAAGCTCGCGCTCCGCTCCGTCCGGCTTCCCCCGCAAGCTCCAGAGGGCCAGGACCGTCCCCACGTAGACCACCGCACCGAGAAGCATCATGGCCAACATCAACGGAAGCGACGAGAGCGAGCCCTGGGTTCGGGGCAGGAGCGCTCTCGTTCCCATCACCGCCGCGGCCATCACGCCGGAGCCGAGGAGCGGACGGATCAAGGTCAAGAGGAGCGTGGTCCATCGTCCCGCGAGCTCCTTGAGTGCGACCGAGAATCCAGCGACCACCGACACGAACCCGCCCAGCACGAGTCCCCACGTGGCGGTGGTGAGATTCGTCGTGTAGAGAAGAAGGGCGAACGCGGGGAACGCGGTCCCGACGAAGAGCAGAGACAGGGTCGCGATCATCCGCGGTTTTCCGGTCGCGAGGAGCACGGGATCCGTGACCGCCCGGCACGCCTGGAGCGTTCCGAGCACGCCCAGGATCGGAAGCAGCGGCGTCGACGCGGACCACTTGGCCCCGAGGATGACCGCCACGATCAGATCCGCGAGGCACGCGATCCCCACGGCGGTCGGGATAACGATGAGGAATACGATGGACGCAACCTTGCTGAAGCTCCAGAGCAGGCCGCCCGTACCATCGCGAATCTTCACGAAGGCGGGATAGATCGCGCGCATGAACGGCATGATCATCTCGGTCGTCGGCAGGTGGGCCACCTCGTTCGCAACGGAGAAGGCTCCCGTCGACGCGGCGCCGAGATGACGGCCGATGAGGGCATCCTGGCCACGGTTCGAGACGGCCGTGATCAGGTTGTTGAGGAGGAGCCAGCGCGTGAACTGGAGCATCTCACCCGCGGCGGCCAGCGACCATCGCGGCCGGTACGGGCTCAGCACGTAGCCGAGGGTCACCTTCGTGAAGGTGAAGGTGAAGAGACCCGCGAGGAGCGCGCGGTAATCGCGCCACACGAACGCGAGCACGATCGTCACGAGCGTGGAGAGGATCTCCGCCGACATCATCACCATGAAGACCGGGCGGAAATTCATATCGCGCTCGAACATCGTCATGCCCGGGAAGTTCTGGACGCCGGTGAGCGCGACTCCGATGGCGAGCACGATGATCACGTTGATGACGCGCGGGTCGCCGTAATACGCGGCGACCACCGGCGCGAGGAGGAGCAGGACCACGGTCGCGATGAAGCTCACGATCTGGTTGATGGTCCACGCCGTGTCGAGGTGGGTCCGGTCGATCTCCTTCCGCTGAATGATGGCCTGGTCGAAGCCGAACGAGCTGATCGCGTCCAGCACCGCGCCCACCGCCATGCCCATCGCGATGATGCCGAAGTCCTTGGGCGCGAGCAGGCGCACCAGGATCAGGGTGCTCACGAGCCCCATGAAGCGCTGGCCGAAGCGGAAGCTGACCGTCCAGGCCATGCCCTTGAGGATCTTGGTCTTGAAGGTGTTCATCGGCGCCCGCTTCACGTCGGGTCGGCGCGGGTGGGGGAGGGCGTCTCGCCTTGGTTCTTGCCACGGCCCATTCGAAGCATGCGCACCAGCCCCGCGCGCGCTCCCTGCCGGAACCACCGCACGTCCCGGTGATCCCTCATGGCGTCGGTCCAGTGGAGCTTGTAGGGATCGGGATCGCCCATGAAGTCGTGCTCGCGCACGCCGATCGCGTACAGGTCCTGAAGGATCATCCAGCGCAGGACGTAACCCGGCTGAAGCGGACGGAGCTCCTCTAGGAAGCTCGTCTTACCCGAGAAGAACCGATTCTTGTAGCGGAACCCGATGTCGTGGGCGACAGGCCGGTCGCCGAGATAGAGAAGGTACATCCGGAGCCAGCCCCGCTCCGCGAGCTCGCGCGTGAGCACCTCGTAGAACACGACCTGGTAGGGATTCGCCGTGATGGATGTTCCCTCGTTCTCCTTCCAGCTCGCGCGCTCGATTCCGAGGATGATCTCCATGACCTCGGAAATCTCGGACGGCTGTGTGATCACCCGAAGCGTGGGCTCGCCCTGCTCCTTGAACTTCTTCACGCGTGAGCGGATCGACGTGCGGCGCTTCGTGCTGAGACCGGCCCAGAACTCATCGAACGTGCCGGGCAGCGGGAGATACGGGGACTGCTTCGCCTGGCTCCACTCCAGCCTCGCGTCGCCCGACCGCGCGAGCGCGTCGATCTCCGCGTAGATGGGGGAGTCGCCGCTGACCGAGAACCGGAACACGTCCCAGGAGGGCAGGACGCCCTTCGCCGCCCGGAGGACGCCGTCGAGCGCCTCGAGCGAGTTCCCCCGTACGAGCAGGCAGTCGTGCGCGCTGTAGAGCGAGCCGAGCGGACCGATCTGCCGAAGCGGAACGCCGCGCAGGCGTGTCTTCTCCATGCGAAGAGGAAGGATGGCTTCCGCTCCGCGATCGCCGGAGGCCCACACCGCGCGCAACGGCTCGGACTTCGCCTGGCTCACCGCCAGGGCCTGGTGCCACTCGAACGTGAGCGACACGTCGTCGCTGCACTCGCTCGCGAGCGCGTTCCACTCGTCTCGACGCGAAGCCCAGGAATCCACGCCGTCCAGGATCTCGATCTTCATCCGAGGCGGCGTGCGAGGAGCGCTTCGAACGCGGGCTTGATGGTGGCGATGTCCTCCGGAGTCAAATCCTGGTGCACCGGCAAGACCTTCATCTGGGCGGCCCAGGCCCGCGCGATGGGGAATCCGTCGCGACCGAGCCCGGGATGGAGCGCGCGCGCGAAGGTGAAGAGGGGAAGACCGATCGAGCGCAGCTTGTAGTCGTAGTCGGGAATGCCGTGAACCATGAACGGAATCCCCCACAGGCAGGAATCCGCGGGCGCATCGCGGAACGGAAACTCGATCTCAGGCATCCCCAGAAAGGCCTCTCGGATCAGCCCGAAGTTCCGACGCCTGGCCGCGGCCAGCGCGTCGAGATCCGCCCCCTCCCAGATTCGCCGGGACGCCGCCGAGATCCCCCAGGAAGCGCGATCGAGATCGAGCCCGTGCATCGAAGCAGCGATCTCCGCCGCCACCGAATCGGCCAGCGGCACTTGAACCGGATTGGCCGCCTCACCGTTCGAAGACCGCCACCGCCGGGTCTTCATGGTGCGCTCCGCCGACCGATACAGCTCCTGCAAGATGGGCAACCGCGCCGGCGAGGCGGACCGAGGCACCTTGGCCCCAAGCGACCGCCGATGCACCGCAAATCCACCATCGGGCGCCGGCAGCATCTTCTTCAGGCTGAAGAGCGCGACGTCGCAGCGCTCCAGCCGATCCTCGGCGACCACGAAATCGCGAACCGGCAGGGAATGCGTGAAGTTCTCGATGAGCAGGATTCCACGGTCCCGGCAAAGGCCGGCCAGCCCCGCCGTGTCCTGCCGGAACCCGAAGAAATGGACGGCCACCACGGCCAGGGTGCGATCCGTGGCCAGATCCCGGATCCGATCGAGATCCGTTTCGGTCAGCGACGGATTGTCGAAGAACCGCACCTTGTACCCGGCAGCCAAGATCGGCTCCACCAGCGCAATGCAGACAAACGCCGGCACCAGCACCTCGTCGCGAGAGGTCCGCGGAAGCCCCTGAAGCAGTCTGTAAAGCGCGTAACGGGCCGAATGGCCAAGCGTAACGTCCCAACCCTCATCCACCCTGGGAGCCCGCCCTCTGGTCGGTCCGCCAAGGTCGGCCAAGTGAAGCAAAGGCTCCCGCGGAAACAGGAACCGCTCACGAACCTGGGAGGAACTCATGGATGGCTCAGCCGGGGTCTCAGACGCGGAAGAAGAACCGAGGAATAACCACGCCCCCAATGATACAGCGGACCAGCTAGAAGGTCAATCCCAAACCCAATCAGGACAATCGATTGCAAAGTCAAGCACCGTAGGGGAAAGGAGCCCACCTCGGACTATTTGATGTCAACTTCCACCAAGAAACCGATGGAAGAGCCTGCTACGCCCGAGTGGAAGTTGACATAATAGTTCTTATCCGACATTTCCTCGCGTGCCCTGGGCCCGCTATCGCGCCCCGGACCCGCCCAGCCCGCCAACCCCCGCATCCGACCCCGTCGCTCCACCACTCTCGCCATCCGGGAGCCGGTCCCGGATCTGCTGCGTCAGGGTCGTCAGCTTCTCGAGCACGAACGTCGCGTGCCGGGTGTTCTCCTCGATGGC
>Ga0068858_100001674_pt1 | contig 22661 bp, 22 predicted proteins | sample KBSSwiS12_FD_66589 | JGI IMG/M metagenome (GOLD analysis project Ga0068858, IMG submission 66589) | Switchgrass rhizosphere microbial communities from Kellogg Biological Station, Michigan, USA - KBS Switchgrass S1-2 | ecosystem: Host-associated > Plants > Roots > Rhizosphere > Soil ...
CTGATCCCGGCGCAGAATGCGACCGGCAACTGGATCAAGGTGGTCCAGCGCCTGCCGGTGCGCGTCGCGCTCGACGCGGCGGAACTTGCCGCGCATCCGCTGCGGGTCGGCCTTTCGATGGAAGCCGAGATCGACGTCTCGGGACAGGAGTGAGCCGGCCATGACAACGCATGCATCCCCTCCCGAGCCGCTTGCCGGCACAGCCCTCGTCCTCGCCGGGGTGGTACTGGCGGTGACCAACTTCATGGTCGTGCTCGATACCACCATCGCCAATGTTTCGGTCGCCCATATCGCGGGCGGCCTCGGCATCTCGTCGAGCGAAGGGACTTGGGTCATCACATCCTATGCCGTCGCCGAGGCGATCTGCGTGCCGCTCACCGGCTGGCTTTCGAAGCGCTTCGGAACGGTGCGCGTGTTCGCCGGCGGAATGATGGGCTTCGGCATCTTCTCCTTCCTCTGCGGCACCGCGCCTACGCTGGCGGCGCTGGTTGCCTATCGCATCGGTCAGGGGATTTGTGGCGGCCCGCTAATGGCGCTGTCGCAGACCCTGCTGCTCCGCGTCTTCCCCAAGGACAAGCACGCCATGACCATGGGCATCTGGGCGATGACGACGCTGACCGCGCCGATCTTCGGCCCGATTCTGGGAGGCACGATCAGCGATAGCTGGGGTTGGCACTGGATCTTCTTTATCAACGTGCCCGTCGCCCTCGCATGTTCGTTGACCGCCTGGGCAGTGCTGCGCGGTGCCGAGACCAAGCGTGTCAGCGAGAAGATTGACGGCGTGGGCCTCTCCCTGCTCGTCCTGTGGGTCGGGGCGCTACAGCTGATGCTCGACCTCGGGCGAGAGCATGACTGGTTCGGTTCGACGATGATCACCCATCTCGCGCTTATCGCCGCAGTCGGCTTTGTCGTCTTCCTGATCTGGGAACTTACCGAGAAGCAGCCGATCGTCGATCTGCGCCCTTTTCGCCATCGCGGCTTCGGCGTCGCGGTCACGGCCCTGGTTTTCGCTTATGGCACATTCTTCGCCAGCCTGGTTGTGATTCCGCAATGGTTGCAGGGCGCGATGGGCTATACGGCGACTTGGGCAGGCTATGCCACCGCATTCAACGGCGTCGCCGCCGTGTTGATGGCGCCGGTTGTGGCGAACCGTATGACGAAGGTCGATCCGCGCCGGCTGGTATTCGTCGGCGTGCTCTGGCTCGGCGGCACTTCACTGCTGCGCGTCCTCTGGTGGAACAGCGGCTCCGACTTCTGGACGCTGGCGCTACCCCAGCTGATCCAGGGGGCGGGCATGCCCTTCTTCTTCGTGCCGCTCACCGGCATCGCGCTCGGAGCAGTCGATGAGGAGGAGACCGCTTCGGCGGCGGGCGCGATGAACTTCCTGCGTACCATGTCCGGCGCGATCGCTGTCGCGATCTCGACGACGCTCTGGTACGACGGTGCACAGGAGAAGCGCGCCGGCCTGTCGGGCGTGCTCAACGGCGCTCAGGCGACCATGGATCAACTCGTCGCGCGTGGCTATAGTGTCGGCCAGGCCCGGCTGATCGTCAGTCAGATCGTCGACAAGGAAAGCGTCTCGCTGGCGACCGGCCAGACCTTCCTGCTCGCGGCCTGCATCTTCGCGGCGGCCGCCTCGATCATCTGGCTCGCCCCGCGTCCCACCCGCGCGATCGACGCCGGCATGACGCACTGAACCCTTGAAACTCTGGAGGAAGATATGAAAAATCCCCCGCTCGGCTTGCGACATGAGGCGACCATCGCGATAGATGAGACGTTGACCGTCCCACGCCTGCCGCCGGTCCTGACGGCAATGGCCAACATGCCGCCGGTTTTTGCTACGGCCTATATGGTCGGATTCGTGGAAGCGACCTGCATCGACGCGCTTGCGCCCTATCTGGAGGACGACGAGGCAACGGTCGGGACAAGGGTCGACATGACTCACACAGCGGCGACTCCGCCAGGCTTGAGGGTCACGGCGCAAGTCGAACTGCTCAGCGTCGAGAAGCGCATAATGACGTTTCACGTACGCTGCTTCGACGACAAGGATGATATTGGAGAAGGCTTGCATGAACGTGCGCTGATCACTCGCTCCCGCTTTCAGGCGCGCGTAATGGCCAAGCATGTGTGAGACGATGATCTTGTGCCTGGTCGAGCTCGAAGGCGTCGCGCTGTCCAGGGCTACCCTTGGTATATCAATGCCGCCTTGGTCCGAGCAAACCGGTTGCGAACAGCCAGCGTCAGCACAGACGCGATCAGCGATGCTGAAACCACGACGATCATCAACGAATAGCGGATCATGCCCTCGTTGTAGAATATGTGGTCGTTCAGCAGGGCCGGCAGGGTCGGCCCAAGCCCGAAGCTGACCAGATTGGCCATCGTCGCGCCGCTCCGGAACGACACACCACAGATGACGATGTTCCGCCGGTTGGTGCGATCCACCAGATGCCCGACCGGAATCGAGCCCAGGGCGAAGAAGGTGGAAAAAGCCAGTCCCTGCACGAAGCTTACCTGGGTATCGGTCAGAGCAAACCCGGCCTTGAGATCGGGCACCAGCAGGGCGATGATGCCCCGGTCCATATAGGACACAACTGTCGCCAGAAACAGTGTCAGCAAGATCTGGCAGGCAAGGCGGGGGCGCGGATAAGCAAATCCGTCAGCCCCCGGCTGGGGGGCTCCTGCGTGCATCATTGGCCCGGCTCCTGTCTGATATGGCCAATCAGTCCCGCAGGGATACAGTCGATTGAACCTGGAAAGCCCACCAAATGGATCACAGGAGCGGGTAGGGATAACGGAAGAACGAATTCATCAGCTTCGCCGACAAATCCCGGTTCCAAGCGTCACCATGTCGAGCTGCTGCGCCCCTCTCTGACGCTGCAGGCGCTGAAAGGGCGGCTCGACACCGACTTCCCACCCGTGGCCCATCCCGCTGTCTATGTGCAGAAAGAAACGGGTCGCAAGGTCCTCAACGTGTCGGCCATGTTCGCCGAAGGCATCGTCGGGATGGATCGTGACGAAGGCGGCGCCCTGCTTGACGAGATCTTCGATCTTAGCGCTGCCTACCAGAAAGTGCGGAACTGCGCCGCTTCGCGCCGCGCCGCCAGCTGCTTTCGGCGCTCTTCCGGGGTGACCAGCGGCGTGTCGGCCGGCAGGTGATTGCGCACGTCCGCCAGCTTCACCCGCGTGCACTTCGCCGGCGGCGCCTCGTTGGCGCGGTTGAAGCGCATCTGCAGGATGCCCCACTTGTTGTCTTCCTTGTCGAGCCAATTGGGCACGCCAGGGTCCTTCTTGGACACGACCGCCCGCAGCACGCGGTCCGCGCCGATCTGGGCCTGGCGGTCGTTGAGGCTTGACTGCCGGTTGACCCAATCGACCGTACAGAAGCGGTCATCGGCCACCAGGATCTGCCAGTAATAAACCTTTTCCGGCAGCGGCACCTCAACCACCAGCGCTTCGTCATCGTCGATCTGGTAGATTCCATCATAGTAGAACTGGTTGGGCAGGCCGCCGAGCTGCTGGACTTTCTTCGACAGTTCCAGCCCGTTGGTCGGATGGTGTTCCTTGTACCACTTCACCAGGTCGGTCATGAATTCGACCATCCCGATAATCCAGCCCGGAAGCTCGGACCAGCGGCGCGATACGTCGGCCCAGGTCGCCGTTTCCACCGGATCGAGCCGCTCGATCGCCAGCCGCGAATCGACCTCGTTTCGCCAGTCCGCTGAGCAGCGCCGGACGAGCAGAGATTGGGTGTTCGCGTCCAGCTTCCACCAATCCCCGTCATAATCCGCCGGCCGTTCGCCGCTGAGAATGACGCTGAACGCGCCGTCTTGGCCGAGCGTCAATTGATCGAGATCGTTGGTGATCGGACTGGCGTTGCCACCTTCGCTGAGCGGGGGCCAGATGCGCCAGCGCGTTTGTGAAAATTCGGTGAAACGGTTGGTGCCACGGAAGCCCGAAATACGATAGACGCCCTCGGGATCGACCTCAACGAAGCCGTAGATGTAATCCGGGTTGGGTCCGCCCTGATTGAAGGCGATGTTCCAGTAGGGCGCGATAATCGGGCGTTTGGGATCCATGAACACATGCCCTAGATAGCCGTTCGCCAGCATCGCCAGGCCGAGCACCCATTGATCCTGCTTCTCTTCCTCGGTCGGATCGGGCCGCCCCCAGTTCTGCAGCAGCCTGTCGCCCACCGGAATCAGGTTCCTGATCTGATCTTCCCAACTCGGCAGGGAGCCCGGGGCGAGGGGCGTGGTCGGGCGGATCGGGATGCTGGTCATTGTCGGTACCTCCTGTGCGCAGCGTCAAACCGGCCAGGCGGACGGCCTGACTCTGCCAGTGCAGAGAATCAACTCAATTTACTTCGCGCATTTAGGACCGCACCTCGAATCTGTGCGATCGGTGCTGGCGGTGGACAGTCAAGCAAGTCATGCATCCCACTTCACCAGCCGTTCGTTCAGCCAGTCGAGGCTGCGTCGCAACGAACTCTCATAACCTTCCGCCTCGACGGCCGGCCCGAGAACCTCGATCTCGAACGCTCCAGTATACCCTGCGGCGAGAAGTTCCCCCAGCAGGAATTCGCCATCCGCTTGGCGATTTCCTAACAACCAAGAGGTTCGCCTTGAATTGCTCCGTGACGCTCCTTTCGTGCTGTCGCACCCCGTCAGCTCCCCACAAATCTACGCGTCGCAGATTGCGTGGTGCGACGAAGCCGGCTTTCGCCCGGAAAATGTGCGCTATGCAAGCAGCACATTGGAATCGCGGTTCCTCGTCGCCTGTGGCTTGGGAGTTGGTTTCGCCTACGAAAGTAATGTGGGATCCTCAGCGGGTGGTATAGATTTTTTCCCTTTAATGAACCACTTCCATAATAATGTGATAGAATTTCATCTCAATTGGTTGACGGACCGGCAATCACGACTGGTTCAGGATTTACTCAAATGTCTCATTGATAATGTCCACCATTCCCAAGTCATTCACGGCGAGCATGGCTTTGAGCTTGAATGGAAAAGACTAAGCTCGAAGACCAGGACCGAGGCCCATTAATCTGAGAGACATGATCTGAGCGTGCTGGGCGCGTGCTCGGCTTGAGGCTCAGCAAGGAAACTGAGTATGAGTGACCTGTCCCGGCCGACCGCCGAGTAGATGGCGCGGCTTGCGCCCCATTTCGAAGCGTCACCGCAAGGCCGCATGTGGAGGACCGGCGGTGCGTGAGCGGGATCATCTTCGTCAATCGAAACAGGTCACGCTGGCATGATGCGCCGAAAGAATATGGTCCGCACAGGACGCTCCAGCTGTGGAGCCTCCACAGCTAGCCGCCCGGCGCCTCGAATGGATCCATCACGTCGACCCATTCCCCGCCCCGGGCAGCGGACCTGTAGGCGGCGTCAAGCACCTGCATGTTGCAATAGCCATCGGCGAAAGTCGCGGCGCGCGGATACCGCATCGTCGGCACCTCGCCGGCGATCAGGCGGGCCACCTCGCGGAACTGCTGGGCTAATAGCGCGGACGAGTGCCCCCAGGGGCTGTCGGTCTGTAGCGGCGGCACTTCGAGGCCGGGCGGCACGGCGACGGTGCGGGTACCCTTGGCGTCGGAAACATGGACCGGACCCGCCGTCAGCTCGATGATGCCCCGCTCGACGGTATCTTCCAGCCACAGCGTGCCGGCTGGACCGACTACGCGAGTGATGTCGATAGCGGGGCCCCAGGCCGCGGCGGTGCTCTGGAAGGTGCCTAGCACGCCTGAGCGCGAGCGGAAATGAAGATCGAAACTGTCGTCTGCCGAGCCGTCTTGCCGGGCGCTGGCACAGACGCGCTGGGCGCTTACCCCGGCGATCTGGCCGAACCAGTCGACGATCCGGTCGATCCCGTGTGATCCCGATGCGCCGAGCCAGCCACCCCCCAGTTCTGGATTGAACCACCAGTCGGGCCGGGGCATGTTTACATCGGCGACATAGCTGCTGTGGGAAATGAAGGTGGCCATGCAGGGGTGGCCGATCGCGCCCTTGGCAAGCAAGCGGCCGAACAGCGCAGTCGAAGGCACATAGCGGAATTCGTGACATAGCACGCCCACCAGCCCGCGCTCGGCAGCCAGGTCGCGCAGTTCGGCGGCCTGCTCAAGGGTGCGCGTGAACGGCTTTTCGCAGATTACATGAACACCGGCCTCGAGAGCCCGCCTGGCAAGGTCGTAATGCATGTGGGGCGGGCTGGCGATGGAGACCACGTCCGGTTTCATCGCAAGGGCAGCATCCAGACCAGCGAAGCCACGGGTGCCGTAATGCTCGGCGATGGCCTCGGTTTTTGCGAGATCGCGGCCAACTAGCCCAACGACATTGTAGCCGGCCGCCCTGAAACCCGGAACATGCGCCTCTGCACCGAAGCGGGTGCCGACGACAACGACTGACGGCATAGCTTGTTCTCCTATTGTTTCAATGGTCCCAATTGAAAGGGACAGCCGCCACTTTTCCGGTAAAATCAAACTGTTCCGAGATCATAGGCGATCCTCTTTGCCTTCCTGCGCGGGAAGTCACTTGTTTCTATTCATGCGGAGGCCGCGCGGTGGCGATGACGCGGCGGCACTTTTCCGCCGCCTCGATGACCAACTCAAGATGGGATTCCCCGGCATGTGCCCGCGCAACCTGCGGAATTTCCATGGAATAAATTACACCCTCAGGAAGCACACGGACGATATCGTGCAAGGGGAGTTCGCCGTCGCCCGGCGGAAGCCGGCGGTGAAGGGCTTCCTCCATATATTTGCCCGTTCCAATGAGCGGCACGTCGCAGATCTGGAAGTAGCCAATCAATTCCGGCTCCACCCCGACGAGCTCTTCGGCGCGCTGACCACGGCGAGTGAAATGCATCGGATCGATCAACAGCTGGACGCTGAGGCCGGCTCCGCGCATCTGACGGATATCGTCGAGAACACCCCGCACATCGGCCTGGCACCGGCTGCCATACTCCCAGGCCACGGTCATGCCTGCGCCAGTGACGATTTCCGCCACTTTCCGCGCCTGCTCCATCTCCCTCGACCTGTCTTTCTCGGCTGACACCATATTGATTGCACGGCAGCCAAGGTCCGCAAAGGCTTCGACCGTAGGTATGCAGCCACTCGCGTCTACATCTGGTTGCAGCAGCCATGCTTCGCCGAGAGCCAAGTCGATTCCAGTCACCGCGAGCCGCTCGCGAACCGACCTGCGTAATGCAGCATCATCGATGAGCGACCAGTGCGCAGCGCCGAACGGGTTGTCCCGCAATTCGCTCCACAGGCTTACCGACTGCAGGTTGGCCTCAGCAGCCAGGTCGATGAAATCTGCGGGCAGCATCCCGGACACCGTCAAATGATCCATTCCCAAAGGAATCGTGTCCGTTCTGTCAGTCATGCCTGTGCTCCCTTGCCGTGAATGCAAAATGGCAGCGCCGTCCTACGCCAGATACGGACTGCATGCCTTGCTGATACAATTGCACCCAAGGTTGCGCGACCCTTGCCCCCTTGGATCGCCGGAGGCCCTAACTCCCGAGAGCATATTGTCAGAGCAACAAGGCAACTCGTGTTTGAACCAAGCTTCTTCCGCGATTGCTTCTGAAAACGGCACGAACCCTCGTCAGACGCGAAGACGTGCCGAGCGGGTTCGCAGTAGGGCCAGGCAGGCCCGGACAGAGTATGCGGCAATTCGTCACTTGGGACCGGCATCTTACGCAATCTTCTGTGCGCCCTTGCCACACACAATTTAGACGCGAAATGATACCATTCAAACACCGATAAGCAGTTTGCATGCGAAGTCGCATGAATGCCTGACCCGGCCGGCGAGATGTTCGGCCCGAGGTTGTCACCCCATGTCTTAGGAACGTTATGTTACCCATGTGTCCGGTCCGGACAGAAAACAAACTGGCGCGCCCGGCAGGATTCGAACCTGCGACCCCAAGCTTAGAAGGCTCGTGCTCTATCCGACTGAGCTACGGGCGCGCGATGCGGCTGCCAGATAGCGTGGATTGCGCTTTGAGGGAACGTGGTTAGTTTTACGGCATGAGCGAAACACATCAGACCCCTGTCGCGGCCGATGCCGGGAAGATGCTTGGCCGCCACTTCCGCTATTTCGATTTCGTGATGGCGGCGTTCGTCACCGTGCTGCTGCTGTCGAACGTGCTCGGCGCGGAGAAGCGCGCGGTGGTCGATCTGCCCTATATCGGTCCCACCCCGTTCGGGGCGGGCATTCTCTTCTTTCCCATTGGCTATGTGCTCGGCGACATCATGACCGAAGTATATGGCTATGGCCGCGCCCGCCGCTGCATCTGGGCCGGCACGGCCGCGATGCTGTTCATGGCGCTGATGAGCTGGGTCGTCGTCGCGCTTCCCCCCGATGCAGGCTGGAATGGGCAGCTGGCCTATGAGCGCGTTTTTGGCCAGGTACCGCGTATCGTCGTGGCGTCGATCATCGCCTTCTGGTGCGGCGAATTCGCCAACAGCTTCGTCCTTGCCAAGATGAAATTGTGGACGCGCGGCAGGCATCTCTGGTCGAGGACCATCGGCTCCACGCTGGTCGGGCAGGGTGTCGACAGCCTGATCTTTTATCCGCTCGCCTTTCTTGGCCTGCCCGACTGGCCCGCGGACAAGGTCGTCACGATCCTGGCCACGCAATGGGTCCTCAAGGTCAGTTGGGAAGCGATCCTCACCCCGCTGACCTACCTGACTGTCAATTTTCTGAAGTCCCGCGAGGGGCTCGACATCTATGACAGCGATACCGATTTCACGCCGTTCCGGACGAAGGTCTAGCGGGAGCCGCGCCCGTGCGCCGGACCACACAGGCAGCCCGCGCGTGGCTCATGCCACGGTTTCGAGCAGACCTTCGAACAGGCGCCGGCCATCGGTATTGCCATGCGCCGCCTCGATGACCCTCTCGGGATGGGGCATCATGCCCAGAACATTGCCGCCGTCGTTGAGGATACCGGCGATCGCGCGCGACGAGCCATTGACGGCGCCGGTGTATCGGAAGGCGACACGGCCTTGGCCCTCGAGCCGGTCGAGCGTGTCGCCGTCGGCGGTATAGTTGCCGTCATGATGGGCGACCGGCAGGAGGATCCGCTCGCCCTGGCTGTAGCCCGCCGTGAAAATCGACTGGTTGTTCTCGACGCTGAGGCCCACCTCGCGGCAGACGAAGTTGAGGCCCTCATTGCGCATCAGCGCGCCTGGCAGCAGCCCCGCCTCGGTAAGGATCTGGAAGCCGTTGCAGATCCCGAGCACGGGGACACCCCGCCCGGCGGCCTCGACGATCGCGCGCATGATCGGCGAACGCGCCGCCATTGCGCCGGAGCGAAGATAGTCGCCATAGGAAAATCCCCCCGGAACTGCGATCAGGCCGATGCCGTCCGGCAACTCGGTTTCCCGGTGCCAGACCATGGTCGGAGCCTGGCCGCTAACCGCGCGGATCGCGACGGCGAGGTCACGATCGCAATTGGAGCCCGGGAAAACGATGACCGCGCTCTTCATGCCGTTGCTCCTCAGGCGCCCCGCTCGATGCGGAAATTCTCGATGACGGTGTTGGCGAGGAGCTTCCTGCACATCGCCTCAAGATCGGCGTCGCTGACATCAGCGTCATGATCGAGCTCGATCAGCTTGCCCGCGCGCACATCGTTAACGCCGGAAAAGCCGAGCGAACCGAGCGCATGATGGATCGCCTTGCCTTGGGGATCGAGAACGCCGCCCTTAAGGGTGACATAGACGCGGGTCTTCATCGCGGCCTCATAGCTGGAATGTGCGGCCCCTATGGCGTTGATCCCAGGGGAGGGCAAGGCCCCTGCGGCCAATCGTCGAGCATCTGTCGAAGCGCCGGGCTCAGCCATTCCGATGTGCCGACGATCCGTGCCGCAAGCCCGTGTTGGGCGGCAATGCGGGACCCTTCCTCCGCTCCGAGCACCGTCAGCGCCGTCGCCCAGGCGTCCGCTCGCATCGCGCTGCGATCGATCACGCTCACTTGGCGAACGCCGTTGGATACCGGCTTGCCGTTTCGTGGATCGATCGTATGTGGGCCGCGTCGATAATCGCCCGAGGTGGCGACCGCCAATCCGTGGAGCGCGATCCGCAACGGGGCCAGCGCGATCCCCGGTGGATCCTCGAGGTCGACCCACCAGGGCTCCCCATCGGGCTTGACGCCGCGCCCGACCAGCTCGCCACCTATCTCGACGAGCGCATTGCCTATGCCCTGATGGCCGAGCAGATCGGCGACCGCGTCCACCGCATATCCTTTCGCGATTCCCGAGAGGTCGAGCCGGAGTCCGCCTGGCTGGAGGAGCGCGCCTTCCTCGAGCCGCAACCGCCACCAGCCTGCCGCCGCGAGTGCCGTGCTTATCGACGTCTCGTCCATGCGGCGTTCCGCCGGGTCTGGGCCGAAGCCGCGATAGGCAATGACCTGGCCGATCGTTGGATCGAAGCTCCCATCGCTGTCGCGCGCTATCGCGATGGCAGTTTCCATCACGCGGGCGAAGTCTGGGGACAGGCTGATGCGGCTGCCGCCTGTCGAACGGTTATAGTCCGAAATGCGGGAATCGGGTCGCCAATGACTCATCTCGGCGTTGATCGCGTCGAGCCGGCCGAGCACCTCCGCCTCGATCGCCTGCTCGGTGATTCCGGCCGGCGCGACAAAGCGCACCGACCAGCTGGTGCCCATCGTCTCGCCACCGATCGCGCGGACAGGCCGGGCGGCATCGCGGTCGGTGAATGCCGACAGGGCGATCTCGCGGGGCAGGGCGATGCGGACTTCGCTCAGGGCAGCAGCACCTCGACCGTGGTCGTGTAGCTGAGCCGCCGTTGACTGGCGCGTGGTTCCGATGGCTTGTCGTCGGTCACCGTCGCGTTGATCCAGTAGAGACCGGCGGCCGGCCAGGCGATCCTGGCGACACCGTCCGCGCCGGTCGTGAAGTCGCGCGCACCGTCGTCATTCCGGTAACGCTTGCCGCCGGGAACGACCGTGACCTTGAGACCGGCCGCGGCCTTGCCATCAACGAGGAAACGGAAGCTCGCCGTTTCGCCGACGACGAGTGAGTCGGGATGCGTTACAGGTTGGAACTCGATCCCTTTGCCGGTCGCTTTGAAAACCGCCTCGCTCGGCGCGTCTACGGTGACGTAGATTTCGTTGCGACCGATCACCTCGGTCAGTTTGACGTCGGTTGCTTCGGCGGGGATCTCGGTCACGGACACCGGCTGCTGACGCGCAGGGCCGTCGGCGGCGCCAGGCCCCATGCCCGGACCGCCCGGACCCATGCCGCCTCGGCCGCCGACGCGCCGCTCGACGCCGTTCAGCTTGAAGCTGCCCATGACCGAGTTGGTCTCGGCGCCGATCTTCCAGGTTCCGGGCTTGTCCAGCTTCACATCGAAGGTCGAGCGGCTCGCGCCGATCGCCGCGTTTTCGATCTTGCCTTCGCTGCCGTCGGGCGCCCACACCCTCACCGAATTGAGCTGCATCGGTCTATGATCGGCGAAGAACAGATCGTTCGATGAGGCTGCATCAACGGCGACCGTGTTGGTCAGGCCCGAAAATGTCGTGGCGCTCGGTACCAGCCACTGCCGGTGCGCCATGGCGGTGGCGGGAAGCGTGATGAGCGCGAGGCTGATGAAGAGGCGGCGGGTGCTGCGCATCGCTGAGCTGGCCTTTTGCGGGATCATTTGGGGGCGAGCATGATGTCGCCGAGCTCGAGGCTGCCGCCGCTCGACGCACGCTTGACCGGTACCTCTATCGGCATGCGGACGACCTCCCGTCCCCCGGTCTCGCGTGCAGCTTCGACATTGAGGACATAGTTCCCCGGCTTGAGATTGGCGGGCAGCGTGACACTGTAGGTCCCCGGCGCTCGGGTGGCGCCGCTGACGCCATCGGCCGGCATTTTAAGACTCTTGCCGCCCTTTCGCCACCAGGCGCGGAGGTCCGACAGCCATTTGGTTCCCGGTTCGCTGCCCTTCTTCGAGACTTCGTACCAGACCGAAACGGTACGGATCGCTCCGCCGGCTGCCGGCTCAAGCCATATCGCGACATAGGGCTTGTGATATTCGGCCGTATCGACACGCGGAATCGTCACGTTCACGGTCGCAGCGGCCACGGGCGCGGCGGTGATGCCGTAAAGAATCAGCAATGGCTTATAACGCATTGTATAACCTCAATGAATGAACATCATGGCGAGAATTGCCGGTACCGCCAGTCCGAAACCCACTAATGGCCAGGTGAGGGGTCTCGGCTTCGCGTGCATGTAGAGAAGGACAAGTCCGGTCAGCGTGAACAGCACGCATGCGACCGCGAAAATATCGATGAACCAGCTCCATGCCGAGCCGGTATTGCGGCCCTTGTGCAGATCGTTCGCGAAGCTGATCCAGCCCCGGTCGGTAATTTCGCCGCTGACCTTGCCGGTCACGCGATCGATGCTGACCCATGCGTCACCACCGGGGCGGGGCAAGGCGAGGTAGACTTCCTCGTCGGACCATTCGCCCGGCTTACCCCCTGTATCCAAGCCCAGGCGCTCATCGATCAGCCGTGCGACCGGAGCCGGCAACGGTGCGCCAGCCGCCGCTGGAGCCCTGAGCGCCGCCAGATCAGCGCGCGAGAGTTGGGAGTGAAGCCCAATCGCCACCGGGCGCGCGCCGATCGAAGCGGCGTGATTGAGGGTGATACCGGTCGCCGCAAAGAGCAACATGCCGACCAATGACGCCGCAGCGCTCATCCAATGGACATTGTGAAGCTGTTTGAGCCACCATCCGCGCGAGCGGTAGCGGGGGCGGGCTCTTGGCTTGGGCGGGCTGAAGGCAGCGGAGGGCGGCAACTGGTTCACATGCGCCGCCTAGCGCGAAGCGGCCGTTACGGCAATAGCTAATGCGAATTGTTCGCAATAATTGCACGATGCCTCCCCCTTCAGATGCCCGCAGGCCAGCGCAGGCGAAGAGGAACGCGCGTGGGCGGCGTCGAGCACCATCTTTCTTCGATATACGTGTCAGCCCTGCGCGGGACGCCGATTATTGATCGAGAAAGCTGCGCATCTTGCGGCTGCGGCTCGGATGCTTGAGCTTTCGCAATGCCTTGGCCTCGATCTGCCGGATCCGCTCGCGCGTGACCGAGAATTGCTGGCCAACCTCCTCGAGCGTGTGATCGGTGTTCATGCCGATGCCGAAACGCATGCGCAGCACGCGCTCCTCACGCGGCGTGAGCGAGGCGAGAACGCGGGTCACCGTCTCCTTCAAATTGGCTTGGATTGCCGCATCGACCGGAATCACCGCATTTTTGTCCTCGATGAAATCGCCGAGATGCGAGTCCTCCTCGTCACCGATCGGCGTTTCGAGGCTGATCGGCTCCTTGGCGATCTTCATCACCTTGCGGACCTTTTCGAGCGGCATGGACAAGCGCTCGGCCAGTTCTTCCGGGGTCGGCTCGCGGCCGATCTCGTGGAGGATCTGGCGGCTCGTGCGGACGAGCTTGTTGATCGTCTCGATCATATGCACCGGAATACGGATCGTGCGCGCCTGATCGGCGATTGAACGGGTGATCGCCTGCCTGATCCACCAGGTGGCGTAGGTGCTGAACTTGTAGCCGCGGCGATATTCGAACTTATCGACGGCCTTCATCAGGCCGATATTGCCCTCTTGGATGAGATCCAGAAACTGCAGCCCGCGATTGGTATATTTCTTGGCGATCGAGATAACGAGGCGCAAATTCGCTTCGACCATCTCCTTCTTGGCGATCCTCGCCTCGCGTTCGCCCTTTTGCACCATGTTGACGATGCGGCGGAATTCGCTGAGCGCCATGCCGGTCGCCTGCGCGATTTCGCCGATTTCGTTGCGGATTCGCTCGACGGCATCGGCCTCGTTCGTGGCGAAGTTCGCCCACTTCTTGTCGATCTTGCCGACCCGCTCGAGCCATCCATCTTCCATCTCATGGTTGATGTAGGCGTCGAGAAAGTCCCTGCGCGGAACCTTGTGGCGCTCGGCGAGGCGGAGCATCTGTCCACCCAGCGTCGTCAGGCGGCGATTGAACGAATAGAGCTGATCGACCAGATATTCGATCTTCTGGCCATGAAACTGGACGCTTTCAACCTCGGCGGTGAGCTGTTCGCGTAGCGCCTGATAGCGATCCTCCTCGCGGGCGGGAAAGTCGTTGCCCACGCCGAGCGCGGCTACGCGTGCGGCCTGAACCGCCGAAAAGCTTTTGTAGAGATCGGTAATCGTTGCGAAGCGCTCAAGCGCCATCGGCTTGAGCTGTTCTTCCATCTGGGCGAGGCTGAGCGTGTTATCCTCATCGTCGTCCTCCTGCGGGCGAGGAGCACGACGCTCGGTCATGTTCTCGTCGTCGTCGTCGGAGGCGACCTCCTCTTCCTCAGGCTCTTCTTCCTCCTTGAAGGAGGGACCCGCCGTCTCGGCAGAAATCTCGCCTCCTTCATCCTCATTCTCGACCTGCTCGGCTGTCGGGCCCTTCGAGAGCATCGCATCGAGATCGAGAATCTCGCGCAGCTGCATCGTCCCTTCGTTGAGGGCGTTCGACCAGTCGATGATCGCGTTGAACGTGATCGGGCTCTCGCAGAGACCAAGGATCATCGTGTCACGCCCGGCTTCGATTCGCTTGGCAATCGCGATCTCGCCCTCGCGGCTGAGCAGCTCGACCGCCCCCATCTCGCGCAGATACATCCGTACCGGATCATCGGTACGGTCGACCGTTTCCTTCTTCGCGGTGGTCGTCAGCGTAGGACCGGTGTCGCCCTCGTCGGAGACGGTGACCTCGTCCGCGCCCTCATCCTCGGGCTGCTCGTCCTCGCCGGCATCCTCGTTCTCGACGATGTTGACGCCCATCTCGTTGAGCGCCGACATGACGTCCTCGAGCTGATCCGAGGTCATCTGGTCCTGAGGCAGAGCCTCGTTCAGTTGCTCGTAAGTGATGTAGCCCTTGCGTTTGGCGCGAGCGATCAGCTTCTTGAGCGAACCTTCGTTCAGGTCGATGAGCGGGGCATCGCCTTCGACCCGATCGGGACCCTCGCTCGCATTCGTCTTCGCCATTCAGACCCTCGATAACCCGGCCGGACTTCACGGCCACAAACAGTTTAAGCGCCCCCGCCGTCCCCGCCCTGGGCGAGATCGGTGAGCGCGCGTCTGGCGTCCGCGAGCGCGTCGCGCAGCCGCTGCTGCTCCAACCACGACGCCTCGTTCATTTCCGCGCCGAGTCTGTCGGTCGCCTCGCTCAGCGCCGCATCCAGCATTGGGATGGCCGCCAGAGCTTCGATCGTGGCCGACAGATCCTGCACGGCGCGATTATACTCGGCATTGCCACGTAAAAATGAAAAGGCAAGAGCGTTCGTGGCCTTGAGCTCCTCGATCACCGCCCCAAGCCCCGCCTCCCGCAATATGGTCTCGAGATCTTCCTTTTCAAGCGGGGCGCCGGAGAAGCTGGCGTCGAAGGCAATTTCGCGTAATTTTTCAATTTGCTCGTTATCGATCCTGATATCGCGGATCAGCTCTATTTTCTCGGTCAGGAGACGGGGGTAGCGCAGCAGACCAGCCATCGCCGCGCGCACCATACGCGGATCCATACCTGATCGGCTGACGGCCTGAGCCGCGCGCGACGGCGGCAGTATATCGGGCTTCGAGGGGTAAGCTCGGCCGCGTTTGTGCTGCTGGCGAGGCGGAACCGGCCGATTGGGCGCACGGCGTTGCGGGTTGCCGAACGCCTCATCGAAGCGGCGGCGGAACTCCGCCTGATATTGGTAGCGGACGTCGCCATCCTGGATCGTGGCGGTCAGATCGCCGAGGCGCCTGCGGAGGCCGGCCTTCGCTTCGGGCGTGGTCAGCGGCTGCGCCTGATATTCGGCGCGCCAAAGCAACTCGTCGAGGCTGATCGCCTGGCCGAGCACGGCCTCCACCGCCGTCGCGCCGCCGGTCCGGACAAGATCGTCTGGATCCTGGCCAGCGGGCAGAAGGGCAAAGCGTAGCGTCCTGCCCGGCGCGACGGCGGGGAGGGCGCGATGCGCGACGCGGAGCGCGGCCTTATGGCCCGCCTTGTCCCCGTCAAAGCACAGGATCGGTATTTCGGCCAGCCGCCATAGCCGCTCGAGCTGCATCTCGGTCAACGCCGTCCCCAGAGAGGCCACGGCTTCCTCGATGCCTGCGCCGGCGAGGGCGATCACGTCCATATATCCTTCGACGACAATGATCCGCCCGCTCTTGCGCGAAGCCGGGCCAGCCCGGTCGAGGTTGAACAGCGTGCGTCCCTTGTCGAAGAGCGGCGTGTCGGGTGAGTTCAGATATTTCGGCTCTCCCCCGTCGAGAACGCGGCCACCGAACGCGATCACCCGCCCGCGCGCATCCTTGATCGGGATCATCACCCGGCCACGGAAGCGATCATAGGGCTCCTTCTCCTCGACGAGAATGAGGAGGCCGGTCTCGATCAGCCGGCTCTCGCCGAAGCCCTTGAGCGCGGTCTTGAGCTTTCCGCGCGAGTCGGGCGCGAAGCCGATGCCGAAGGCTTTCGCCAGTCGGTCCGATATGCCCCGCTTATGGAGATAGGCGCGCGCCACGGCACCCTCCACTCCGGCAAGTTGCTCTTCGAACCAGGCCGCCGCGCCGGTCAGCACATCGTAAAGCCCGGCGTGCTGCTCGTTGCGCTCGGCCGCGCGCGGATCGGGGGCCGGAAGCTCCATGCCCGCGGCCTGCGCCAGTTCCTTAACCGCGTCGATGAAGCTCAGCCCCTTCGCCTCGGTCAGGAAACGAATTGCATCGCCATGCGCGCTGCAGCCGAAGCAGTGGTAAAAGCCCTTGTCGTCGTTGACATAGAAGCTCGGCGATTTTTCGTTGTGAAACGGACAGCACGCCTTGAACTCGCGCCCCGCCTTGACGAGCTTCACCGAGCGGCCGATCAAGGTCGACAGCGAAGTGCGCTGGCGAAGTTCGTCGAGGAATTGGGCGGAGAGCGACAATTTACTCCTCCTCCCTGCTAAGAGTTTCAGCTCGCATACCGAGCTAGGAAAATACTTAACACCGTCGCAACCATTTCGCGCTGTCCCCGTAACTACCGCCAGAGTTTGCGTTTGGTATGCTTACGGTATCGGTTGCGTCGTTGCGCAGGCTCTGTGCCAGCGGGGTGGGTCGCTCATGGCAAAGCTGGGCGGCTCACCCTTTGGTCCGTTCAGCCCAGCCGCGCCTTCACAAGCCCGCTCGCTTTCGCCATGTCCATCTGGCCGGCGAAGCGCTCCTTCAGCGCCGCCATCATCCGGCCCATATCCTTTACCGATACCGCGCCCAGTTCGGTCGCCAGTACGTCGATCGCCGCCTTCGCCTCGTCCTCGCTCATCTGCTGCGGCAGGAAGCGTTCGATCACTGCGACCTCGGCCGCCTCGGCGGCGGCGAGCTCGGGACGGTTGCCCTTCTCGTACAACTCGATCGATTCGCGGCGCTGCTTGACCATCTTCTGCAGCACCTCGGTGACAAGAAGATCATCGTCGGGCTGGGTCGAAGCGGTGCGCAGCTCGATGTCGCGGTTCTTGATGGCGGATTGGATCAGGCGGATTGCCGCGGTTGTCGTCGTGTCACGCGCCTTCATCGCGGCGACCAGCGCCGTCTTGATATCGTCTCGAATCATGGAAGCCTGCCAAAGCTGGATCGGGAAAGGCGGAGCGGTAGCACAGAGATTCTTATTTTAATAGAATTGACCCTGCCGGGAGGGGTGCCTAGTTACGCCGCCGTTTGCCCCGCCGCCAGCCCAAGAGGAGTGCCCGTTCAGTGGCCGAAACCCGACACGCGCGTCCGATACCCCCCGAGGGCGCAACGGGCGTTTTGGTATTGGGCGACGGCACGACGATCTGGGGCAGGGGCTTCGGCGCGGTCGGCGATGCGGTCGGCGAGGTCTGCTTCAACACCGCGATGACCGGCTATCAGGAGGTAATGACCGATCCCTCCTATGCTGGGCAGATCATCACCTTCACCTTCCCCCATATCGGCAATGTCGGCACCAATCAGGAAGACATCGAGGCGATCAATCCACACGCGCTGGGGATGATCGTCCGCGAGGACGTCACCGATCCGGCGAGCTTCCGCAGCACCCAGCATCTCGATAGCTGGCTCAAGAGCAACGGCCGCATCGGCCTCTCCGGGGTCGACACCCGCGCACTGACCCGCGCGATCCGGATCGGCGGCGCGCCCAATGGCGTCATCGCGCATGATCCCAAGGGGCGGTTCGATATCGAAGCGCTCCAGGCGAAGGCCCGCGACTGGCCGGGGCTCGAGGGCATGGACCTCGCCAGGCAGGTCAGCTCGACCCAGAGCTATCAGTGGCGCGACGGCCTGTGGACGCTCGGCGAGGGCTATGACGTCGATGCCGCGGCGCCCGACGCGCCCCACGTCGTCGCGATCGATTACGGCCTCAAGCGCAACATCCTGCGCAACCTGATCGCCGCCGGCGCGCGCGTGACCGTGGTTCCCGCCACCGCGACCTTCGAGGAGGTGATGGCGCACGAGCCCGATGGCGTCTTCCTGTCGAACGGCCCGGGCGATCCGGCCGCGACCGGCGAATATGCGGTGCCGGTGATCCGCAAGCTGCTCGAAGTCGGTACACCGCTATTCGGCATCTGCCTCGGCCACCAGATGCTCGGTCTCGCGGTCGGCGCCAAGACCTACAAGATGCACCAGGGCCATCGCGGCGCGAACCACCCGGTCAAGCGCACCGACGATGGCCGCGTCGAGATCACCTCGATGAACCACGGCTTCGCGGTCGACACCGCGACGCTGCCCGCCAACGCTGAGGCGACCCATATCTCGCTGTTCGACGGCTCACTGGCGGGCCTGCGGCTGACCGACAAGCCGGCATTTTCAGTGCAGTACCATCCCGAAGCCAGCCCGGGCCCGCAGGACAGCCATTATCTGTTCGAGCAGTTCGTAAGCCAGCTGAGGTGAGAATTTGATGTTCATAAACTTCAAATCATCGAAAGAGCTGGTTCTGATCCGTATTTACGAGAAAATCTATTCCAGTGACGACCAAGAGTATTTTTTTGTATCTGAAATTCGGCAGCTTTGCGCAGACGAATTCTCGACAATTTTCACTCGAAAAATAATAGCGGACCTCATCCATGACCAGACCCTTTCGGCCATGTTTTTCGACGACGACAGCGAAACGGGATACACGATCACGGCAAAGGGGATAGCTGCGGCAGAGCGTTATATCGCTAAGCAATCAGCAGATTTGGTCGCTGTACCCGCGGCAGATCGAATGGTTGGATTGGGCGACAACAGAACCGACACCGCCAACTTGATCGAAGCGTTGGAGAATGCCGCAGATGCCGTCAGGGCTTCTAATACCGTTCCCGAACAAGAGAAATGGTGGATTCAAACCCACATTCAAAGTGGCATTGACCTCCTAAAAAAGGGAAAGGCAGTCACTCTCTCCGCTGTCAGATCGCTATTCCTCTCGCCATTGAATGCAGCGTGGAAAGCCGTCGCGGAAGATAATTTGCGAAAAGCTATCGAAATCGCGGTGAAAGCGATTCGAGTTTGGATCGGATACTAATGCCCAACCGCACCGTCATGTCCTCTATCCTGATCATCGGCGCCGGACCGATCGTCATCGGCCAGTCGTGCGAGTTCGATTATTCGGGTACTCAGGCGTGCAAGGCGCTGCGCGGGAATGTTCGCGACCACATAGTCGCCGCCAGCCTCTCAATCCTCCCAGGGGTTAATCAGTGAGACGCCCGTCCCGGCAAATCCGGCTATGTCGCGCGTGGCGACCGACAAGCCGTGCGCAAGCGCTGTGGCTGCGATCATCGCATCTGCGATCTGCACAGGCTTACCAGCGCGTTTTGCCGCCGCCAAAACGACCCCATAGAATCGAGTTTCAGGCTCTCCAAATGGCACCAGCCGGTCTTCATGCTCGGATGCAATCGCGTCTATCAGCTCTGATAGGGAAGCACGGCGCTTGCCGTCCGGCATCATCGCAGCGCCCCCGCGCAATTCGGCCAATACGATCGTCGATAACCATAGCCGTGGCGCGTTGGTCATCGCCCACGTCCGTACTCTCGGGTCAGGCGCCACTCGCGCGGCTTCGCTCCAGACGTTGGTATCGACCAAGATCATTTCTCGAATACGGCGTAGCTAGCGGGAGAATCCGGCACCTCGGGGATGTCGAAGCCCGGCCTGGTACCTTCATACAGCATTTCGAAGATCCCCTTGCGCGGTTCGCCACGCGTCGCGGCCGCCAGGATCATCAGCCGCGCTTCTTCTTCCATCGATCGGCCGTTCGCCGCGGCCCGCTCGCGAAATCGCTGCTTGGCGTCTTCAGGGATGTTCCTGATCGTCAGGCTCGCCACAACATGACTCCTTTGATTGCAATGCAATCATTGTATGCACGGACGGTCTCATAAGCAATGCCCAAGCGCACCGACATCTCCTCGATCCTGATCATCGGCGCCGGCCCGATCGTCATCGGCCAGGCGTGCGAGTTCGATTATTCGGGGACGCAGGCGTGCAAGGCGCTGCGCGAGGAGGGCTATCGCATCGTCCTCGTCAATTCGAACCCGGCGACGATCATGACCGATCCCGAGATGGCCGACGCGACCTATGTCGAGCCGATCACGCCCGAGATCGTCGCCAAGATCATCGAGAAGGAGCGGCCCGACGCGGTCCTGCCGACGATGGGCGGCCAGACGGCGCTCAACACCGCGCTCGCCCTGTTCAACGACGGCACGCTGGAGAAATATGGCTGCCAGATGATCGGCGCCGATGCCGAGGCGATCGACAAGGCCGAGGACCGGATGAAGTTCCGCCAGGCGATGGACAAGATCGGCCTTGAAAGCCCGCGCTCCGACGTCGCCCATACGCTCGACGAGGCGCTGCGCGCGCTCGACTATGTCGGCCTGCCGGCGATCATCCGGCCGAGCTTCACGATGGGCGGCACCGGCGGCGGCATCGCCTATAACAAGGACGAGTTCGTCAAGATCGTCACCGGCGGGCTCGATGCCTCGCCGACCACCGAAGTGCTGATCGAGGAATCGGTGCTCGGCTGGAAGGAATATGAGATGGAGGTCGTTCGCGACCGCAACGACAACTGCATCATCATCTGCTCGATCGAGAATGTCGACCCGATGGGAATCCATACCGGCGATTCGATCACCGTCGCGCCGGCGTTGACGCTGACCGACAAGGAATATCAGATCATGCGCAACGCGAGCATCGCGGTGCTGCGCGAAATCGGGGTCGAGACCGGCGGCTCCAACGTCCAGTTCGCCGTCAACCCCGCCGACGGCCGCCTTGTCGTAATCGAAATGAACCCGCGCGTATCGCGCTCCTCGGCGCTGGCGTCGAAGGCGACCGGTTTCCCGATCGCCAAGGTCGCCGCCAAGCTCGCGGTCGGCTATACGCTCGATGAGATCATGAACGACATAACCGGGGCGACGCCCGCCTCGTTCGAGCCGACGATTGACTATGTCGTCACCAAGGTACCGCGCTTCGCCTTCGAGAAATTCAAGGGCGCCGAACCGCTGCTGTCGACGGCGATGAAGTCGGTCGGCGAGACGATGGCGATCGGCCGCAACATCCACGAGTCGATCCAGAAGGCGCTCCGCGGTCTCGAGACGGGTCTGGTCGGATTCAATATCGTGGACCATTTGGTCGGTGCGCCGAAGTCCGCGATCGAGGAGGAACTGGCGCGCCCGACGCCTGACCGGCTGCTCGTGGCGGCCCAGGCGCTACGCGAGGGGCTGACGGTCGACGAGATCCACCGCATCGCGAAGTTCGAGCCCTGGTTCCTCGACCGGCTCGCCGAGATCGTCGCGGCCGAGGAGCAGGTCTGCCGCGATGGCCTGCCGCAGGATGCGGCGGCGCTGCGTCAGCTGAAGGCGATGGGCTTTTCCGACAAACGGCTCGCCTGGCTGGCGCTGCGCTCGGCCAATCTCGCCGGTATGGAACGCGAGCAGGCGCGGGGCAGCGGCATCGTCCACGACGCCGCCAAGGCAATGACCGGCGGCATTACCGAAAAGGAAGTGAGGGCGCTCCGCCACAGGCTGGGAGTGCGGCCCGTCTTCAAGCGGATCGATACCTGCGCGGCCGAGTTCGAGGCGAAGACGCCCTATATGTACTCGACCTATGAAGCGCCGAGCTTCGGCACGCCGGAGTGCGAGGCGAACCCCAGTGATCGTGAGAAGATCGTTATACTTGGCGGCGGCCCGAACCGGATCGGGCAGGGGATCGAGTTTGATTATTGCTGCTGCCATGCGTGCTTTTCGCTGGCCGACGCCGGCTATGAGACGATCATGGTCAACTGCAATCCCGAAACCGTCTCGACCGACTATGATACGTCGGATCGGCTCTATTTCGAGCCATTGACGGCGGAGGACGTTCTCGAAATTCTCCATGTCGAGCAGTCGCGCGGCACGCTGAAGGGGGTCATCGTTCAGTTCGGCGGGCAGACGCCGCTCAAACTTGCGCAGGAACTGGCCGACGCCGGCATTCCCATACTCGGCACGAGCCCGGACGCGATCGATCTTGCCGAGGATCGCGAGCGCTTCGCGGCGCTGGTGGCGAGGCTCGACCTGCACCAGCCGCGCAACGGCATCGCCCGCAGCCGCGAGGAGGCGCTCGCCGTCGCCGAGCGGGTCGGCTATCCGGTACTGATGCGGCCGAGCTACGTGCTTGGCGGTCGGGCGATGGAGATCGTCGAGGATGCCGC
>Ga0068858_100001675_pt1 | contig 22648 bp, 16 predicted proteins | sample KBSSwiS12_FD_66589 | JGI IMG/M metagenome (GOLD analysis project Ga0068858, IMG submission 66589) | Switchgrass rhizosphere microbial communities from Kellogg Biological Station, Michigan, USA - KBS Switchgrass S1-2 | ecosystem: Host-associated > Plants > Roots > Rhizosphere > Soil ...
CTGGGAGCTTCTCCATCCCACGCGGGCCTTATGATGGCTCCGATGATGGGCGGCGTCATCGTCGCGGCGGTGGCGGGAGGCCGTCTGGTTTCATGGACTGGGCGCTACAAGATTTTTCCGGTCATCGGATTGATCGTCGGCTGCTGCTCATTCCTCACCTTGGCGTGGGCAGCGACCGTTGGTGCTCGCCTTGTTGTGATCGAGACGGCTCTGGTCAGCCTGGGATGCGGGCTTGGCCTCGTCATGCCCAATCTCACCGTTGCGATTCAGAATGCCGTGGAGCGAAAGGACCTCGGCGTGGCCACGTCCTCCTCCGCTTTTATTCGATCACTCGGTGGTGCACTGGGAGTCACCGTCGCGGGGGCTGTTGTGAGCTTGAGACTGCATCATCTTCTCCCCGCTTCGTGGAGCCAACCCGGCCCTGGGGGGCATAGCCTGATGGAAATGGGGATGCAGGAGATATCCCAATTCAGCCCCGAGCAGCGACATACGCTGATGGAAGCCTATCGCCATGCCATCGCGACAACATTTCTAACCGGTGCCAGTGTCGCCGCACTGGCCTTCTTTATCGTCCTGTTCCTGCCGGAGCGCCCTCTTCGCACGCGCGAATTAAAAGATGCTCCGGAGCCGGTCGGGTAGCGCAGCTACGCTTTATAGCTTGGAAAGATGCTCGGCGCTTCGGCGGACAACTTCCACCGCGTTCTCGCCTTCATACTCCACAACGATCGGCCAGTTGTTTTTCACCGCTAGCGGAACGATTTCCTTGAAGTTGATCACGCCATCGCCCGCAGCACAATCGGTCCGGTCCGATGCCCGCATTTCTTTTGCGTGGATAATCCCAACCCGGTCTTCGTGCTTCTTGAGAAACTCGTAGGCATCCCGTCCGCTCTTTTGAATCCAGTAGGTATCGACCTCAAACTGGACCAGCTTAGGATCGGTATTCTTTAAAAGTAGGTCGTAGCCGATGGAGCCGTCCGAGAGCTTCTGGAACTCAAAGTCGTGATTGTGATAGAGGAGGGAAATACCCTTGTCGCGAAGGACGGGCGCCCACTTATTGAGTTGCTCGGCCGTGAACACGAAACCTTCCGGCGTCCGCGTTTTCTCGTCGAGCCAAGGAACGATGACACGCGAATTGCCGACTTTGCCGTAAAATTCGATCAGCGAATCAAACTTGGCTTCCAGATCCCCGAGCATGCAGTGCGCCCCGACCACTTTCAGCTTGGTCTTGGCCAGAATTTCAACCCACTTGTCGGTACTCCACCCATAATCGCCTGCCAATTCAACTGCCTCAAAACCCAGACCGGGTACCTCTAAAACGACCTCCTCTGCATTCTTTTCGGTTTCGCGACGCAGGCTATACAATTGCAGAGCAAGTTTGGTCATAGGATGAATTTTATGAGCAGAATGGCTCCCGTCAACGATGCAGAATTGTTGCAAACGCTCACGCCGATACGGTTTCGGGCACTCTGGCTACTCGTCTTGTGCGTTGTTGCCGGAACGAATGGGCTATGCCTCTATAGCTTTTCGAAGGAAGTCGAAAGTGGTGCGCGATACAGGGTTTGAACCTGTGACCCCTACAGTGTCAATGTAGTGCTCTACCACTGAGCTAACCGCGCATGGTCAAACTGGCGAAGGATCATCATTGGCGAGTCTGCCATCTCAGGCAAGTAATTTTTCGAAAAACGAAGGTGCTTTATCCGCACTTGGCCCTGTCGGGATGAAGATTGCATGGAAATAACTGAAATAGCGGTGACTATCTGCGCAAGTGCGGTAAGATGCATCCGTGTCGAGCATGGTGTTAAAAAATCTGGCCATGGGATCTCGTCTGGGCGATGAAGCCCAGATTACAGAGACGATTGAAACCAGTCTGGCCCAGCAAACATCCACGATCGGTGGGTTATTGGAAAAGCATCTCGTGGTTGAGCACGAGTTTTTGAAGAACGTCTGCAGCCAGTTTAGCCTGCCTTGGTGGGATACCGCGCTGCCGCCGATGGACGACAAACTCAGGACGCAATTTCCTGCGCGTCTCGCTCTGCGGTACCAACTTTATCCCGTTCGCCTGAACGAAAATGATCTCTATGTCCTGACCAGCGATCCCTTCAATCTCACCGCGCGTCAGGTAGTCGCCCACGAAGTGAAGGAACCGATCACTTGGTGCGTGGCTACGCGACGAAACATCCTGGCCGCCCTCCGTACCGGCTATGGCGTGGGCGCAGCAACCTTTGACGCCATCCTGGAAGGCCGGGACGTTGATGACGCCACCTTCGAGTTAAAGCAGGAGGTCAACGTCCTCGATGAAGAAGACCCCGAAGCCACCGTGGTCAGTTTCGTGAACCAGATCATGCGCGAGGCTCTCGATGAACGCGCAACCGATATTCATGTCGAGCCGCTCGAAAATGATCTGCGTATTCGCTATCGCATCGACGGCGTTTTACATGAAGCGCCCGTACCCTCCCGGATCAAGATGCTCCAGGCCAGCGTTGTCTCCCGCATCAAAATCATGGCGCATCTCGACATCGCTGAGCGCCGCATGCCGCAGGACGGCCGCATCAACCTTGAAATGGAAGGCCAGCCCATTGACGTCCGCGTCGCCACCATTCCGACCGTCAGCGGGGAAAGCATCAGCCTTCGACTTCTCTCTCGCAATCGATTCGATTTCTCGCTGCTCGGCCTGACTCCTGAAGCGGAAAAGTCGATTCGCAACCTCATCGCGCAGCCCAATGGAATCATCCTCCTCACGGGCCCAACCGGGTGCGGCAAGAGCACCTCGCTCTACACCTTTCTTTCCATGCTCAACACCATGGAGCGGCGCATCGTCACGGTTGAAGATCCCGTTGAGCATAAACTCGCGGGAGTCATGCAGATCGCGATCAAGCCCGAGATCAATCTCACGTTCGCAACCGCCTTGCGGAGTATTTTGCGCGGCGATCCCAACGTGATCATGATCGGAGAAATGCGCGATTTCGAAACGGCGGAAATCGCCATTCGAGCCGCCCTCACGGGTCACCTCGTTTTCAGCACGCTCCACACCAACGACGCCATTGGCGGCATCACGCGTCTGGTCGACATGGGGGTGCAGCCCTTCCTGGTCTCCACATCTGTCCGCGCCTTTCTGGCCCAGCGTCTCGTGCGCGTACTGTGCCCGCACTGCAAGAAGCCAGCTGAGCATCCGAAATCGTTCCTCGAGGGTATCGGATTTCCCATGGCGTACGCTGATCGCATCCTGCAGGCCGTCGGATGCGAAGAATGTCGCCATAGCGGTTATCAGGGGCGCGCCGCACTTTTCGAGATTTGCATGATGACTCCCGCCTTGCAGGACATGGTTTCCCAGGGGAAATCGAGCGAATCCCTGCGGACGAAAGCCTTGCAGGATGGGATGGTGCCTCTGCGGCAGGATGGCTGGAATCGTGTCATTGCGGGAACAACCACCGTTGAGGAAGTCGTGCGAGTGACCGCTGCAAATGTCGATGTGTTGGACGAATAGACGACTTTCTTTTTGAATCGGAATTCCTATGGCGGTCTTTACTTACCAGGGCACGGGCGAAAAGGGCGAGCGACGTTCCGGAGAGCTGGAAGCATCCAGCCGGGCTGACGCGTTGCGTCGCCTGGCCATGGACCGTATCCAGCCGCTTACCTTGTCCGCCAAGGCCGATGAAGTTGTATCCCGGCCCAAGAAAACCGCCTCGTCCGCGAGTGCTTCAACTCCGGCGCGGGAATCGAAATCGGTGAGGGGAAGCATCCGCCTGACCAATGCCCAGGTGATTCTTTTTACGGACGAATTATCCGATTTTCTCAACTCCGGCCTGCAGCTTGAACCTGCCTTGCAATTGATCGAAAGCCGGGAAGAACGCTCTCCGATCAAGACCGTCGCGGGCTTTTTGCGCGAAAAGGTGCGGGACGGCACCAGCTTTTCCGAGGCGCTTAAGATTGCCTCTCCCGATTTCGGCGAACTCTACTGCAATCTTGTGTCGGCAGGTGAGGTGAGTGGAGCCCTGGCCCCGCTTTTGCGCCGTCAGGCGGTTCATCTGGTCGAAGTTCAGGATCTGCGTAATCGCGTGAAGCTAGCCCTGATCTATCCCACTGCCCTCATCATTGCGGGTACCTTGGCGATGATTGTCTTTATGACCGTCCTCGTTCCGCAAATGGTCAACCTGCTAACCAAAACGGGAGGCACGATGCCCTTGCCCACCCGCATCCTGGTGTTTCTGGGCGATTTCTTTCATCATTACGGCCTCATTGGGGCATCGATACTCACACTGATTGTCGCGGGCTTTATTTACTACATCCGCCAGCCGGATGGGCATCGCTGGTGGGATGAAAGCAAATTGAAGATTCCTCTCCTTGGCCCACTTCTGAGCGCTTCGTTTTACGCTCAATTTTGTCAGACGATGGCCAATCTCCTTCAAAACGGCTTGCCGTTGTTGACTGCGTTGAAGTTGGTCAGTCGCGCCACGGGAAATATTTTCTTTCGTGCCTTGATCATTCGGATCACCGATTTGGTCGGGGAAGGAGCATCGCTGACACGTGCCATGAAATCGGCAGGCCATTTTCCCCCCAATCTGCGCGACTTGGTCAAGGTGGGCGAGCAAACCGGTGATCTTGGCTTAACCATGGAAAAAGTGGGGCAACGCTATGAAAAGATCATCCAGCAGCGGATCGATCGTATTATGTCAATTGTCCCTTTGGTGATTATCATGGCAATGGGCATCATGGTTCTGCTCATCGCCTGGTCCATGCTGTCGGGTATCTTTCAAGCCATGCATGGTCTGCAGGCTCACCATTGATCGATGCGAACATTGCAAAAGATTTAGGAAATGTTGCGATTTAAACCTTGTTAATCTTCGCTACAGAATTGAACCTTCCAGTTCACCGCTATTCTTATCCTTTATGTTGTCTCTTTTTTCCAAACTTCCGGCTGTAGGAGCTTGTGTTTTACTGTTGATCGGCAGTCCTGCCCTCCTCGCGTTGGACGGACCTGCCTCATTCACCTTCAACCTTCCCTTTCAAGCCAACGCGGCCACGCCGACCTGGATGGGCCATCCGGTTTCTCCTTCCACGAGCTTTGCCACGCTCAGCATTCCCATCGCTCCGCCTGATGCCAATGCCTCTCTTGTCGTCACGGTATTGTTCAAGGAAAAGCAGGGGGGATTTCTTCGTATCACATGGCAGGGATCGCAAAGTGCTGAGGTCCTTTCAGACAATTTTTACGAGGGAATCGCCATGAGTAACCAGCGGACATTGCTCGTGCCGGCCCAGACTTTGCAAGGCGCCGGTACCCTGAATTTTCAGTGTGGTGATACGACATTGGGCATTCAACGGATCAGACTGGAATGGGTGGAAAACCGAACCAGCCTCGTTTCTCCAGAAGTTCAGGATCTCCTGGTCACGCCCGCCTCGGGCGTAACGCAAGGAGCCCAAATTTTGGACGGACAACCCCAAATGGTCGATCCCGCCGCATGGCGCGACGAGATCGTCAATGTCCCCATCACGGACGCTCCTGAGCGGATCGAGCAGGGTGTCGAATTCAACGTGCAGATCGATAGCTTGCCCGGCTCCGGTCGTCTTGCTCTCAAGGAGTCAGGGTTAGCCTTCGGCAAGCATCTCGTGGTGTGGGTCAATCAGCAGCGCGCCGGAACGATCACTCCTAATGTGCCCGATTTAAGGGATGATGGTTATCTGGGCGGAGCGATTGCCAATATTTATGTGGGCTGGCGGGAAGGATCGTTTTCGTTACCCGTCTCGTTGTTGAAGGTAGGAACGAACGCCGTTCAGTTTTCTGCGGAAGACGATGTCCCGCCCGCGAACGCAACTTCTGCAAGCACACCCGTCACTGCTGCTCCTCCCTTGGCGCTCAAGAATGTGGCGCTCCAGCTCGACTATCCACCCGCTACGCCGCAGCCTCAAACTTCGGCCGACACGTCGTCCGCCCCGACGGGACCGGTTGCACCAACGGACACTCCTGGGCAAATATCAGAAACCAATACACCTTGAAAACATCTCTCTTTTATAATCGGCCGGTTCGAGTATCCCGTCACGGCTTCACGCTGATGGAAATGTTGCTGGTGCTCAGCATCATCGCATTGCTCATGGGCTTGGTTATCTATAACCTGACTGGCGTCGCCACTGTTGCCAATAGCCAGAAGACGAAAGGCGACATCCTGAGCTTTCGCGAAGCGCTGACTTCTTATCAAATGGCAAGCGGCACGTTGCCTACCACCGAGCAGGGTTTGTCTGCACTTTGGGCCAAACCGACGGTCGAACCTTTGCCTTCTCATTGGACCAAGCAGTTGGAAGAGGAGACGAAAGATCCTTGGGGTCACTCGTACCAATATCGCAATCCCGGTAAACACAATCCCGACAAGTACGACGTTTTCTCCATGGGCCCGGATGGGCAGCCGGACACGGCAGACGATATTGGTAATTGGACCGATGCTCCTGCAGCCACTCCCTAGTTTTCGATGAAATCTTGCGCCCGATTCCCCCATGGCGCTACCGGATTGAACCGGAACGCGGGAGGGATATGGCGCGGCAATCACGGTTCGCGGCTTGGCTTCACGCTGCTCGAGATGTGCATGGTACTTTTAGTCATCGTCCTTTTGCTGGGATTGACTCTTCCTGCGATCCAGTCGACGTTTGTCGAGCAGGCCGTGCGCAACGATGCCACGCAACTTTCGCTCATGGTCAAGACGGCCATGTTGAAAAGCACCGACCAACATCGGCCTTATGTCATCGATTTCACCAAACAAACGATGACGCTCCATCCCGCCACCGATGCAGCTCCATCCTCCGATGATGAGGACGCGACATCCTCCGGGGCCGATGACAATACCATCGCCAGTGTCCTTAATTCCTCCAACAAGCTTCTATTTCCCGATCCCGAAAAACCCAGCAAATGGCTCTCGATCAAATCAGCTACGTGGCTTTTCAAACCGGGTGAATTATGTTCCCTGCCTCGCGTGCGGCTGACGCGAGGCGACGCCTGGCTCGAAATGAATTTCAACGCGCTGACGGGAAACGTGGAAAACGAAACCGCCTATTTTCCATGAACTTCCGCTCCAAAAAGAATCTCTCCCGGACGCGGCGCGGCATGGTGCTGTTTGAAGTCATGATGGCACTCTTCATTTTTACCATGGTTGCATTTTCATTGGTCATGGCGCTCAACACCTCCATGGATTCAGCGCAGAAACGCAACGAAATCGATGCCGCCATGCGCGGGTTGGATAATCAACTGACCATGCTGCATTCAGGGAGGGTGAATCCCATCGATAAGGACCTCGATAAAGATTCCTACGGAATCGCCTATCATCTCACCGTTGAGCCTGAAAATCTCAAGGACCAGAAAGGGCAGCAACTGGCCGGAATGTACCACGTGACGATCACGGCGAAGTGGAAGTCGGGCCGCGAGGACGAAGATCGCAGCATCGACGAACTGATTTATCAGCCATGAACGCCCCTCAGCCATCACCAGTTCGTTGCCGGAGCATCAAGGGATTCACCTTGCTGGAGATGATGATCACGCTGGCGATTTTCGTCCTGCTTTGCGCGGCCATCTTTGGAATTGTTTCGGGTGTGCTTAAAGGCTCGGCAGGGCTTGTGGACAATCAGAACCGACAGGATCAAGTGGTTGCCCTGAATGCCTACCTGAAGAACAAACTGGCCGACTTGCCCGCCCAAAGCTTTCTCTTGTCCTACCGGCGAGGAACTGGTGATGGCCTTAAGCTCAACGGAATTGTCTTTGGTGGAAATGGAGGATCAATCGCCATTGATGCCACCCCGCAGCCTAATGGTCTTTATCTCTTGCGCCGCGGTATCCTGCCAATGACAGGAAGCATGCCAGCAGGGGGAGGGGCTGCGGTGGTTCTCCCGCCAGGTTTGTTGCAGGACGAAGATGCCACCTTGGATTGGGTTCCCCTTATTCACGACGTCAAAAGCATCGAATGGAAATTCCAGCAACCCACCTCCACCCTTTGGGAGGAGCAATGGAGCAACACAGCCAACAAGCCCAATATCGTGGAATTCACCATCCAACTCGCGGGTGACCTGCAACCGACGACCATGGATTTCTGGATTCCGCCTATTGCGCCGGTAACACTCACCGTGCCGACTCAAACCGGTACGCAAACACCTACGTCAGGATATCAACAGACTCCCAACGGCACACTTACACCTGCCCATGGACCGTAATCATTCGCGAGGCTCCGCCCTCATCATGGTTTTTTGGTGCCTCCTGCTTTTGGGCATGGCGGTCTTTGGCGTCGTGGAGATGGTCCAGCTTTCCATGGAGCACACCTCGAACATGGAACTCGCGATGGAAGCCCGGGCTCTCGCGTCCAGTGGCCTGGCCTTGGGCTTGAATCCCCAGTTGTTGAAAGATGATCCGCTGCTTTCAAAAAAGGTCGCCGCCGATCGTAGATACAACGTCCTGATCGGAAGCGAGGGCGCGCGGTTGAACCTGAACTACATTTTGATTAGCGGACATCGTGAAATTCTGGAAAATCTTTTCACCCGCTGGGGACTCAAAATGGACGATGCGCAGCATGTGATCGATTGCCTTTATGACTGGGTAACTCCGGGTGATTTGCGCAGCCTGAACGGAGCGAAAGCAGCCGACTATGAGAAGGCGGGTCTCAAGCAACGTCCCACTTACCAGCCTTTTCAGTCCTTTGATGAGGTTGAACAGGTCATGGGGATGGACATGCTGGAAAAGGCCAAGCCGGGCTGGCAGGACAGCTTCAGCCTCTGGAGCAAGGGCCCTTTGGACGTAAGCGAAGCCCCCCCGGAACTCATCGCCGCCATTTTTGGAATCGATCCCAAGCGTGTCGCCGTCTTTACGGAAGCGCGCAACGGCAAGGATGGGATCGCGGGCACCGCAGACGATTTGCCCCTGAAGGACATGAAAACTTTTCAGCAACAATTAGGCATAAGTGACCTCGCCATGACAACGCTGGACAATCAGATTACTTTAAAAGACCCTACCCGCCGCGTGAAAAGTGTTGGTCAAGCGGGAGGTTCACAGGTCATTATTTCCGTGGTTACCCAGTTAGGCACCTCGCCCATCCAATATTACCTATGGTCAGAACAGTAAAAGCCAAGGCGGTCCGTTCCCCCGGCAAGGGAGAACGTGTCGTTTTAATGCCCGGGGCCACCGAAGCCGAGCCTTGGGAAGTTTGGCTCCTAGGCGCGCCGAGCGCTGCCGAATGCCTGCAGGCCTGCTCCAGCCCGGCGGATAATCGTCTGCGTAAAAATGCGACGTTGGCGCTGCCGGTTGCCCAGGTTTTTTGCCTCCCCTTGTGGCTCAATGAAACGGACTCGAAACAGATATCGGCCATGATTCCGCTGCAGCTGGAACTGCACGGGCTTCAGCCTCGAGGCGTTGGTGCCGCGGTAAGCGACTGGTCCGTGGTTGAGAAAGACGGTGCCAGGACCTTGGTCGTCGTCGGGGTTCTGCCGGCCGCATTGGCGAAGGAAGTGGACGATGAGGCCTACGGCACTTTCGATCTCTCCGCCCGTTATCTATCTCTTCCCGAGAATGCTCTGACGCTCTGGCAGGAACAGGATCGCCTGGTCGTCGCAATTACACGCGGCCAGAATCTCGTCTATTTTCAGGCTTTGGCTGAAAATAAGATCACGGATCGCGTTCTCCAGGATTTAAATTGCATCAGGACCACGCTGCTAATGCAGGGGGTTGTCACCACATTGCAGCAGGTGATGCTTTGGAAAGAAGTCAGCCCTGCGGAATTTTCTGCACTTCGCAACGCGATGCAGCTTCCCGTCAATCAAGCCGAATGCCCGCCACCGCGTGCTCCTTCCACGTCGTGGAAGCTAACACCGACGACGGTCCATGAGGCGAAAAGAAAGCGTGAAAGCAAACGGTGGCAGGGCCGGGCTGCACTCGTCGTGCTCGCCATCTATCTTGTGCTTGTCGCAGTTTTAGCCATTCGCTTTTTTATCGCCTCCCAGCACGTCAAGGAATTGCAGCAATGGCAGGCCGAGCACGCACAGGATATCGCTCTTGTCCACGACACGGCGGCGGCATGGAAGGATTTGCGTCCGGTCGTGGATGAAAACAGCTATCCGCTGGAACTGCTTCTTCATACTTATGAATCGATACCCGCCGACCAGCTCAGGCTGACTTTGTTCGAAGCCGAAAACGGTCATCTCCGGATCAAGGGCGAGGCCAAGAACGTCACCGCTGCTTTCCAATTTCTCGATAACCTGAAGAAAAATCCCAATCTTACCGGTTACACGTGGGACATGGGCCAGCCCCAAATTCTGCCCAATGACTTGGCCCAGTTCCAAGTCGAGGGAACACGACTATGAAGACCAAGAACGAAAAATTCCTTTTGGCATTTCTGGTCGCGATCCTTTTTATCACGGGCAATTTTTATGGTTATCGCTGGCTCTCGCAAAAGCAGTCCGCCCTGGATATGGCCTATGCACAAATGCGCGCTGACAAGGCCGATGCCCAAGTCGATCTACTGAAAAAGGATGTCTGGGCTCAACGCAAGACATGGATCAAGGACCATGAACCCGCACAGGGTGACGCGGGCGATACCCGGGCACAAGTCCTGGAGCATGTGTCCAAGGGCGCTCACGACAACAAGCTCGAAGTCCTGGAGCAAAGTCTCAACGACGTCCAGCAAGGCCCCTCCGGAACACGCATCAACGTCACCCTTAAGATCAAGGGCCCCATGGAAGGGCTTTGCCATTGGCTCGCTGATCTGCAAAAGCCGGAAAGCTTTTACGCCGTGTCGAAACTCTCGTTAAAAGCCGACCAGGACCAGAAATCGATGATTTGCACCGTGCAACTGGCACGTTACTTCAAGGGAGGTTCCTAAAATGAAACGATGTTCCATTTGGGCGATTCTACTGGCGGTCTTCACTTTATCCGCACCTTGGGCTTGGGCGGATGAAGCGACGCTGCCGGGGCAAGGCTTTGTCGCTTCACGTTACGAAGTCTTGTGGACGAAATCCCCATTTTCTGTCGCTTCCTCGACCGAACCGGTGGCATCGCCGGATTACTCGCTTTCGGGGCTCTCCAAATTCGATGGCATCTCCTACGCTAACCTCATCGACAAACAAAAGAATGAACATTTTGTCCTGACTTCTGAAAAGCCGGTGAGGGGACTGACCTTGGTATCCATTGCACGGGCACAAGATCCTGCCAATAGCTCAGTCGTCATTCAAAGAAATGGTGAAAATATCACTCTGAAACTCGATACTCAGCCAGCACCGGGCTCTGCGCCGGTACCGGTTGTCACTATGCCCGGCCCCCCACTGCCAGCGCTCCCCAATGCTGGAGTTCCTAATCCCGGCAATCCCTCGGGCAATCCGACCGCTGCCGGAGGGCCTTCAGATATGCCTCCGCCTCCTCTTTTTCACCGCCATGCGGTCCGGGTGCCTCCTCAGCCCCAGCCCCAACCGCAACCTCCCCACTAATATATCATGTTGCAGACTTCCTTATCTTCTAAATCATGCCATGCTGGTCGTCCCGATCATCGCATGATCCCTCCACTCCCATTTTTGAGAAGCCTGATTCTTTTGGCTGTATTCTCATTAGCTCTGAACGGAAATTTTCCGTTATCAGCCCAAAACACCGGGCCAGTTCTCAATCAGGACTCAGATAATTTTGCCAATTTCCAAAACCAAAGGGTTGATGATATTCTCAATACCTATGAGCGGCTTTCGGGCAAACTCCTGATTCGAGACGTCCAATTGGCGAATGTTCCTCCCATGAGCATTAACGCAGAAGGCTTAAGCAAAGCGGAGGCTCTGAAAATGATAGAAGCGACGCTACTGCTCAACGGCGTCGCCTTCGTGGCTGTTGATGATCATACCGAAAAAGTTATTATGGTGGCAGCACAGGCCAAAACGCCACGCAGTGAAGGCGTAAAAATCTACGCCAACGCAACCGACCTGCCTCAAACCGATACGGTGGTCAGTTATTACATGCCGCTCAGCTATATTACTCCGACCGAGGCTCTGCAAATATTCTCCGGGCAGGCACCCATTCATGGTAGCTACGGTGCCTACACTCCGGCTCCCTCCGCCCAGGCGATCATTATCACGGAAAGCACCAGTGTCATTCGGGAATTGATTGCCCTCAAGGAGTTGATCGATGTGCCTCCGGCCAGCGTGGTCAGTGTCTTTATCCAGCTTAATCGCGCCGATGCGGAAAAGGTGGCCGATCTGATCACCAAGATGCTCACTCCTTCGCCAAATGCTGCTGCGGCTGCGCAAGGGGTGCCTATCGGTGGTGTTCCTGCCGGGGTTGGAAACACTGCGCCACTGTCGAATGAGCACAATCTCATCTCCGGCACCGCCCAGGTCATTCCCGATACCCGGTCCAACCGGCTGTTGATCATTACTCGCCCGGTCAACATTCCCTTCTTCAAGCAAGTCGCCTCGGAACTGGACCAGCCCGATATCTACATGGTGCCCCAGCGGCGCCCTCTTAAATACGTCCTGGCCCAGGACATCCTTCCTGCACTCGAAGCATCGCTCGCTCAAGGCAAGGAAGAGGAAAAGCAAATCGAGAAAGGCCAGGGCAATACCAACGGAACCAATACGAATACCCAGGGGAGCGGGGCTGCTTCCTCTGGCGGTGCCTCTTCCAGCGGCGCAGGAACCGTCTCTGCGATTACTCCCCAACTTCAAGCCCCTGCGGAAAATTATGTTCCGACCGTTGTCACCATCGGCAAGACGCGTCTTCTGGCTGATAACCGTTCCAACTCGATCATCGTCTTCGGTTCTCCCGACGTTACCAGCCGCGTGTTTGGGATGATCGATGAACTCGATCGCAAGCCTCTTCAGGTTTATCTCGCTACCGTCATCGGGGAATTGACCGTTACAGAAGGTGAAGAATTCGGAATCGATTGGCTGCAAAAGTATGCAGGCAGTCCCACCAACGGTATCGCCAGCTCTAATTTAACCACGGGGAAGGGGACTTCTTCGTCCGCCTCTCTTCCCGAGCCGGGCAATCTTTTGGCTTCAACCATATTTCCTCTCGCTTCCGGCCTGACGCTGTATGGCCAGATTGGCGGAACGATTAACGCCTACGTGCGCGCGCTTGAAACGACTGATCGTTTCAAGGTGATCTCAAGGCCGAGCGTTTATACCACGAACAATAAATTGGCCGTGATCGCTTCCGGTAGCCAGGTTCCCGTTCCGAGTAACATCACCTCGGGATTTAACGGCACATCGGGGACTGACGTGAATAATGGGCTTACTACGACGGCCAATATTGCATACCAAAACGTTCTTCTCCAACTGGATATCATCCCGCTCATCAACGCCAACCGTGAAGTGACCCTCAAGATTCGCCAGACCGATAATACGCTCGGGGCCAACAACGTCATTAGCGGTAACAACGTTCCCACGATCAATACGCAGGAGATCAACACGGAAATCACCGTGCACGACAAATCGACCGTGGTGATAGGTGGCCTTATTACCGATACCAACAAGCATGACACCACCGGTGTTCCCTTGCTGAGCGACATTCCTGTGCTCGGTTATCTCTTCAAGGACACGACGAAAAGCAAGGAGCGCGATGAACTCATCATCATGATTCAGCCGAGTGTCGTCGAAACGGATATCGACCAGAATAACGTCGATGCCGCCGAAAAACACCGCACCCTCCTCGGACAAGAGGCTGAACGTGCAGCCAATGGTTTCTCCGAGGATGTTCCCAAAGCCTTTCTGCCGCCGAAGACAACCACAACCACGACGACCTCCACCACGTATAGTTCCAAAGGCAGTGCGCCCGTTAAAAGTCCTTCGATCGAAGCAACGTCTTCCAAAAATCCCTGACAATCTCTCTTCTCGACGAAACACGATTTACCCGGTGGCTTTAATCACCGGTTGTGAATCTATTCCGACAGGTGGTATCAGAGAACTTCTAAAGTCACTGCCAAAACAACAACAGTGGTTGGACCACTGCCCTGACCCTTGAGCGTGAGGGTTTTGATTTCCAAATGAGGGTAAGGGTTCATCCAGCGTAACGTATACAGGTACCTGCGGTAGAGATCGGGATCTTCGGGATTTTGTACAAGAACGGGTCGCGCCTCATCAGTCTCAAGGGGTTTCCGGGTATACCACCAATCCTGGATGTTGGGCCGGGCTCTAAGCGTACGGTGGGGTGTCTTCGGGTTTGCTCTATCGAGCGCGATGACCGGAATCGCAATACTCGTTCCATCCACATAATGCACCAGATAAGAACTGGCATGTTTCATGGATATTGTCCACAAGCAGGCATGGAGAATCCACGCCGTCTTGAAACGTTTCTGGACAGGAATCCTGATCGAGAGCGGCGCGGCTTTGAGCTGATAATTGGGCATGTCATGGAGTGCAATGAAACTTTTCCCTCCGTTTGTCTCCTCATCGATAACATCGAAAGGGACATTGTGGATGATTCGCTTCCCTGCTGGAAAATGGAGCAGAGGCATGACTTGGGTGCGATCATGATTGGTGTTGAATTCGTTCCGGGATTTGTTGGCGAAAGAAGCCAGCGTTAATGGAACAAAGCCTCTGCTTTCAAAAAAGGCTTTAGAATCTGAGGTTGGCTCCAGCTTATTCTCTGATGATCTGATTTCCGGAACGGACGACTGTGGCAGACTAGGTCCAGGCTGCCATCTCGGTTGAACCAAAGCGATCCGTGGTTGCTCGGGTATCCCCTTGTCATCCATGTTGAGGCTTTGGACGAGCAAGTCCACGGCAGCACTACCTACCAACTCGTAACGAAGGTCGACCCCGGCACAGAGCGGTTGGTCCTTCCGCCAATCGAGCGAAATAAGGGCCGTGTTCCCGGGAATTTCCAATGCGTCCTTTCTCCTCAGGTTGATTTCGTCATTCGATACACAAAGGAGGCAATCGGGTCGATGCGTTTCAAACCAATGGAAAAAAGCACGGGTACCTGATGAGATATCCCATAAAATAGGAATTCGATTTTCGGGAGGTAGTGCATACTGCTCGGCCAGGAATGCCGCGCAGGAACGGTTTTCTCTCCGGATTTCGGGTTCCCATGCGCTGATCAAGCCTGGACGGCGATAGCCATTGAGAAGAGCCTGCCCAAAGGCCAGTCGGATGGCGCGATAGTGGTCGGCATCAGCAGCGTGAAGCCCGGGAGTTTTCGGAATACTTCCCACGACCACGCAGGTGAATTGTTCAAAAAGAGAACGAAACGAGAGATCCAGATTGACTCCCCACATCGTGTTGAGAATGACTCCCTGAATACCGCGGGACTTGAGGATACGGATCAAAGGTTTGCATGTGTCGGTGGGATGGAGCGTAATCTCATTACAAATAAAGCCCGATTTGGCCGCCTCCCTTTGAAGGGCATCCATGAATTCGTTACCATAACAAAGGTCGGGCTTCGGATGAGCTATTAGCGCGATGTTTCCCTGGTAGGAGCGTGCCTCTTTTGACCGTAGACGTGCCATGAGATGTGCCCTTTCGGGATCAGGCCGATAACCCAGGTCTTCTGCGATTTTGTGGATGCGTTGTCTCTGCCGAAGTGAAATTCGAGGGCTGTCACGCAGCGCTAATGAGATCGTCATTTTGCTCACGTTTGCCAGAGCAGCAAGCCGGGACAATGAGATCGCATCCATATTACGTAAACTAAAAATTATTTAGCCAAAGTGTAATCCATGTGGCATTTAGAGCAATCGCACCTAATGCCCAAAATCTATGAATAAACTTACCCTAATAGTCGTTATCGCACTAATCGCTGTATTCGGTCAAGCGGTCCACGCAGCTACTTTATTCTCTGAATCATTTGAGACGTATCCAGTTACTTGGAATTTACCATCTGGATCGCCTTGGGCCCATCCCACCTACGTGGTCTCTGTTAACAACAGCCCGGTGGTAACTGGACAGGATGGGAGCAACTATCTGGAAATCGACAATGCCGGTACTTCCGCCGCCCCGGAATCAGACACAATTGCAACGAACGGTACGGCGGATGCAGCCATGGGAACGTTTCAAGCGAATACAACCTATTCGTTGACGGTACTCATGCAATGTGGTGCTGGCGGCACAACCAACGGCCCGCTCTTTAGTGGGACCATCAGTTTACTGGATGCCACGACTTCAACCGCAGCGGGTTCTTTCACCGAAAACTTCGGATCGGCTCCCGATGCGAATTTTCACTCGTATACCGTAACGGTCGATACGGCTACTCAACCAGGCTTGGTGGGGCATACCATCGGAATCAGTTTAACGGCTTCACAAACCACCCTCTATTTTCATGCCGTCTCATTCGACAAGGTTGCCCTTACAGCTACACCGGATGTACCTCCCGGAATGTCCTATATTGGCGTCAACATCGAGAAAGACTGGCTTTACACCGATGTCATCCGTCAGGCTGCGCATAGCCAGTGGAACATTTCGACCGATCTATGGAATACAACCCCTGCCGCTGCTGCAACCGTTGATAGTAACGGCTGGCCCACGCAGGATTGTTCCCTGGCGCTTTGGGGAACCACCGCCGTCACGGGCAATGTTCAAAATAATGGAACTTATACAGTTGTCTTTAACGGCATCGCCAAGGTGACGACCTTCCCGGGTTATGTGGTCAGTCCCGTGAATAGCGATGGCACGAATGGGACCTATAATGCATCGACCAATACAACCACCGCCACGTTTGTCGATACCTCCGCGTCGGCGGAAAATGTTGCGATCATTTTCGCCAACACGAAACGAACTTCTTCCAGCGCGACAAATACCGGCATCACCAATGTCCATGTGTATCGTCCGACTTCACCTGGTGCTACCACCAGTTTTGCAGTGGGAACGCTCTTTACCCCGGTCTCCCTTTCTGTGGGTGAGAAATTCTCCACGAGCCGATTCCTGGATCTCACGGCGGCCATTAACAGCACCCAGGTCAACTGGGTGGATCGCAATATCCCCGCTTTCTGGTGCCAGAATGGAGGGGGGATTCACCCGATGTCCTACGAGTATGCCGTTGCCTACTGCAACGCCACCAACACGGACCTCTATCTCAATATTCCCTACCATGCCAGCGATGCCTATGTCACCAATCTGGCTAAGCTGATCAAATATGGATCGGATGGCGTCAATCCGTATAGCTCGACACAGGCCAGCCCGGTATGGGCTCCGTTGAATTCCAATCTGCATGTCTACTTTGAACTCAGTGATGAGGTATGGAATTCAATCTTCCAGCAAATGCATGACAACTATAATGCGGTCGTGGCTGATCAAACCGCGAACAATGCCGAGTGGAATATCCTGAATTATGATGGTGCGTCGGCATCCAACCTATGGACTGGTGCATGGAGACTTATCGGCTTGAAAGGACTGCAATTTAGCAACGACTTCCGGGCTGTTTACGGCGACACCGCCATGCCTCCCTACGCCAATTGCACGGTCCGCCCCCTATTTGAGTTTCAGGCGCAGAATGGCCAGTCCACAGGTACTTCAGCCCTGCATTTCCTGGATAATTACTATAACAACAGCGACGGTGTCGCCCATGTGACCACTCCGCATCCGATGAACTACTACTTCTGGGGTGCAGGCGGAGCCACTTACTTCAAATCGAATAATGATGCGGCGACGACCGTCGATGCCATCTTCGCTTCTGGAATCCCGGCAACGGGTTACAGCCTCATGATTCAAACCGATGCGGCAGTGGCGAAAAGCTACGGCCTCAAGCGTGTCGCTTATGAAGGTGGTTGGGCTTTGCAGAACGGCACAAGCACGGACAATCCTGCCGGTGGTCCTGCGTCCCTGGCCAAGTACGATACCCGCGCAACGGCAGTCTTGCAGAACGCCATCACCAGTTTTGAGCAGACCGGCGGCGATCTGAACGTCTTCTATTGTTCATCGAGCTGGGATACAAACTACGTCTGGGGCATGACCGATTCCGTTTTTGACCTCGACGTACCGCTCTACGCGGCCGTAACGGCGATCGACAATTCCGCACCGGCGGCGGTGACCTACGGAAATCCAATTGCCGGTACAGGAGCCACGACGCTGCCCTATGCCAGCAAGCTGATCGCCGAAAGTAATTCCAACTCCGGCTTGGCGGATAACGGGGCGCTGGGATATGTTCCGCTCATCTCTGTCGGCGGCAATTATCAGATTAGTCTCAACATCAACTCCACCGCGGCGGGTAAATACGTAAAAGTCCTGGTTGATGGCAATGTTGTCGGGGGCACGATCAATGTCCCGGTTTCAAGCACGGCCCAGAATGTAGTTGTTGCGACAGTTAATCTGACACCTGGGCAGCACGGTTTGATTATCCGGGGGCAGTACACCTCGAATAATAACTACACAGGCAACTCCTGCACATTCACTAGTGTGGTTTTGACCAAAGTCCCCTAACGAGTCTCCTTGGGAAGAGCGGTATTGGTTTAATCCAATACCGCTTTCTTACCGGGCGACTACAGAAGAGCGGTCACCGAGACGAGAGCCAGGACTGGGCCCGCCTTGGGATCGACTCGTACCTCGATCGATTTAACCGGATCTTCCGGAAATGGATTAATCCATTCCAGAGAATAGAGTGTTCGCGCGTAGGCGGTCGGATTCGTGACGTCATAGATTATGGCGTGGTGCGCGTGAGGAAAATGACGTTGCTCATACCCCTCCCACCAGTCCTGCAAATTCGGACGCAAATGTTTGGGGAGTTTGGGTGCATGGGTTCTTGTCAGGCCAAGGGGAACAAGGGGGACGGATGAAGTTTGTCCGGAAGCAAAGTGCATAATGTATTCCGCAAACAGGATCGGTTTGGCATAGCCGCACCCATGAAGAAAATAGAGGGCCTTGGTTCGCAGATTGACCTCCAGGGTGGCCTCACTCGGCAGTCGTTTTCCTTTTGCAGAGTGAGAATGGGGTGAAAGAAACGTGACCACGGCACATCCCCGGTTGCGTTCCTCATTCAAAACTTGAAAGGGCACGCCATGGATCGAGCGCAGACCGGGAGGAAAGTGTTCCAGAGGTTCTGTACCCAGCCAACCGTGATGTCGCGTAATGCTGTGGTTGGCCAATTTTGAAAGATCCAGGGGCCGCCATTCATCCCAGCCGTTTCTTTGCAGGAAGGGATAGACCTTTCGCCAAGTTTGCGAGGGATGCACAATCGGAGAGGGAGCGGTAACTTGAACTTTGACGGGAGCCTTCTTTGTTTGGATGGCCCGGGTCGATTTTCGCAGCAACAGTTCCGGAACAAAACGGGCTTCCGTGGGGAATTTGGGAGGCCTTCCAGAGCGGATTGCTTGGATCTGGTCCATCAAATCTGTGCACGCCCAGGAAGCAAGCACGTCCGGATCACGGAGCGCAACCACCGTGACAGGTGGTCGACTGTTTACGCTGAATGAGGATTCTCCAATTCCAACGACGGACATCTCGCGTGGCACGGAAAAAGTCTGGATTGCTACCGGAGCGAAGCGATTCCAGAGAATGACGGCCGTGACCTCGGGCTGAATTCGACGTCCTTCAATCAAGGTATCACGCACAATGTCGTCTCGATGATTTTCCGAGTTCCATATCGTGGTGGATGATTCCTTTAAGTTTCGCTTGAGGCAGGCCACCCGGTAAGCCTCAATCCATTCGGTTCTCGTGATATCATAACCCGCGAAGAAAAGAGCGATGCGTCGGTGACCAATTTCATGCAAATGGTTCACACATTTTTCGATAGCTTCTGGCGAATCGATTTGGACAGAGGATTGAGTGGTGGGATGAAGTCCTTCGGCAAAAACGACCATCGGAATGGAGATCTCCTTTAGCCACTGCCGAAGGCTATCTGTAGCCAACAATGACCTAAGGATAATACCTGCAGGTTTTTCTTCATTAAGTAGCTTCGCCAAAACGTGAGGTATTGTTGCAAAGGCCAACGAGGGAATCGTGATCGTCCGATATTGAACGCCTCGTTCCGTGAGTATTCTCTGGACGGTATGCACGAATGCGTCATCTACAGGATAGGCGACGATGTAGACCAATCCCTGCAGGGAGGAGGTGCTTTTTCGCTCGTGCGCGACCGTCAGTTTATAACCGTTTCGGAGAAGTAATCCGCTGGAGACCAGGGACTGGCAGGCTCGCATGATGATGGCGGCAGTGAACCCAATTTCCTTTGCCATTTTCTGTGCAGAAGGCAGGCGTGCGCCTGGAAGTAACTTTTGGGTCGCTATCCAATTTTGAAGTGCTTGGGCGGCGAGTGGAAACTGACTTTTCACAGGTTTAGCCCAATTACTATAGTAAATTGGCGTCTTTTTGTATCATATGTGCACAATTTCGCAATTGAAACTTTGTTAGTTTACCTGCTCAAAGCTTAAGGTGCGTGAGGTCAATGATGCGTTAATCGAAACCCAAGCGACTCGATAATCAATCCTTCCTCGCAAACCATGAATATAAAACAACTTACTAAGTCGATAACCGCAGAGCCCCTATGCTGCCATACCAAGTCCGGTACCAAATGGAGTGCGATGCTTTTGAGCGCTATTGGTGCGTGTGCATTATTATTTGCGATCCCGACTGCGGTGCATGCGGGAACTGATTCTGCAGCTGATTTTACGATTCATCCCAACGTGTTGGCGGCAGCTCCTCCACGGTTCGGTTTCAATTATTCCCAAGGTGCAGGCGGATCAGATATCACCGACAATGCCTGGGTCGCTGACGGCGGATTCTCTTCTTATGACGTCCGGATGAATTATACAGCCAGTGATAATGGTGCGGCAGATGGTACCACGTTTATTGATACCAACATTGGTGGTGGTACCGATTATTATAACAGTCTCAACAGCAATGGAGCGCTTAATGGCGCATTGGCCCGCGTCTATCGCTACAGCTCAAGCACCAGTTCATGGCAGTTGGTTCGTACCGGTACGGTCCTGAGTATGACCGCTGTCAACGGTAGCTCGGCTCCCGCCGATCACACGATCACCTTTACCACGCCGGGCGCGCAAAGCTTGGCGGGCGATGTGGTCTGGCTTTCCAAGGACGCGGTCTATTCCAACCCGGACATCAGCAATTGGCTGGCCGATTTGGCCAGCCGTTTTACCTATTACGCTGGCTCATGGAATGCGATTGGTGAAGCCGCCTTTGTCCTGAACGATACCAATCCCTGCAAATATATCCACGTTACCGACGTGCCTCCCGGCCAGACTAATGGGCAAGCGTCAGCTCCGCCCATGAGTGTGCAAATCACAACCACGGCCACAACAGGTAACGCCGGCATCTGGCAATATGTTCAGGGTTTGGCGGCAGGTAGTGAGCAATTCGAACCTGGACACACCTATGAGGTTTCGATCTGGCTAAAACAATTAGGAAGCACCGGCAGTGCGACCTTCTCTCTGGGCCCCATCAACCATACCTTCACCGGCATTACCGGTACTTGGCAGCAATTTACCTACACATTCGCGGCTCCTGGTGCACTGGGCAGCGGTCAGAAGATTCAGCTCACCTATCCCGCACCCGGAACAATGTGGGTGAACCAGTTTCGACTTTGGGATACAGCCCACAATGCCTTTAGTCTCGATCCCCGGACCGTATCAACTTTCCAGGCTTTAAATCCCGGTGTCATACGTATCTGGAGCGGCTTTGGGAATGTCGCTCAGAACTACAGTTTCTGGAGCCTCGATAGCTGGCTGCAGGATGAAAGCGCGAGCCGTGGAGACCCTGGTATTGGCAATATCGCCTATAAGGAAAGTCAGCAGGAAAAGCTTCCCGCGTCGCTGGCCATGTGCTCGCAATTCGGCGCCAATCCGTGGCTGATCTGTAACATGTCGTGGAGTGAGCAGGAGTGGTCAAACTTCATCGACTATCTGGCCGCTCCCGCCGGAGTAGGCTATGCTGTCAATCGTCCGGCAAGTCATCCGGGACCATATACGGCTGATTTTAATAAGATTTATTTGGAGTTTGGTAACGAAGAGTGGGGAACTCAAAGCACCGGGGTCAACGGTCAGTACGGACAGTGGGCCCACTACATGTTCAGCCAGGCTATTGCGGGAAAAAGCTACTACGACCCAAACAAGATCAAGCTTATCCTGAACAATTTCACGGAGAACCCAACCTTTGGAAATGGCGCCATCACCTATTGTCCTGAGGCTCAGTCACTCGATTACTTCCTGTATACCGGGAGTTCCACCACGGGAGATGCCGGCTATCAAATCGATCTGCTCAGCATCGCCGGATACAAAAACGATATCGATCTCTGGACGAACAACGCGGCGGCATCGGCTGCGGCAGGACATCCGTATGAGGTCACCAGTTATGAGGGCGGCAACGGCAGCGACAACCCCAATTCAACCGGCAATGGTGATGACTCTCTAGCCGCGGCTGTTGGTCAACTCGACGTTTATCTCTATGGCCAACAGAAAGGAATGACGGCGTTGAGTTTCTTCGGCTATCGCCTGGGAAGTTCGCTTTATACCTCCCATACCAAGTTCGCGGCCGGTTATATTCCGCACCCGATCTGGGAAGCCTTGTCGATGCGTAATCAGTATTGCGCTGGAGATATCGTGAGCACCGACACCAATGCGGCACAGCTTAGTACCGATGGCAGCAATACGCCGCTGATCGGTGTCTATACCTTCCACGATACGGTGGCCAACAAAGCCGATATTGTGGTCGTTTCCCGCGATCTGAACAACAGCACACCAGTGACCTGGCACCTGCCGACGGCTTCGACGGGCTCAAT
>Ga0068858_100001679_pt1 | contig 22639 bp, 19 predicted proteins | sample KBSSwiS12_FD_66589 | JGI IMG/M metagenome (GOLD analysis project Ga0068858, IMG submission 66589) | Switchgrass rhizosphere microbial communities from Kellogg Biological Station, Michigan, USA - KBS Switchgrass S1-2 | ecosystem: Host-associated > Plants > Roots > Rhizosphere > Soil ...
CACCGGGGCTATTCCCGCGAGTCATTGCCCGCGACTGTCGAATTTCTCAGGGGTGATATCCGCGACCCGGAGGTCCTGGCCGATGCTCTCAAGGGTTGCGAAATTGTGTTTCATCTGGCCGCGCAATCGAACGTAATGGGGGCTGTCGCCGATGCCACTTACTCCTTTAGTACCAACGTAGTAGGCACTTTCAACGTGCTTCAAGCGGCAGCCGCGGCGGGGGTGAAACGGCTGGTGTTCCCATCTTCCCGCGAAGTCTATGGCGATCCCCGCGGGATTCCGGTTCCAGAGACCGCCCCGCTGCGTGCCAAGAACGCTTATGGCGCCAGCAAAATCGCGGGGGAAGTCTATTGCCGGCTGGCTGCCCAGCAGGGGCTGGAAACCGTGGTCTTACGGCTTGCCAACGTCTATGGACCGGGAGATCGCGACCGCGTGATTCCGCTATTTGCCGCGGCTGCGAACGCCGGCCTACTGATTACTGTATTCGGGCGCCAAAAGATCCTGGATTTCGTATGGATCGATGTGGTGGTTGACGCTCTGCTCCAGGCCGCTTTCGGGAGCTACATCCGGGGGCCGGTGAACGTCGGAAGCGGAAAAGGGACCCCCATTGTGGATCTCGCCCAGCGGATGGTAGAGCTCACCCGGTCGGTTTCGAAGATCAAAGTAGTGGAGGAGCGGGAGCAGGAGGTGGGCCGCTTTGTCGCCGATATTACGCGCGCCAAACGCCTGCTGAAGATCCCGGAACCCGACGATCCGCTATGGGCTTTGTCGCGCAGTATTTAGGGCGTGGCGACGGTGCGGCGGGCTAGCGCCTAGAGAGGCTTGGGCGGCCTGGCCGAGTGAGCCACGGCTAGCACCCATTCGCTCAGGCCAGCATAGTCACTCAACCGGTCGGTCACAACGTAGGGCGTACGCTCATATTCTCCGCGCTCGATGATGCGCTGGCGCTGCTGATCAGGCAGCTTGTCGATGGCGTTCAAGAGAGTAGCCTGCAGCGGCGCCGAGGGATGCACAAATAAGTGGACCTTTACCGGCCGGCCCGTTGCAATCTCGCGAGCTTCAAAGGTTTTGACGCCCATGTCGCGGTTGAGGTCCAGCAGTTCGTAGCGCTCGTAGAGGCTCAGGTCTGTAGCAGTATGCATCCATGTTAGGCATCGGCAGGATCCGCGCGGGACTTGAGTCCGGCGAGGTGATTCCTACTCAATACGCCGCGCGGTAGATCTCCAGGGCGGCTGGGGCGTCAAAATGATGCGAACTGAAGCGGCCGGTCCATTGGATGGCCGCTTCCTCGGCCAGGCGCGGCAAAACCTGCTCCGGGATAGCGGCATCGCTTAGCGACCTCGGCAACTCGGCAGCTGCGGCCAAGTGGCGCAGGCGGGGCGCCAGATCGGAGCCTTCTTCCATCCATTCCAGCGCTGGCACCAGCACTAGGGCTAGCGCCGCACCCAGCAGCAGCTTGTAATTCTGCACTAACGGCTGGGCGCAGGCGTGCGCCGGACCCAGCGCCGCGTACTCGACAGCCAGACCCGCGAAGTGCGCGCCCAGCAGCATGGCAGAGCGGGCTTCGAGATCCTCCGGCACCCGCAGAACGCGGCCGAAGGCGGAATCGAGCAGGCGATATGCTTCGCGCGAGAAGCATTCCGAGATGGGCGTGCGGCGCGTCGAAAAGAGCGTCTCCACCGCGCGCCCGATCGCATCGTAGCCGTTCGCTGCCGTGAGTGCCGGCGGCTGCCCGAGGGTTAAGTTGGGGTCCAGAACGGCCGTGCGGAAAGATATCTTGGGATCGCCGCAGATGACTTTGGAGCCGTCTTCGGGATCATAAATCGCGCAGTGGCTCTGCGCCTCGTTGCCCGAACCAGCCACCGTGGGCACGGCGATCATGGGCAGCAGCGGCTTGGGAACATTGCCATAGCCGCGATAGTCGCGAATCGAGCCGCCGTTGCTCACGACGACATTCACGGCTTTGGCGAAATCGAGCGCGTCTCCGTCACCCAGGCCCACTACCAGATTGACGGCTTGCGGGCCGGCATATTCGCGGGCTGCTTCCACCATCGCGACGGTGGGATTCGCGGTGAAATCGTGGAACGCAAAAACTTCCATGCGGCGGGCCTTGAGGGAACGCACCGCCTCCTGCGCATGTCCGGAATCGACCGCGGCCTGGCCGGCCAGCACCAGGCAGCGGGTGGCGTTCTGTTCACGGGCCACTTCGCCGAGGCGCGCAAACTCGCCGGCGCCAAACAGGATTCGAGTGCGGGGACGAAAGTCGAAGGGAGTCACTGGGTTCTATTGTTACTCAGTTTGGTGGTCCCTCAGTTTTTAGGCGCGGCCGCGAGCAACTGACGCACTGCGTCGACGCATAACACTGCGGCGTGCTTCGAAGCAGGCTCCAATCCGCCTACGGCAGCTTCGATCACGGCGGGGGCGAGGGCGGCCAGTTCTGCCTGGCTTTTGCCGGTCATCCACTCGGTGAGTGCAGAGCTTGCGGCGATCGCAGCCGTGCAGCCGCGCGTCAGGAAGCGCGCTTCAACGACTCGGCCGTTATCAAAGCTCGCGGAGAGGCGCAGCATGTCGCCGCATGCGGGATTCGTGACGTCGACCAGCACGGCAGGGGGCGCTAGTTCCCCTGGATTGCGCGGATTTTGAAAATGGTCCAGCAGACGCTCGCTATGCATTCGTGCTTCAATTATCGCTAAATGGATTTCGAGACGCGGGTGATTGTGGATGTTGTGGCGGCGGTGATCGAGCGAGACGGCCTGATCCTGATTGGACAGCGCAAGCCGCGCGGACGCCACGGGCTCAAGTGGGAATTTCCAGGCGGGAAGGTCGAACTCGGCGAAGAGTTGCGCGAGGCGCTGGAACGCGAGCTGCGGGAAGAACTAGGTATCGAGGCGCGCATCGGCGTCGAAATGGAGCGCTACGATTTCAGCTACAGCGCAGGTCACTTGACGCGCCTCATCTTTTTCCACGTCACCGAATTCTCGGGCGAGCCGGTGAATCTCGACTTCGCGCAGATCACGTGGGTCGAACGCAGCCGGTTGCCGGATTACGATTTCCTGGAGGGCGATGTGGACTTCGTGCGGCGACTAGCCGCCGCGAACTAGACCGGGTGCGTAGTGAGGAACGCCAGGAATTCCTGGGTGTTGGTGGTCATGCCCTTGGCGAAACTGGCGACGACTTTGCCGTCGGGATCGAGAATCGCGTAGTAGGGGATGGCGACGGTGGAGAATTTTTCGTCCTGTAACTTCTGATTGTCTTCCGATTCTTTATCCGTGCCGTCAGTGTAGAGTTCCACCAGCACCAGCTTGCTGGCGGCTTCCGCGATCTCGGGGCGCGGAAACATGTTGGCCCTCATCCAATGGCAATTGGTGCAGGCGTAGCCGGTGAAAGTCACCAGCACGAGCTTGTTTTCGGCGCGGGCCTGATCGAGCGCCTCTTTGTACTGATTCTTCATCCACACCTGCTGCGTGGAGGCGCGGTTGTTGAGGATGCCGCCGGTGGCCGCCGGAACGTAGGCGTCGAGTTCGCCAAGCGGCGCGCCAAACATGCCCGGCAACAGGCTGAACGCGAAGATCAATAGGAGGCTGGCCGCGAGCAGGCGTCCAATGCCCAGGTGATCGCCTTCCTCGTTTCCTTCAAGCTTGAGCAATCCCAGCAGGTACAATCCGGCCAGCGTGAACAGCACGAACCAACCTGCGAGGAATCGCTCGCGGGTCAGCCAGCCCAACTGCAATACCTGATCGATATTGGAAGCGTACTTGAGCATCGCGGCGAGCAGCACGAATCCCATCACCACCTTCACGCGGGCCAGCCATCCGCCGCTCTTGGGCAGCTTTTTCAAATACCCGGGGAACGCCGCCAGGAAGAAGAAGGGCGACGCCAGACCGCCCGCAAAGCTCACCATACCGAGCACCGGCTGCATGCCTTTGGATTGCACCGAGGCCACCAGCAGGCTCCCCATGAAAGGACCGATGCAGGCGAACGACGTGAGCGCGAAGGTCAAGCCCATCAGCAGCGTGCCGAGGTAGCCGCCGCGGCGTGAAGCGGAGTCGAGCTTGGTGAGCATGCTGGATGGCAGCGTGATTTCGAAGGCTCCCAATAAGCTGAGCGCGAAGGCGCCGAAGACTAGCGTGATGAATCCGTTCACCCACGGGTTCGCGCCCAATTGATTCACTCCGAATGGCCCCACGGCGGCTGTGACGCCCAATCCGAGGGCGCAGAACAAGACCACGATGCCGGATGAAAACACGAACGCCTGCAAAATCCCGCCGCGCTGGTTGAGGAAGAACGAAACCGTGATCGGGATCATCGGGAACACGCAGGGAGTGAAGATCGCGGCGAGTCCAAGCCCGAAGGCGGTGATCAGAAACGCGGGGAGGCCGCCGGTAGCTGCTTCGGCCGGCGGACCGGCACTCGGCGCACTCGCCGCGGCACTCATAACTTTTACCGCCACTGCACCGGGCTTGATTTCGGTGTATCCGGCGGGCGCTACGAAAGCAGCCGGGGCTGCGGCCGACGGATCAATCATCACCGTGAATGACGCCGTCTTTTTTCGCGGGGGTAAGCACAGCCGGTCGTTGCAGGCCTGATACCGCACATTCGCGGCGAGTTCAATCGCACCCTTCGCGTCCGGCGCCAGTTCCGCCGTGAGCGGTAAATCAACTTCCTTCTCGAACGTCTCCGTGTCGAGATTGAAATTCTTATCCAGCTGGCGAATGGGCGGCGGCTGATAGAGTTTCGATTCCTTCACCGCCGGATTCTCGGCCAGCGCCGCCGTAGTCGGGATGGGACCGCCGGCAGGCGTCGTCAGGGAGTAAAGATGCCAGCCATCCTGAAAAGTAGCCTTCAAGTGCAGCGGCACAGTAGAACCGGCGGGGGCTTTGATGATTTCCGAAGTGAGGGTCCACTGGATCGGGTCAAGCTTTTGGCCGTAGACGGCGGCAAGTGCTGCCACCAAGCCAAACGCGAGGCTCGATACCCGTTTCATTGCACTGCGACTTTGCTCGCCGCGCTGCGATCCAGCTCCGCTTCTATTTTCTCATTAATCTTGCTATGCGCAAACTCCGACGCCACGCGGATCGCGTTCTTAATCGCGTTGGCATTGGAGCGGCCGTGACAAATAATGCTCACGCCCTTCACGCCCAGCAGCGGCGCGCCGCCATACTCGGCATAATCCACGCGCTTGCGGAAGTCACGGTAGGCTTCCTTCGAAAGCACGTAGCCGAGCTTACGCGTGATGGTGGCTTCGAGCGATTCGCGCAGCATGCTCTGCAGCATTTCGACCAAACCTTCGCTCACTTTCAGCGCGACGTTCCCGATGAAGCCGTCGCAGACTACCACGTCCGCGAGACCGGAATAGATGTCGCGCCCCTCGACATTGCCGATGAAACGCAGCGGCAGGCATTTGAGCAGCGGGGTCGCGGCGCGGGTCAAATCGTTTCCCTTATGCTCCTCCTCGCCGATCGAGAGCAGCCCCACTCGCGGAGAGCGGATTTTGAAAATGGAGCGCGAATAAATTTCGCCCATCACCGCGAACTGTGCCAGCATGGCCGGCGTGGAATCGACATTGGCGCCGACGTCCACTACCACGACTGGAGTTCCCTTGAGCGTGGGAAAAGCCGAGGCCAAGGCAGGACGCTCTACGCCCCGAATCATTCCCTGGATCATTTTTGCGGTGGCCATGACCGCACCGGTATTGCCCGCGGACACGAAACCATTCGCCTCGCCCTCGCGCACCAGGCGCGCCGCCACGTGGATGGATGAATTTTTCTTGGAGCGGACCACCTTGGCGGCCGAATCCTCCATGGTGATGGCTTCCGCGGCATGGCGGATTTCGATCGGCAGGGAGTGGGCGCGAGCATGTTTTGCCAGTTCCTGGCGCACCACGTCTTCCTGGCCAACCAGAATCACGCGCAAATCCAGCTCGGAGGCGGCGCGAATCGCTCCTTCGACTTCCGCTTTAGGGGCGTTGTCGCCCCCCATTGCGTCTACCGCAATCGTCAGCATGGGAGCGCGCGGCGCTATTCTTCGACGACTTCTACAACTTCACGGCCCTTGTATTTTCCGCAGCGCGGGCAGACCCGGTGCGGCAGTTTGGGTTCGTGGCAACTGGGACACTCGGACAGCACCGAGCGCGTGAGCGAATCGTGAGTACGGCGCGCCGAGGTGCGGCGCTTGGAATGACGTCGTTTTGGATTGGGCACGTTCTTCTACCTTATTTAAGATTTCAAACTTTTGAGCGCCGCCCAGCGGTCATCACTAGTTTCCGCATGGCACTGGCACTCTTTCTGATTCCGGTTCTGCCCGCAAAACGGACAGATCCCCTTGCAGGACTCCCTGCAAACCCGCTGCATCGGCAGCGTCAACAAAATAAACTCGCGCAGCACGTCGTTGAGTTCCACGCCGTCGCCTTCGTAGAAGCCCATCTCGGCTTCTCCGGTGTCGATCTCTTTCTCGTCGCCATATCCGTCGGCCACCGGCCGGTAGTGCAGCGCAAAATCGGAATCTACCGGGAACCGCGCCGCTTCCAGGCACCGGTCACAATCCGCTTCCATCTCGACCGTCAAATGGCCGGAGACGCGGATCTCACCGTCGGATCCCATCACCAGCTCCGCTTTCCCTTGCGCGCGCAGCGGGCCGGCCTGATGCAGATTCGTGTCTTTATCCTTCGCCCCTAGCTGAAAATCAATGTCCCCTGGCGCGATTTCGACATCGAAACGGACAGCGCGGACATCCAGGTCCCGAAGATGAAAGAACACGGCGAACTCCTGCCCCAAGGCGCACACTCCGGCATACCGGGGCGGACCGAGCAAAGATTCAGTATAACAAAGGTCCTGGGAGGCGGTTTACGGACGACCTAAATGACACGTCTGGGGTTAGAAACGCTATATCCCCACTACGCGCCGGCCTTCGATGCGATATCTGCCGGAGAGCACCAGCGCGATGGCTTCGCTATAGATGCGGTGCTCTTCCTTTAATATACGGGCGGCCAGCGATTCGGCGGTGTCGTTATCCATCACCGGCACCGCTGCCTGCTTGACGATGGGCCCGGAGTCGAGCCCTTCGTCGACAAAATGCACGCTGCAGCCGGAGACTTTCACGCCGTGATCGATGGCCTTTTGCTGGACGCCGAGCCCCGGGAATGCCGGCAGCAGGGACGGGTGAATGTTCAGAATCCGCAGCGGGTAGCGACGTATGAAGGATGGGCTGAGTAAGCGCATGTAGCCGGCAAGGCAGATCAGATCCACTCCGGCCTGGTCCAATTCCGCGGCGAGCCGCGCATCATGTTCTTCGCGCTCGATTCCTCTTGAAGGCAGCAGCGCCACTTTCAAGCCGCGTGCGCGGGCCGCCGTCATTCCCGGCGCATCGGCGCGATTGGAAATCACCACGGCGATCTCGGCGTCCAGGCGTCCGGCGGCGATGGAATCGGCGATAGCGACGAAGTTCGAGCCGCGGCCGGATAGCAGAATCCCCAGGCGTTTCACGCGCGTGACCTATTCGTACACGACGCGCTCGCCGCGGGCTGGGATCACGGCGCCGATGGGGTACCAGTCCTCTTTCATCTTGTCGAGGATTTTGCCAGCCTCGGCCAGCTTGCGTGGCGAGACCACGAAGATCATGCCGATGCCCAGGTTGAAAGTGCGGCGCCAGTCCTGCTCGGGGATGCGGCCGATTTTACGCAGAAGTTCAAAGATAGGCAGCACCGGCCAAGTACCCAAGTCGATGCGCACGCCCAGACCGGGCGGCAGAATGCGCGGCGTATTGTCGGTGATGCCGCCGCCGGTGATGTGCGCGGCTCCCTTGAGTATGCCCGCATCGTCGAGCGCGCGTAGCGGCTTGAGGTAACTGCGATGCAGTTTCAGCAGCTCGTCGCCGATGCTGGTTTCGAGATCGGTGAGGCGCGTCGAAGGGGCGTGTCCCGCCACGTCGAAGAGGAGCTTACGCGCCAACGAATAGCCGTTGGTGTGCAATCCGCTGGAAGGCAGCCCGAGCAGCACGTCGCCGCTGCGGATCTTCGCGCCCGTCAGCAGGCGCTTGCGCTCGACGGCGCCCACGATGAAACCCGCCAGGTCATATTCTCCCGGCGCGTAAAAGCCCGGCATCTCGGCTGTCTCGCCGCCGATGAGGGCGCAGCCGTTGGCCTTGCAGCCGCGTGCGATGCCGGAGATTACCTCGGCCGCGACGCGCGAATCCAGCTTGCCCACCGCGAAATAATCCATAAAGAACAGCGGCGCCGCGCCCTGCACCGCGATGTCGTTTACGCAGTGGTTAACCAGATCTTCGCCGATGGTCGAATGGCGTCCGGTGAGGAAGGCCAGTTTGAGTTTGGTGCCCACGCCATCGGCCGACGACACCAGCACCGGCTCGCGATAACCCTTCAGCAGAAATCCGCCGCCGAAGCTGCCGATGTCGGTGAGCACACCGCTGGTGAAAGTCTTGCGCGCAAGAGTGCGGATGGAGGCGACCGCGCGGTCGGCTTCGTCGATGCTGACGCCGGCGTCTTTATAGCTGATGCCGGGCCGTTTCTGACGGGAGTCGCCGGCCGCTTTCGGCGCCACTTTTTGAGACACTTTTTGAGACACTTTTTGAGGCATCGGAATCCTTTATGGTACGCGACGGCCGAGACAACTGCTTGCCGCAACTCGGATGTACACTAGGAGTGCATGATCCGCGTCACACAGGGCATGCTTGCCGTACGCCTGCTTCTTCTCGGCGCTCTTGCCGCAAGTCTTTCCGCGCAGATCGGTTATCCCGGCGGTGGTTATCCGGGAGGCGGCTATCCCGGCGGCGGGCGGGGCGGCCCCGGCGGACCGGGGGGAGGCGGCGGTCCCATCGGCGGCGGCCGCGGCCGTGGCAAAAACACCGACTCGACGCCTGCTAATTCCAAGGGCCGCAAGGATACTCCGCCCGTGATCACGACCACCGGGATGTTGCGCCTGGTGACCGGGAACCAGTTTGTCCTGGAAGCCGACGATCACCGCATCATCACTTATAAAGCCGGCGATAAGATGACCGTTCAGAAGGACGGCAAGCCGGCCGAACTGTCCAGCTTCGCCACGGCGGATCATCTCAGCGTGGATTCCACCATGGATGACATGGGCTATTTCACCGCAACCGGGGTGACTTTCACTGCTGCAGGAAACGCGCGCGAACGCGCAGAGGCGTCGCGCACCTGGGATCTGCCGAATCTCGCCTCCAGTAATGCGAGACGGGCCGCCGAAAATAAGCGCAGCGGCAATGGCGATGACGAGCGTCCCACGCTGCGCCGCAAAGATGATGGCGCGCCACCGCAGCCGTCTGCTTCCACGCAGCCGGCAACCGCACCGCCGGCAACTGCGGAACCCGACGACAACCGTCCCACCACCTTGGTTCGCCCTAATGATCCTACGCCTGACGCCGACGATCCCGGGCGGCCGGAGCTTCGCCGCGGCAAACCGGCTTCGCGCGTGTCGGCGAGGAACACGGAACCCGAGTCGCCGTCAGTTGCGCCTTCCGCTGGGGCGGCTGGCTCGGTCAACGGCGCAGACGCCGCTGCGGCGCCTCCCGACTTCATTCCGGTGCAGGAAGATCCGATCATCGTCAAGGCCAAGGAGGCCGCTGCCGCCTTCGTCGGCGTGCTGCCGAATTTTTTCTGCAAGCAGTTGACGACGCGCTATGAAAGCGATCGGCCCAAGGACGGATGGCAGGCGATCGACACCATCAGCGCAGATCTGGCCTACGAAAACGGCCATGAAAGCTACACCAACCTAAAGGTGGGCAACAAGGCACAGAAGGGCTCGATGGAGGATGTGGGCGGAAGCTGGTCGACCGGCGAGTTCGCATCGCTGCTGGACGATCTGTTCGAACCCGGGACCGCGGCCACCTTCCGCAAGAGCGGGCAGGATACCATCAGCGGGCGCAGCGCCACCACTTTCAAATTCGATGTCACCCGCGAGCATTCCCACTGGCGTATCATCATGGCCGCGCAATTGTACTACCCGGCGTTCCGCGGAACCGTCTGGATCGATCGCGAAACCTCGCGAGTTTTGCGCCTCGAGATGGAATCGCGCAACATGCCGCTGCTGTTTCCACTCGCCAAAGTAGAAGAGGCTATAGACTATGATTTCGTGCGCCTGGCCGCGCCGCAGCCCTTTCTGCTGCCCACTGTCTCCGAAGTGCTGAGCTGCCAGCAGGGTTCCTCGCACTGCAGCCGCAACCGTATCGAATTCCGCAACTATCGCAAGTTCGGGGCCGAATCCGGCATCACCTACGACGATAAGCAGTAGGCTTGGCGGCCCGCGTTCCACGCCATGTCGCAAAATTAACCCTGGCGGCCAACTAAGTGCAACCCGGCACAGCCAAGCTGCATCCATACACTGTTATACTCAAAAGTTCAACCCCGTGGGTCTTAATCGATAAACTGCCATCTCGCATGCTGAAATCCTACTTTGTTTTACTGGCTGGAGCCGTAGCCCTGTCAATGCCCTGCTCCGCAGCCGACTTCCTTACCGGCCAGGCCGCGCGCGCGGTAATCGGACAGACCTTTTTCAGTGCCCAGGTTACAGGCGCGTCCAACACCGTGATTGGTGCGGCGGGAGGCGTCGCGTTCGCAAACAATACTCTGTTTGTGGTGGATGACAATCATATTGGACTCCTGCCGGACAATAACCGGGTTCTCATCTTCCCGGTGAACCCATACCTCCTGCATGTGCCTGCGGTCGATGCCGAAATTCCTCCCTATTCGGGGCGTTGTCCGGTGTGCGGCGGGCAAGCCCTGACAGTTTTGGGGCAGCCCGACTTCCTCAAGACAGCCGGCGGGACTTCAGCGATCATTACCACCGCTTCAACCCCGGTGAGCGCGTCCAGTATGTATCAACCCACGGCGGTCGCCTCCGACGGCACGGTGTTGGCGGTCGCCGACACTGCTAACAACCGGATCCTCCTGTGGAAATCCATTCCCACGACGATCGGCCAGCCCGCCGACATTGTGCTGGGCCAGAAGGATTTTACATCCATCGCACTGGTCACCGTCACCGCCAGTTCCCTGCGGGCTCCGCAGGGCGTCTGGATTCAAAATGGCAAGCTGTTCGTCGCGGATACGGAAAACGACCGCATCTTGATCTGGAATTCCATTCCCACGCAGAATAACCAGGCGGCCGATGTGGTGCTGGGGCAGCCCAACTTCACGACTGCCCCGCAGATCAATCAAGTCAATCTGTCCTTGCCGACGGCCGCCAACATCATGCTGAGCCCCACTTCGGTGACCAGCGACGGTACGCGCCTTTACGTCTCGGATCTGGGCTACAACCGGGTTCTCATCTGGAATTCCATTCCGACCACGAACCAAAAGCCGGCCGACGTGGAGATCGGGCAGAAGGACATGACGCAGTCGATCTCGAACGATTCGGCGAATCTCTGCACGTCCAACGGAACCGATTCCAACGGAAACGCCACCTATCCGGCCCGCTGCGGCAAGACCCTGAGCTTTCCCCGCTATGCGCTCGGGGGCCTTTTGAATGGCCAGCCTGCGCTGTTTATCGCCGACGGCGGCAATGATCGCGTCCTGGTGTTCAACAGCATCCCGACGCAGAACGCCGCGAAGGCCGACGTGATACTGGGTGAGCCGGACGAATTTTCCGACGTGTTCACCAATTCGAATCCGGTGGTTCGTTCTTCCTCCGACGTTACGCCGACGCCTACCTCGCTCGCCTGGGACGCGGTGAATCAGAATCTGTATGTTGCGGATGCCACCGATTATCGAATCCTGGTATTTTCGCCGGCCACGCCCAATGTACCGATCGATGGCGTTGTCAACGCCGCCAGCCTTGCCGTTTACGCCGAGGGGAGAGTGGTTATCGGCGGTACTATCACGGCGGGGAACACGATCACTCTTTCGATAACCGGAGCAAATAGCACCACCGCCGCGAAATACGTTTATACCCTCAAGGCCGCCGACACGCTGGAGACCATTGCGGTGGGGTTGACGGGGGTAATCAACGCGGGCAAGGGCGACCCCAACGTCCTGGCCATCGAGGAAGCTACTTTAGCGACCATCAATCTGATAGCCCGCCAGCCGGGTCCGGGAGGCAACTCCATTGCGATCTCGACCACCCTGTCCGCGAACGCCACGATCACGGCAGTTGCCAGCTCTGGTTTCTTGACGGGCGGCGGGAGCTCGGGGATTATCGCACCCGGCACCGTGCTTCTCTATCGCGGCGTCAATCTCGCGGATCGCACTGAGTCGGCCCCGCAGAGCACGGTATCGCCGTTGCCGTTTGAGCTGGCCGGCGTTCAGCTTTACATTGACGGGATGCGTGCACCTTTGTTCTCGGTGAGCCCCACCGTGATCAAGGCGCAGTTTCCCTTCGCGGCAACCGGCGCGGTCACCGCTTCTTCCTGGGTACGGACCAAGCACGCCGACGGAAGCGTCACGGTGACGACTGCCGTCAACATTCAGGTTGAAGAACAAAATCCCGGGGTCTTCGCAGATTCCACGCCGGGGGCGCAGGAGCCGCGCGCAGTCATCGCGACGCACGGCTCGAGTTTCGCGACTGGAACAGTTTCGGTGGACGGCTCAGTGCAGGCGGGAGATGTGGGGACGATTAACGTCGGCGGCGTAGCTTATACCTATACGGTGCTCAAGACAGATACACTGGCGACCATCCGCGACCAGTTCGTCTCGCTGATCAACGCCGACGCCGGCTCTCCGGTGACCGCTTACGCCGCTGGTGTGTTTACGCGTATCCGTTTGCAGTCGAAAATACCCGGTCCGGATGGCAACGGCACACCGGTCTCCGCGACCGTGACCACGCCTGCTACGAATACCGCCGGGGCTCTGTTGATCCTTACGCCTACCAACACGGGACTCTGTTGCGCCAGCGCCGGCGGCACGCTGATTACGCCGGCGAGTCCTGCAATCCCGGGCGAAACTATCAATATTATCGCCACTGGGCTCGGGCTGGTCTGCAGTAGCGGGGTTACGAACGCCATCGATTTCGAATTGAACTTCATAGGCTTTTGCACTACCAGTCCGGATCCCGCTCTAAGCGCGCTTATGGACGGAGTGCCATATGCCGGGCCGCCTGTCAATGCTCCCATAGGATCGGTATCCTCGCTGGCGGGTGGATCCACCGCGCAAGTCATATTCGCGTCATACATGGTGGGCCAAGTCGGCCTTTATCAGATCACTCTGGAGCTGAGCTCGAACTTGACGCCCAATCCGCAGACCCAACTGACTATCTCGCAAGGCCTGAACACCAGTAATATTGTGACGATTCCGGTCGCCTTGCCGCCACAGCAATAGCGCACCGCGCTCGGGGCAGATGCGCGTCACGTGGAGGCTTCGTAGGGCTGATAGCCGCCGCCACGCATGGTTTCGCGAGCCGCGGCCTCATGTTCCGGCGCGACGTAGAAAAACGCTCCCACGCGTTCCGAGCGGAAGATGATTCCACCGGTGTAGCGGTCGGGTTCCACCAGATAATCCAGGCCTGCTTCGGTCAGCAGTTGCTCCAGCGCCAAAGCTTCCTTCAGCTTCTTGGCGACGTAGATCAGGCTCAGCTCGCGATCTTCAAAAAAGTCCGGCTCGCGGAGCACTCGGCGGTCTTCAGCCTCCCACGCGCGCGACAAAGGCTTCGAGCGTGCCGGAACCGGCCTTCTCCAAGTGATCCGAGAATTGCTGCCCCACCGTTTCCAGATTCTTCAGAAAGCTGGGATCTTTGAATGCGGCGCGAATGGCCGCCAACACGGGACGAAAGCGCACGGCCACCACCAGCATTTCGCGATTGCTGGCAAAGAACAGCTCCGGGTTGAGCACGCCCGCTGTGACGAAGGAGGCCGCCATATCCCAGTAGGAAGCCACTTGGCGCATGCGCGCATTATTATCCGAACCGGGCGGGCAAAGTTGATCGATATCCGCCATGCTCTTGGGCTTGAAGTTGGCGAAGAACCAGGCGCGGGCTTCACGTAATTTCTCTTCGCGCCGCAGATCGTAAAGGCGCATCACCAGATTGGCGTCGTCATAGGTGGCTTGAGCAGTTTGTGTCATCAGCCACTAGCGTAGCGCAAAAATTGAGATTTCCGCCCCGCCCTGCGCACCACCATTACATGCAACCTGCCGCGCCGGCGCCGTTAGCAGCCACTCCGGATCCCGTGACTTCGCAGGAGGCGCTCTACTGGCTGGCGCTGCGGATGACGCCGGGCCTGGGCACACGAAAGGCGGGGCAGTTGCTGGAGATTTTCCGCACCCCACAGGCGATCTTTAGAGCCTCGCGCTCGGAGCTGCAAGCTGGGGGTCTGTCGGCGGGAGTCGCCCAGAGCCTGGCCAGCGGCTGCGCCTTCGACGATGCAGCGGACCAGCAGAACCAGGCTGCGCGATCCGGGGCGGTTCTGATTCCGCTGACGGACACGCGCTATCCGCCGGCGCTGCGCGATATCTTCGATCCTCCGCCGCTGCTCTTTGCGCGCGGCCGGGTGGAATTGTTGGGTACCCTGATGCTGGGAGTGGTCGGGACGCGGCGCCCTACAGCTTACGGAGGTGTAGCGGCGTCGAAACTTTCCGCCGATCTGGCGGCGGCCGGCATGACCATCGCGAGCGGCATGGCGCGGGGGGTCGACACGGCGGCGCATCGCGGCGTGCTCGAGGCAGGCGGCGACACGATCGCGGTCTTCGGCTGTGGCATCGACCAGATCTATCCCGCCGAAAACCGCAAGCTGGCGGAGGAGATTGCGACGAAGGGATTGTTGATAACGGAATTCCCGATGGGCGCGCCGGCGTATCCGCAGAACTTTCCCATCCGCAACCGGATTATCAGCGGCATGAGCGCCGGAGTCCTGGTGGTGGAGGGAAGCGAATATTCCGGTTCGGCGATCACCGCGAAACTGGCCATAGAGCAGAATCGCGAGGTCTTCGCGGTGCCCGGAAATATCACTTCCAAGATGAGCTGGGGGCCCAATCTTCTGATCAAACAAGGAGCCAAGCTGGTACAGGAATGGAACGATGTGGTGGTCGAATTGAAGCCAGAGGATCGCCGGCGGCTGGTAGACCAGTGCCGCAAACGATTGAATCTACAGGCTAGTAATTCAGCAGAAACCAATGCTCCGATTCCAGCATCCGTTATGGGCAGCGCGGCTCGTGACATTTTGCAGCGGCTTCGGCCGGACGCGCCGACGGGGTTGGATAACCTGATAGAGTCGTTGGAAGGGATCTCGCCCTCGGAGGCAATCGCGGCTTTGTTCGAGTTGGAACTGGCCGGTCTGGTTCGCCAGCTGCCCGGCAAGAGCTACATCCGGGTCTGGATGGATTGAGCCCGCTCCGGAACGCCGCCGTACCGCCGGCGTTTTATCATGCTGGGTTTAATTCTGCTAAGATTTCGGTTGTTTCTTATAAGGTAGTCGGGGATTGGCTTGAAGGTGGTCCGTTAAGGAAGGTTGCAGCACTCATATGGCAAAGAATCTCGTCATCGTCGAGTCTCCGGCGAAGGCGAAAACGATTGGGAAGTACCTGGGGAAGAACTACACGGTGAAGGCCTCGCTGGGGCACGTGAAGGATCTGCCCAAGAAGAATCTGTCGGTGGACGTCGAGAACGACTTCAAGCCGGTTTACGAGGTGATCGAGGGCAAGAAGAAGCTGATCGCGGAGCTGAAAACGGCGGCCAAGGGCGCCGACGCCGTCTATCTGGCGGCTGACCCTGACCGCGAGGGCGAGGCCATCTGCTTCCACCTGCAGGAGGAGTTGCAGGACCGCAAGAACGGCACCAAATTCTTCCGGGTGATGTTCAACGAGATCACTAAGAGCGCCATCCAAAAGGCTTTCGAGAAGCCGCTGTCGGTCAACTTGCACCTGGTGGACGCACAGCAGGCGCGCCGTATTCTGGATCGCCTGGTCGGCTACAAGATTTCGCCGCTGCTGTGGGATAAGGTTCGGCGGGGGCTTTCGGCGGGGCGCGTGCAGACTGTGGCGCTTCGTCTGATTGTCGACCGCGAGCGCGAGATCAAAGCCTTCATTAAGAAGGAATACTGGAGCATCGACGTAAACCTGGCCGCCAAGAAGCCGCCGCAGTTGAGCGCGCACCTGGCGAAGAAGAACGAGGAGAACCTCGAAATCGCGAACCAGGCAGAGGCGGATGCGATTGTTGCGACGCTGGACGGAACGGCGTACGTGGTGCGGTCGGTCACCAATCGCGAAAAGAAGCGCAATCCGGTGCCGCCGTTCATTACTTCGACGTTGCAGCAGGAATCCGCGCGCAAGCTGCGCTTCAGCGTGAAACGCACCATGATGCTGGCGCAGAAGCTCTACGAAGGCGTGGAACTAGGTAAAGACGAAGGCGCAGTGGGTCTAATCAGCTACATGCGTACCGATTCGACGCGCGTGTCGGCCGATGCGCTGGAAGAAGTGCGCGGGATGATCGCCGAACGTTATGGCGCGGATTACCGTCCCGAGAAACCTAACTTCTATAAAAGCAAGAAGGACGCGCAGGATGCGCACGAAGCCATTCGCCCGACCTCGGCGCTACGGACTCCGGAGAGTGTCGCGAGTTTCCTGGCGGAGGACGAAGCGAAGCTTTATGCGCTGATCTGGCAGAGATTCGTGGCGTCGCAGATGACGCCGGCGGTGTTCGATCAGACGACGATCGATGTGGACGCGAAGGGCAAGGACGGCGCGGACTACATTTTCCGCGCTACCGGCAGCGTGGAGAAATTCAACGGCTTCCTGCGGGTCTACAAAGAAGGCAAGGACGCCAAGGACGAGGACGACGAGGAGGAGAAGAGCAAGCTGCCGGTGGTGACGCAGGGTGAGGTGCTGAAGTTCAAGGCGATCCTACCGGAACAGCATTTCACCGAGCCGCCGCCGCGCTTTACGGAAGCGACCTTGGTGAAGGAGCTCGAAGCCGATGGCGTGGGACGGCCTTCGACCTATGCGTCGATTCTCTCGACAATCCAGGATCGCGAGTATGTGCGCAAGGATGGCGGGAAGTTCACGCCCACCGAGCTCGGGATGGTGGTGACGGATCTGTTGCTCGAAAGCTTCGACGATCTGTTCGACACCAGCTACACGGCGCGCATGGAAGAAGAGCTGGACGAGATAGAAGAAGGCAAGCTCGACTGGCGCACCGCCATGAGCGACTTCTACCAGCGCTTCGAAAAAGATCTGGAACACGCCGCCACCCACATGACCGACATCAAGCGCATGGAGCGGCCCACCGACTTCATATGCGAGAAGTGCGGCAAGCCCATGGTCATCAAGTGGGGCAAGCACGGCAGCTTCATCGCCTGTACCGGATATCCGGATTGCACGAACACGCGCGAGATCGCCGAAGAGGGCGCGACCGAGCAGGATGAGGCGGTCTACTGCGATAACTGCGGTCGGCCCATGGTCCTGAAGAAGGGGCGCTTCGGACAGTTCCTGGCGTGCTCGGGATATCCCGATTGCAAGACCACCAAGCAATTGGGCGAGGCGCAGAAACCGAAAGATGTGCCGCTCGACGAAGATTGCCCGCAGTGCGGCGGCAAGCTGGTGAAGAAGTACGGGCGCTTCGGCGAGTTCGTGGCTTGCGGGAATTATCCCAAGTGCAAATACGTTAAGCAGAAGACCATCGGCGTGAAGTGCCCCAATTGTTCCGAGGGCGAAATCATCGAGCGGCGCTCCAAACGCGGCAAGACCTTCTATGGGTGCAACCGCTATCCGGACTGCGATTTTGTGGCGTGGGGCAAGCCCATCGCGGAGAAGTGTCCAGATTGCGGCGGCGGCTACCTGATCGAGAAGTACCTGAAGTCGGGAGCATTCGCGCAGTGCCCCAACGCCGAGTGCAAATTCAAGAAGCCGCTTGACGTGGCGGCGCCGGTCGAGGTTGCGGTCTAATGGCGGCGGCCGCAACCGCTGCCAGCGTGGACTACGGGATCGACGCGCCGCTCATCGCGCGCGGCTGGTTCGGACGCGCGGCGTGGTCGGTCGGGGGCGGGCTGCTGTTCTGGTTCATGAACCGGCAGGAGTACCCTGGACCGTCGTTCCGTGTGCTCGCAGCTTTGGGATTGGTGGCCGCAGTTTGCGCCGGGATCGCTTGGGTAAAGATTCATTCGAGCCGCGAGGGCAAGCTGGCGCTGCGCGAACAATTGCTGGATCAACTGGCGCTCAAGGGCGACGAAAAAGTGCTGGACGTAGGATGCGGGCGCGGGCTGCTGGCGATCGGCGCAGCCAAGCGGCTTAAGATCGGCAAAGTCACCGGGATCGACGTATGGAACCCGCAGGATTTATCGGGCAATTCCGCAGAGGCGGCGAGAGAAAACGCCAAAGTCGAGGGTGTCGCCGATCGCGTCCGGTTTGATATCGGCGACGCACGCAAGCTGGTTTATCCCGACGGCTTTTTCGACGCGGTGATTTCGTCCAATGCACTGCATACGTTGGACGACGACCGTGAACGCGAGCAGGCGCTCAAGGAAATGCTGCGGGTCCTGAAGCCGGGCGGACGCCTGGTGATTTTCGACACTGCCGAGACTGGCTACTACGCCGAAGTGCTCCGCGAGTGCGGCGCACAAGACGTGACCCTTTCTCAGTGGACTTGGCTTTGGTGCCGGCCCTCGCGCACCGTCACCGCTAAAAAATAGGGGCGGAGCCTCATTTCAGGACGGACGCCGAGGCCGCGAAATGAGGCTTCGTCCCTATTTTTTCTCTAAGGTCCGTCCGATAAAGGGGCATATGTCCAAGAAGCCTGCCGGACCTCTCAGCCCCCTCGCGCGTTTCCTGCTGATGGCGTTCATTGCCTTGTGTATGGTCTTCACCAGCGGCGTGGCCGCGTTGAAGTTCTATCCCGGACTAGCACTGCTGCCGGTAATCCAGCACGTCAAAGCCAGTCCCTATTGCCCGGTGTGGCGCAGCGTGGCCGACGCTCGGATCAAAATCGTTCAGGCGGACTATCAAAAAGAGATCGGTGCCCAGTCGCACGTGGTGCGGAAGGACGGGCCGTATAAGTTGTGGTCGACACCGGCGGGCGAATATTGGGTGCCCGACACCAGCGATAACATTCTGAGCATTCTACTGGCGCAGCAGAAGCGCAAGATCTATGGTGACGCGGCCAGCGGCGGTGTTCGCAAAGGCGACATCGTTCTCGACGGCGGCGCGCATGTCGGTACGTACGTCAAGACCGCGCTCGACGCGGGTGCCGAAAAAATTGTCGCGATTGAGCCCTCGCCCGAGGCGCTCGAATGCCTGCGGCGCAACTTCGCCAAGGAGATCGCGGCCGGCAAGGTGATCGTTTATCCCAAGGGCATTTGGGACGAGGAAAAGCATCTGGTATTTTACGCAAACGGGAACGGCGCGGCCGGCGACAGCTTCGTGAGCAAGGGAGCCGATGCCCGCGTGATCGCCGACATTCCGGTGACCACCGTCGATAAGATCGTGAAGGAGCTGAATCTGCCGCGCGTGGATATTATCAAGGCCGACATCAAAGGCGCCGGCACGCGCATGATCAAGGGCGGGGCTGAGACCATTCGTGCGTATCATCCGCGCATCGTCATCTCAGTGGAAGAAGAGCCGGAAGATCCGGCCGAAATTCACGCTGCCGTCATGAGCATCGCCCCCAGTTACCACTTCCGTCCGGGGCCGTGCGAATTCGGCGATGGCGAGATCCGAAACGATACAATCTTTTTTGAGTAAACTCTGTCGAGCAGGGCCACACGGCAGAACAACTGGCGACAGGGGTGTTAAGCTGTCGAAAGGAGTAGCTTCAGTTTGCGCGCTGGGTATTTGTTTGTCTTTAGCTTGGTGATGGCGATGGCCGCATTCGCTGCGTCCGCCGCATCCACGGGCGACGCGCAAGTTCCCCTGTTCACGATCGAACGCAGCGTCAACGGCAATGTGGTTCACTACGATGCGCGGCTCAAGGATGGCAAACTCGATCCGCAACAGCCGGTAGTGGCGTACTGGGTGATGGGCGACGGACGCCACCAGGCGCTGAACTTCCTCGAAAGGCTGAAAGCCTACGGCTTCAGCATTTTTCCCGATATCCAGCCGGAAGTGTTCCGCATGACCCTGGTATCCGACAGAAAAAAAGAAATCCGCGTCATTCACCTGGGTTCCGAAGTGCGCGCCGAGGCCCAGATCGGCCACTGCTCGGCTCACTTGCAGAAGATCTTTGTCGAGTCCAAGAAATCGTGGATGATCAGCCTTCCGGAATACGCGGAGATGATCGGCAGCGATCTGCATACCGGCTCCGAATGCCGGGAGCGCGTTACGCCGGGCGACCGGTAAGTTGCGGCACCCGTTCCTTAATCCAGACCTGCGAAAAGTGTTCCGCGGCCCAATAGCCAGTCGGGATCGAAGCGGCGCTTCACCTGCTTCATAGCCTCGATCTGGTCCGGTGGGTATTGGATTTGGAGCAGGTGTGCTTTGCGCTTTCCCAGTCCATGCTCGGCGCCGACGGTGCCGCCCAGTTTCACGGCTTCACGCGCGAGAGTGGTCATCACTTCCTTGCCGTGCTCGAACTGTTCACGGGTTTCCGGAAAGCTGTTGATGTGCAGGTGGGCATCGCCGATGTGGCCGAAGATGACGTAGCGGCCGGGCGCCTCTTCATCCATCACACGCCGGTAAATCGCCATCATCGCGCGGTTCTGGTCGAGCGGGACGGCGTAATCGGTGCCTAACTTCACGAAGCCGGTGCGGCGCACGCGGTCGTTGGCCTTTTCGGCGAGAGAGTGGCGGAAGGCGCGGAAGCGCTCGCGGTCCGACGCTGAAGTAGCGAACCAGGAATCATTTTCCAGCGCGTCGCTCATATCGATGTCGGCGTCGCCTTCGATCTCGATCATGAGAGCGGCTTTGTGGGGCAGGTCCATCATCTGGAGCGAAGCGTGATCGATATACTCGATCATGTTCAGGCCAGGCGTGGGGCGCCAGCGATCCACCGCATCCAGCGCGCCGGCTTCGGAGCGGAAGAATACCACGCCGCCCAGGCGCTCTCCCGGCGCGGGCAGAAATTGCAATTCGGCTTCGGTAACGACACCTAGTGTGCCCTCATTGCCTACGATTAGATCCACCCAATCCATGCCGGGTGCGAGCGGATAGCCGGCGGACAGCTTGGTGGTTCGCGGCAGCGAGATCGGCGGGACGTCGAAATCGATCTTCTCGCCGCGGCGGAATGTTCCAATGCTTCCATCCATGAACGCGACGCGCAGCGAGAGCACGTGACGGCGCGTGGCGCCATAACGGAAACTTCGCGAGCCGCTGGAATTGGCGGCGATGTTGCCGCCAATGGAGGAAGTGTTCTCAGTTGGGTCGGGTGCGTAGAACTGGCCGGAGGCGGCTGCGGCAGATTGCACTTCGCGCAGCAGGATTCCGGGACCAGCCGTCGCCCTGCCCTTCCCTACTTCGAGCTTGCGCAGGCGAGTGAGCGAAATCGCCCAACCGCCGGAGGGCGACGCACCACCCGCCAGGCCCGTGAGCGCTCCGCATACGGTGACGTGAATTTTCTCACGCGAAGCCCGCTGCAAAATCGCGGCTACGTCCGACTCGGTTTCTGGCGCAAACAACTGGTCGGCGTGCCCCGGATAATTCGAGGCGTCGGTGATGTCCACACTACACTTCCAAAATCACCGGCATGATGAGAGGACGGCGCGAGGTCTGTTTGCTGATGAAGCGCTTCAGGTCGGCGCGGATTTTCTCCTGCATGACGCCCCAATCGCCGCGCTCTTCGGCCGTCGATCCTTCGATGGTTTTGAGCACTAGCAGGCGCGCGTCGCGCAGCAGGTCGGTGCCCTCTTCCATCGACATGAAGCCGCGGCTGACGATCTCCGGCAGCCCTTCGGCGCGCCCGGAGTTCTTGTTTATGGCGATGATGGGCAGCACGAAGCCGTCTTCAGAAAGATGGCGGCGGTCACGGATGACCAAGTCCTCGACCACGTCGCCGATGGAACCGGAATCGATGCATACGCGCCCCACGGTCACCGTTTCGCCTTTGCGCGCGCCCTGCGAATCGATCACCAGCGTCTGGCCGGATTCGAGGATAAAAGTTTCTTCCAAGCCGAGGTGGCTCAAGTGCTGCGCGAGCTGGGCGTGCTTTGCCATCTGCCGGTATTCTCCGTGGATCGGCACGAAAAAGCGCGGTCTCACCAGGTTGAGCACCAGCCGCAGCTCTTCCGCGCTGCCGTGCCCGGAAACGTGGATGGGCGGATTCATGGAACCGTAGATCACGTCCGCCCCGCGCTTGGCGATGTGATTCATCATCCGGTAAATGCCTTTTTCGTTGCCGGGTATGATGCGCGAGCTGAGCGCTACGGTATCGCCCGGCTCGAGGGAGAGCTGTTTGTGATTATCGACGGCGACACGCGACAGAGCGGACATGGGCTCGCCCTGGGTACCGGAGGCAATCGCCACCAGCTTGCTGGGCGCGGTCTGCATGATGTCCTGCGGACGGAGGAGAATGCCGTTGGGGATAGTAAGCAGGCCGAGGTCATGCGCGATCTCGGTGGTGTTGTTCATGCTGCGCCCGAGAAACGCGACCTTGCGGCCGTATTCGTGCGCAAGATCCAGAATCTGCTGCAAGCGGTGAATGGAGGAGCTGAAGCAGGAAATTACCAATCGGCGCGGCGAGCGAACGAACAGATCTTCCAGGCGCGGACCCACGGCGCGCTCGCTTTCGGTGTAGCCGGGCCGGTCGACGTTGGTCGAATCCGACAT
>Ga0068858_100001683_pt1 | contig 22612 bp, 13 predicted proteins | sample KBSSwiS12_FD_66589 | JGI IMG/M metagenome (GOLD analysis project Ga0068858, IMG submission 66589) | Switchgrass rhizosphere microbial communities from Kellogg Biological Station, Michigan, USA - KBS Switchgrass S1-2 | ecosystem: Host-associated > Plants > Roots > Rhizosphere > Soil ...
GACGTCCAGCCAGTGACGTCCCCAGCGCTCGCCATAGTGCGGCGAGGCAAGCAGTTGGTCGATCAATTTCTCGTAAGCGTTCGGAGCCGGGTCATTAACGAAGGCCTGCACTTCCTCATAGGTTGGTTTCACGCCTACCAAGTCCAGGTAGGCGCGCTCGACCAAGGTTTTCTTATCGGCCTCAGGCGACGGCTTCAGTTTGTTCTCTTCGAGCTTGGCCAGGATAAAGGCGTCAATCTTTTTGCGCCCCCAGGCTTGCTCTTTGACCGCGGGCGCGGGCTGTTCTTTCACCGGCTGGAAGGACCACCACTTCTTTCCATCCGCGATGCTCATTCCGCGCAGCGGCGCCGGAGTGGCGCTGGTGGCCGGAGCATCCTTCCGAGGATCGGGCGCACCCAGTTCGATCCATTGGCGGAAATCGGCGATGACCGCGTCCGGCAGCTTTCCGGTAGGCGGCATTTGAAGAGTGTTATCCGTGTAACTAAGGGCGTGCAGAATTCGACTGTCGTCGGGTTTGCCCGCCACTACTTCAGGGCCGCGTGCACCACCCGCCGCCAGGCCCGCCTTGGTGTCGACAGTGAAACCGCCCATGGGCGATTTCAGTTTGCTCGAATGGCAGGCAAAGCATTTTGCCGCCAGAACCGGGCGAATTTTTTTTTCGAAGAGCTCCTCGCCCGCGGACGCCGGAGCCTGGGCCATAGCCGAATGGGCCGTTGCAGCTAGCGTCAGAACCAACGGAAATAACCCTAGACGCATGCGCAACCTCCGTATTCGAGTCTATCTGGCTATTCCTTAGCTGTCAACGCGTTAAGTCAGCTCTCAGAAAGTGCCCGGGTATGCCATTTGCCGAAAATCCAGGAGCGCGTTTCTGCTCATTTTCTAGTGTTACGCGATTGACATCCTCTCCGGCCAATGACAGAATGTGCCTATTCGATTTCGTGAAGGGTGTGTTTGTCAACCTCCTCGGCTGACAACGCAACAGGGGGATCTTAATGATGACCAGAAATTTTGCCGCCATGGCCATGTTTGCGGCAGTTTTCTCATGCCAACTGTTTGCACAGTCACAAGGGACCATCGTCGGAACGGTCACAGACCAGGGTGGCGCAGTTGTTCCCGGCGCGAATGTAACGCTAGTCAACGAAGGGACGCAATTTTCCCGTTCTACCGTCACCAATGGAAATGGACGGTACGTAGCTGAGTCGTTTCCCACGGGAAAAATTACCATTACCGTCGAGCACGCCGGCTTTCCGAAGTTCGTGCGCAGCGGCGCCGAATTGACGGCAGCCGACACGATTACCGTCGACATTCAGCTGAAATTAGGTGACGTCCAGCAAACCATCCAGGTCGTGGCCGAGGCATCCCAAATCCAAACCCAGAATGCGACCGTCTCCTCGCTGATCACCAGCCAGCAAGTGGCCGAGATGCCGCTCAATGAGCGCTCTTTCACCAACCTTTTGCAACTGACGGCAGGCGCTTCGCCAGGTACCCCGGGGATGGCGACCGGACTGACCGGATACGGCATGCGAGCCAACAACACGATCAGCATCAACGGCGCTACCGCCAACAACAGCGCGTATTTGATTGACGGGCTCTACAACCGTCAGATTTGGGTTAACGGCCTGGTAATGAACCCTCCGATCGACGCGGTTCAGGAAACTCGCATCATGGCGACGGACTACTCGGCGCAGTATGGCAACTCCGCGGGCGGCGTCACCGTCGTCCTCACGAAGTCGGGCTCTAATGAGATTCACGGAAGCGCGTTCGAATTTCTGCGCAACAGTAAGCTGGATGCGAACACCTTCTTCAACAACAAGAACGGTACGCCGAAGGCGGGCTTTCGCAGAAATCAGTTTGGCGGCACCATCGGCGCGCCCATCCGCAAGGACAAAACCTTCATCTTCGCCGATTATCAAGGGACCCGCATTACTTCGCCGCCCGCCGGCGGCCAGACCGACAGCATTCCGACGCTGGACCAGCAGAATATGGTGAAGACCGGCAACTTCGCAAACCTGGGCGCCACGATCTTCGATCCCCTCAACGTTGGCCCGGACGGGAAACGTATCCCTTTCGGGGCCAATTTGATCCCGTTCAATCGCCTGGATCAGGCCGCCGTGAAGACCATGCGTTTATTTCCCACGCCGACAAACTCTGCAAAATCCAACAACTTTAACTTCAATCCGGTGGGACGCCAACGGGACGATCAATTCGATATTCGCGGCGACCAGAACATCGGCGCCACCGATCGCCTGTTTTTGAAATACAGCTACGACAACACCACCGGATTGGGAACCGGTATTTTGCCGGTAGGCCAGAATCCAGACAAAATCGATATCGGCCAGTACATTACCGGCGGCGGGCCCAGCGAGCAACGCAACTGGTCGGTTACCGGCAACTTTACCAAGGTGATCAGCTCGACGCAGGTCAATGAGTTCCATTTTGGCGTGGTGCGCAACTGGCTCTCCATCTATAACGATGACAGCATCCACAACACTGCCACTAGCCTGGGAATTCCCAATATCAACATCAGCGACACCAATGGCGGAATTCCCAACATGGTGATCGGCGGCTTCTCTACCCAGATCGGAAACAGCAATTCCTTCCCTGAATTCACCCGCGCAGTGTCCATTCCCTTTGAAGACATCCACACTTGGGTGAAGGGGAGCCACACCATCAAGGTGGGGGGCGGATTCACCCGTCATCGCTTTGACGGCCATACCAGCGTCGCGCCGCGCGGCCAGTACTCTTTCTCGGGCGCTTTCACGCGCCAGATTAATGCCACCGGCGCAGCCACGGCGCTGGCGGATTTCGCACTGGGAAACGCGGTTACCATAACGCGGAGCCAGCAGGCCGGCCAGTTCGGTCTCCGCATGTGGGACGCTTCGGCGTTCGCCGAAGATGTGTGGCGCATCAACAACCGCCTGACCATTACCTACGGATTGCGCTACGAATTGCAGGCGCCGCCCTACGAAGTTTATAACCGTTACTCGAATCTGAGTGTGACCACCGCCAAATTCGCCACCGCCGGAACGGCTTCGCAAAATTCCTGTGGGCGGCCGCTGATTTGTCTGGACAAAAATAATTTCGCGCCGCGCATTGGTATCGCTCATATCCTTACCAGCGATCAGAAAACTGTGTTGCGCCTTGGATTTGGAATGTCCTACTTCGAAGCCAACAACGGCGGCCGCATGCTGCACTCCAACCCGCCGATGAATGTGATTCAGTCCTTCGCCTTCGATCAAAACGGCAAGCCGGGCAATACTTTGTCCTCGGGCTTGCCGCTCCCGGTTTCCCCCAACCTTCAGGATCCGACGCAGCTCACCGGCCAATACACGGCTTTCGACCCGAACATGATCTTGAACAAGTCGCTGCAATTCCACATCGGAATCCAGCGTGAACTGCCCGGCAACGTGCTGGCTGAGGTGGGTTATGTGCGCACTTTGACCGAAGACATGACCAATTCGATCCTGGGCAACCAGGCTGTTCCGGGCCCGGGCGCGCTGGGACCGCGCCGGCCGCTGTTCGGCATCAATCCAATCCTCGGCGATATCGATTACCGCACCAACTACGGTATGGCCAAGTACAACGCGCTGCAAAGCAAATTGACCAAGCGCTACAGTAAGGGATTGTCGGGCGCGGTGGTCTGGACCTGGTCGCACAATATGGCTAACACCATGGGCGCGAATTCCTCCACCCGGCCCCAAAACAGCTACTGCTCCGCTTGCGAGTGGGGCAACCTTCCTGAAGACCGCCGCCACATGGTAGTGATCAATCACGTATATGAGCTGCCTTTTGGATATGGGCGTCAATACGTCAGCAAAGGTCTGATGTCGCACATCGTGGGCAACTGGGACATCTCGGGCGTGTGGACCATGTACTCCGGCGGCCATTTCGGACCAACGCTGGCGTCGTCGGTTTCAAATGCGATCGGTTCGTCAGCTTTGGCGCCGGCCGAACGGCCCAACGTCATTGGCAATCCGAATCTGCCGTCGGATCAGCGTACCATCACTGCCTGGTTCAACAAGGACGCGTTCTCCAGCCCCGCGCAGTTCACGTTCGGCAACTCCGGAACCGGCGTTCTGGTTGGACCAGGTTACTTCAACGTGGACGCCGGTATCCACCGCAACTTTGCCATAAAGGAGCGGATCAAGATGAGCTTCCGTTGGGAGCTGTTCAATTCGTTCAATCGGGCAAATTTCAATAACCCCAACGCGCAAATCGGTGGAACCTCCGCCGGTATCATTAGCGGTACTCTGGCCGCCCGCGTGATGCAGGGCGCCCTCAAACTGACGTTCTAATTTACCGCTCCCGGGCGGAGCCATTAGGACTTAGCCTTTCTTGTTCGAGATAAGTACGTCCGCCAGCGTCGGGTGATACAATGCGCAATCGCATGCGGAAGCAAACCGCGCGCGCCTGGTGTTGGTAAGAAGGTTCCAGTGGCTTCGTCATCGACCATCAAGGGAAGCGAACAACTTCATCTCGCCACCGCGCGCCGCCTGAAGGCAATCTTCGTCGGTTCGGTGGGCAATCTGGTTGAGTGGTACGATTTTTATGCATATTCGGCCTTCGCGCTCTATTTCGCTGGCTCCTTCTTCCCCGGCAATGATCCGGTGGTGCAGCAACTAAACGCGGCGATCCTGTTTGCGTTCGGGTTCATCGTGCGTCCTATCGGCGGATGGTTGTTTGGCCATCTCGCGGACCATTACGGCCGGCGCAAGTCTCTTATGCTTTCCGTGCTGCTCATGTGCTTCGGATCGTTGATGATCGCCGTAACCCCGACCTACTCCTCCATCGGCCTGGCAGCGCCGGTGCTTCTCGGACTTGCGCGTATGATTCAGGGATTAAGTCTTGGCGGCGAGTATGGCGCCAGCGCTACCTATCTCTCCGAGGTAGCGGACGAGAAGCATCGCGGCTTCTACTCCAGTTTCCAGTATGTGACGCTGATCGGCGGGCAGCTATGCGCCATTCTGGTCTTGCTGCTGCTGCAGCAGCTATTACTCACGCCGGTTCAGCTGAAGGCCTGGGGTTGGCGCATCCCATTCGTGATCGGGGCTCTTCTGGCGCTGGTTGCCCTGGCGATGCGACGTAACATGCACGAGACCGATGACTTCATCGCCGCAAAAAACGTAGCGCGTAAAGAAAGTTCGATCAAGGCACTGGCGAAATACCCGCGTGAGGTCTTGGTTGTGGTCGGTCTCACCATGGGCGGCACTACAGCGTTCTACACCTACACCACCTACATGCAGAAGTTTCTCAAGCTGTCGGTGGGCCTCAGCGATATTCAGACCACTGTGGTCACCGGCAGCTCGCTCATCTTCGCTCTATTCCTGCAGCCGGTTTACGGCGCCATCTCCGACCGGATTGGCCGGAAACCGCTGCTCATCTGGTTCGGCGTTATGGGCACGATTGGCACCATCCCGCTGCTGTATTCGCTGCAGGCGGCAAAGACTGCTTTCGCGGCTTTCTTACTGATCGCGGCGGCTTGGCTGATTGTGGCCGGATATACCTCGATCAATGCCGTGGTGAAGGCCGAGCTTTTCCCGACTAAGGTCCGGGCAACCGGAGTTGGACTGCCTTACGCGATAACGGTTTCGATCTTTGGCGGAACAGCGGAATCGATAGCGCTATGGTTCAAGTCCATCGGCCACGAGACTTGGTTCTATTACTACCTGACGGCGGTGATTGCAACGTCACTCCTGGTTTACCTGACCATGCGCGATACCAAACATGACTCCGCTATGGGCAAGCCGGAATGATCTGCAGATATCCCGCTCGTGATTCGAATACCAGCACTAGCCTTCGTTAGCGAAAGGGCTGCGCTTAACTGCGTAATCGACCGCTTCCTGGGGGACGCTGAATATGCGCATCGCTCCGTTGCCCATATATCCGAGGTCTTTCACGCCTGCGGGGCTAGTGTAGTAGGCATCAACCACCATGTTCCTGGTCCAGGTCCAGAAGGGAACTCCGGGAGCGGTTTCGGCAGTTCGGTTCTTCTCGAACGCGAGCTTGTCCAGCAATTCGGTTTGCTGTGTCACAGTAGCGTCGAGGAAATCGGCGCCGTAGGTCTTCTGCATGTAGTTATCCAGCCAGCCGAAACCTCCATTGAAAATAGCAGCAAGCTCATCGTTATGGCTGGAGAGGAAGTCTATGAACTCAGCGGCTCCCGCGTCGGAGGCGCCGGGGATGATGATGTCGCCGAGCTTCTTGAGCGTCAGAAAATTGTGCCGGGTGAACTTCTTCGGTACGTAGTTCGGGCCTGCGCTCAGCGATTTCACGGCTGCGATCTCGGCGTGAACGTGTTGCGCGAGGGCAGGCGAAAGGACGCCTGAACCGGCGGCGCTGAGAACCAAGGAGCTGCCAATAATCCTGAATAGTTCGCGGCGAGAAGTGTCTTCCATACCTACACGTTTCCTTTCGTAATCTCTTCCGCGAGGTGCGCGGCGGCGCGCCAGGCGTTGGCGACGATGGTGAGTGTAACGTTCTTGTCGGGGTTGCCATTGAAGGGCGCGGCATCCACCACCAGCAGATTGGGCACTTCGTGCGCCTGCGACCACTTATTAAGGACGCTGCGCTTGGGGTCATCACCCATACGGCAGGTGCCGGCTTCGTGGATGATTTCGCCGCCGAGCGAGACGGCCTTCACGGCGTCCGCGGGCATAGCGGGCGACGTGACGCGGCCGCCCATGGTTTCGATCAAATCCGTGAAAGTCTTATGCATGTGCTTCACCATCTGGATCTCGTTTTCGCTCCACTGCCAGTGAAAGCGCAGGACTGGGATGCCCCACTGATCGACCTGCACGGGATCGATTTCGCAGAACGAATGCTCGTTCGGGATCATCTCGCCGCGGCCGGAGAAGTTGACTTGGCTGCCGTAGTAGCGGCGAATATCATCCTTTAGCTTCGTCCCATAGCCTTCGGATCTGGCGGCGACATTGCGGAAAGAGCCGACTTGGGGCATGCCGAATCCGCCGCCGATTTCGATATGATAGCCGCGCGGGAAATCCTTGTTCTTCTTGTCAAGCTCCCACCACGGAACGTAAACGTGCATGCCGCTGATGCCGTCGCTGTTGTGACGGGGCATGCCTTCGAGCGCCGGGATGACGCCGCTGACGGCGTGGCCGACCGTGTCCGTCAGATTGCGGCCCACTTGTCCGGAACCATTCGCGAGCCCGTTTGGAAATTGCGAGGACTTCGAATTCAAGAGCAAGCGGGCGGATTCGCAGGCGCTGGCAGCAACCACGACGGCTTTGCATTTGATGGTCTTCTCGGTGCGCGTCGCCTTATCCACATACGAAACGCCGCTGACTTTGCCGGAGCTATCCACCAGAAGCTCGCGGGCCATCGCCCCACTGATGATATTGAGCCGTCCCGTCTTCATCGCAGGGAAGATCATGGCCTGGCTGGAGCTGAAGGCCGAGGCGGTGCGGCATCCGCGTCCACACTGGCCGCAGTAATGGCAGGCGGCGCGGCCATTGATGGGCTTCGTCAACATCGCCATGCGCGAGGGGATCACCGGAAGGTTCAGTTTTTTTCCAGCGCGCTGGATAAGCTGCTCGTGAACGCGCGGCGCGATCGGCGGAAGGAATTTGCCGTCCGGCGCGCTGCGAAGGCCTTCGTGCGTGCCGGTGATGCCGATAAATTCTTCGGCCTTGTCATACCAGGGCGACATTTCTTCATAGGTCATGGGCCAGTCTGTACCCAGACCGTCGAATTGTTGGGGCTTGAAATCGTAGTCCGAGAAACGCAGTGAGATGCGCCCGAAGTGATTGGTTCGTCCGCCCAAGATACGTGACCGGAACCAGCGGAATGAATTGCCTTCGGCCACGGTGAAGGGTTCGCCCGGGAGGTCCCAGAAGCCATTGGGGGCCAGGAAATAGCCGAACGGGTAAATGTCTTTGCCGAAGTAATTTTCAGCGTTGGGGCCAACACCGCGGTGATCGACCTCCCACGGCCACATGTGTTCCTTGAAGTCTTTGCTGGGATCGAGCATGGGACCGGCTTCGAGCAGCGTGACCTTGTGGCCCAGGTCGGTGAGAACTTTGACGGCGGTGCCGCCACCCGCTCCGGAGCCGATGACGACTACGTCATGTACTTCGGGTGTTCGCTGTACCTGTGGCATGGCAGTGACCTCTACTCGGGGGCCTGAATTCGGTTTATAGTATCGCAAATACGGGTTGCAATGGCTCCCCCGGCGGGTTATTGTCGAGCGGTGGATATCTCTAGACGCACCATCCTCACCGCCGTGTCCGCAGCCGTCGCCGCCCAAGCGCAGCGGCCCACCTATCCCAACTGGAAGCCGAAGCTGGGAGTACTGTGCTCCTATTCCGACGCCAATCTCGAATTCGTCAAGGCCGAAGGTTTCACCAGCATGGAACTCCGGCTTGACCCGGACCAGCTGGACGACAACCGCATCGCCGTTATCAAAGATAAGATCGCCAAGGCCGGAATCTATGTGTCTTCTTTGGCGTGCGACGGCAATCACATCGATCCCGATCCGGCGAAGCGGCAGCAGCAAAATAATTTCACGGTGAAGTGCATCGAGCTGTGCGGGAAGATGGGCATTCCGGCTATTGGGGGCCAGTCCGGGACCGACCGGTCGAAGCCCCTCCAGCAACAGGTGGATGAGATCGTCAGAGTCTATACCGAGAAATATTTCCCGTTGGCCGAAAAGCACAAGGTCAAGATTTTATGGGAGCCTTACGCGGGGGGTCCCAACATCGCCACCGGGCCGGTTGGATGGGAGGCGCTTTTTAAGGCCTTCCAGAACTCGCCGCACGTCGGCTTGCAATTCGATCCGTCACACCTGGTCTGGCAATTCATGGACCCAGTGCAGGCGGCGCGCGATTTCGTCGACAAGATTTACGACGTGCACCTGAAGGACACCGAAATTCTGTGGCACGTGGTGCGGCGCGCCGGTATTCAACCGCTGGATAACCAGCGCTGGTGGCGATTCCGCGTGCCGGGCTACGGGTCAGTGGATTGGAAGGGTTTCTTCTCGGTGCTCTCCGAAGCCGGCTACAGCGGGGCGATGAATATCGAGAACGAAGACCAGTTTTACTATCCCGCCATGGAGCAGGGAAACTTCACCGAACAATACAAACGCGGTTTCCGCGTGGCCCACGAGTTCCTGAAAACGCTGGTGCCGCCTTTGAAGGCCTGAGGGTTCACCCTGTAGCTGGCGGCACGATATGACGATACACAATTGTGGAAACACAATTGACCACAATTTGTTGCTTCGTCTTCGCGATCGCAGTCGGATATTTCGCCGGCCGCACGATTGGCGCCTGAAGCCTCGCCCCCAGGATCAGGCCGCGCGCCGAATCGCGTGATACACGACCAGCACCACCACCGCGCCCACTACAGCCACCATCAGGCTGTAGAGATTCAGGCCCGTGACTCCGCTGGCGCCGAACGTATTGAACAGCCATCCTCCCGCGATGGCTCCCACGATTCCGAGAAGAAGGTCGAGAACCAGGCCTTCACCTCGCTTATTGACAATCTTGCTGCCGATGAAGCCGGCAACTAGCCCTAGAATGATCCAAGCGAAAATCGACATCTGAATTCCTCCAGTAGTTGACCAACGTCGAACCCGCCAAATGGCGAATTCAGCAGCCTGCAAGTATACATGAAACTGAATTGATGCTCGCCGGGTACTAGAACCCAGACCGGCGAATTTAAGATGTGCCGGGTGTATACTGATACGGCTTCGGAAAGGAACAACATCATGCCCCTATCGAAAAGAGCGTTTGCGGAATTCATCGGTACCTTTTGGTTGGTGTTCGGCGGATGCGGCAGCGCGGTGCTGGCTGCGGCCTTCCCCGGCCTGGGGATCGGCTTCGCGGGCGTTGCGCTTGCATTCGGATTAACGGTCCTGACGATGGCCTATGCGATCGGCCACATTTCCGGATGCCACTTGAATCCCGCCGTATCAGTGGGCTTAGTAGTTGGCAAGCGGTTCCCGGTGTCGGAGTTGCCGGCGTATATAGTAGCGCAGGTGCTGGGAGGCATCGCGGGATCGGCGGTGTTATACGTGATTGCCAAGGGCAAAGATGGATTCAGCCTGGCCGGCGGATTCGCGGCGAATGGATACGCAGATCATTCTCCCGGAGGCTATAACCTAGCTGCCTGCCTGACCGCCGAAGTGGTGCTCACGTTCATGTTCCTGATGATCATCCTCGGGGCGACTGACCTTCGCGCTCCGAAAGGTTTCGCACCCATCGCGATTGGACTGGGATTGACGCTCATTCATCTCATCGGGATTCCTGTCACGAATTTGTCGGTCAATCCGGCGCGCAGCACGGGACCTGCGGTATTTGTGGGCGGGTGGGCGCTTGAACAGTTGTGGCTGTTCTGGGTTGCGCCTATCATTGGCGCGGCAGTGGCCGGCATGGTCTATTCGGTCTTTGCCACGCAGCCAGAGCCGTCCGCGCGCGAGAGCATGTCGGCGTCCGCGTAGGCGCTATTACTGCGAGATCGGTCTGGGACCGTAGTGCGGCGGGGGTTGGCCAAATTCCAGCGCACCCAGATCTGGCGCGGAGCCGACGAAACCATCGGTAATATTCGGGAGAACCACGCCGCGATCGATGGCCGCCGAACCAGGCTTCAGATTGAAGTCGACGTCCGCGGCATTGTAGAGCCGTTGGACGTTCTTGAAGTCCTGAGCGTCCAATTTGGGGACGTTCACAAAGACGTCGTAGTCCACTACAACGCTGTGCAGATCCTGATGCGTGGCCTGGCTGTATTCCGCGAGGGTGCCAAATCGGCGTGTTTCCAAGCTTGATTTAGTGGCCCCGCTCGCCGGGACTAGATCGCCATAGTCGGCCTGAACGCCGAAAGGCGGCGAACTCCACTGGAACGAGTAAGCGGCCCCAGGATTCAGGCGAAAGCCGTTGTAGTCCGAGGAGCTATAGTTCGTGTTTGTGTTAACGCTGAAAATCGCCGGAGCGGAATTCTCCCCCAGCATCAGGTTGTTCCGCCAGTGAACGTTTGCTGAAGAGCCGGCCGCGGTTTCCGTCAGAATCGTATTGTTGTAGAACAGCACGCCGGGAGCGCCGTTGGTCATCCTGGTGGATCCGCCGGGCGCATGGTAGGCAATATTTCGAATCCAGTAGATCGGCCCTCCAATGGCTGGCTGGTTGCAGAATGGATGAGACGCCGAATTGACCATCATGTTTCGCATCACCCGAACGTTGTGCATGCTGCCGTCAATCTCGAAGGCATTGTCATGGAAATTGGTCATGTAGTTGTTGTAGTAGTCGATCGCGACGGGCCGCCGGTCCCAATACTCTCGCGGTGGATAGTGCGGTCCGTCGATGGCATGTGAGCCGTCGGGGTTGCCGTAGGTCTCGATGTCGATGCCGTCGTGAAAGTTGGCGACGTAGTTATAAGCCACGACGTGCCCGGGGCCGTAGAGTCTGACAGCCGTGTACGACGCCAGCACCGGCGGGAATTCTTGACCTTCGATTCCAGCGAATTGAGCCCAGTAGGCGCCCACCCAGCCTAAGAGATGCTTTGAATCGTCCCGGCCGATGAAATAGTTGTCGGCGATATAGAAGTTGCTCGATCCCGAGTAATTCGTGAATATACCCAGGTTGACGTTCTCAAACCGGCATCTCTTGACCGTCAACCCCTTCGAACCGGCGATGAATTGTGTCCCAGCCCAAATCGCAATATCGGTATTGCGAATCGTCACGCCTTCAAAATAGTTGTAGTTGGCGGCCTTCACGTTAAACAAGTTGAAATTGCCATTGCCGTCGAAGATAACTTCTCCGTCGCCCGCTCCTTTGATGACGATCGGCTTCTCGGTAGTTCCGCTGGCAGTCAAGTAATAAGTGCCCTCGAACGGCGTAGTAGCGTTGATGGTGCGATCCCCAGTGTAGAATTCAGGATGATATTTGTACGTTCCAGCATGCACTAGGATCACATCGCCGGGTTTCACGCGAGGGCGGCTGGCGGTTACGGTATCTCCGCCGCCGCAGTAGTAATTATAGGCGCACATGAGCGCGCCAAAGGCCGGCTCGATCTTCGTGCCTTTGTAATCCGGGGGATAAACGTGAAACACCCGGCCTCCGCTGTAAGGCATCGGCTCAGGACGGGTTCGCACAGTTACGGTTCGCGTTACAGTCTTGACAGTTTGTCCCTGGAAACCGTCGGGATCCGACATTACAAAGCGCGCCATATACTCGGTATCCGGTTCAAGGTCCAGAATGCTCCCCGCGAACATATTGGGAGAGACGACATCGAAGACTCCCTGATTCTGATAGATCCGCTCGCCGTGCAGACGCAATAGCGGCAACCCCTGCTTCCACTGAGTCTCGCCTTGCTTGTGGTAGGAAACATCCACTCGCGCGTTGCGATTGTCGTCTCCCTGGACCCGCCATTCGAAGCCCAGGTTGATCAGAGTAGGTGGCTCGATGACGAGTTCTCCGGGTTTGATTTTGGCTCCATTGTCAGCCCCAGCCGCGCTCCCGGAAAAGCTGAACAGGATGAATGGCAGAACACCAGCAAATGTAATCGTCGAACGCATCTGACGACTTTACCGCATAATCGCGATCGCTCTGTCTACCCCTTTTTCGCCACAATTTCTTCACAAAGAATTAGCAGTGTCCTAGCTGTTATTCCATGCGAAACAAAGCATACTGAGCGCGTGTTGAGCGCTGCGATTTGCCGCTTTTTTAGGCGGCAGCCTCACGCGTGCATTGAGAACGAATGGAGACAAAAGGACACATGACGTTTACAGTTTCGAAAACAGGGCTTTTATTGGCTGCTTTGGCCACCTTGACAGTTTCGGCTACGGCCCAGTACGCGCAGACCGATTCCGCGGGCGCATCCGGGGCCGCACCCGCGGCCGTAGACCACACCCCTCCGGATGGCCCCTACTATCCGGGGCTTCCGAAATCCAAAACCCGCTTACAGGCCACCATGGGAGATTTCACGGTTCGATTCTACGGAACACTGCTCCTGAATATATCCACGGCTGGTACGGCCCAAGTGGGACAGGATGTGCCCCTATGGCCTTTACCCGGCAGCTCGAACGTGACCTTCCCGGATGGAACCACCAAGCGCGCGGGCCTGGTGCATGACACCATTTTCACGGCGCGCCAGTCGATCCTGGGACTTCAGGTCACGTCGGCGAAGCCGCTGGAAGGATGGACTACCTCCGGCTTGGTGGAAATCGATTTTTTTGGCGCACGGCCGATTGATCCCGGTTTGCAGCCCCAGGACAGAGTCCTGAATCAGCCCAGACTGCGCCGCGCGTATTTACAGATGGATAAAGGCACATGGAGAATCGTGGCGGGTCAGGACAAGATGATTATTTCGCCGCTGGATCCCATCTCGCTATCGCACGTTGCGATTCCGTTGGGCGCCAGCGCAGGAGATCTATGGGCCTGGCTGCCGCAGTTGCGGGTGGAAAACCGGCGCAAATTCGGCGCCACCACCACTTTATTTCAAGCGGGTATCTTACGTCCCTCCTTTGGCGACAATCGCCTCAACGACCAGGCCGGAGTTACGGGCAATGCAATCGACAATTTCTCCGGCTACGGGGAACGCTCAGGCCAACCCTTTTATCAGGCGCGCGTCGCAATTTCGCACCCTATTAACGGGCGCAACGCGACCGTCGGTGCAGGCGGGCACTACGGCAGGGAGCGGGTCGGCGCAAATCATGAGATCGATTCCTGGGCCTTCGCGCTGGATGCCACTCTTCCCATCAGCTCGCGGTTCATCTTCCGCGGTGAAGGATACGTGGGTTCGAATCTGGTGCCCTTCGACGGCGGCATTATTCAAGGGGTCGGGTTTGTGGCTCCGGTCGTCAACGCCTCCGGTGCGATCTTGACCCCAGCGAAAATCAACAAGATTGGCGATGGCGGCGGATGGGTGGAGGGCATCGTGCCGCTGACGCTCGACAACAAGAACGTCTTTTACGCCGGAGCCGGCACCGACGATCCTCGCGACCGCAATTTGTTGCCCGGATCTGGCAGGTCCAAAAACTCCTTTGTGTGGGCCAGCTATTTCCGCAAGCTGGGCCCCGATGTTACGGCCGCGGTCGAGTGGAGTTTCTGGGATTTTCGGACACGCAGCTTCACCACAGCAGGCGCTTTGGGACCGCGCAGTACCTCCGGGCGCGGCAACGTCCTGAATATCGCGCTGGCGTATCAATTTTAGACCGTTGCGAGCGTAAGCTCCAGGGGCGGCAGCGGTCTGAACCGGAGCGCGTGGAAGTTCACGCGCTCCAGCGATTAACGCTGTCGATCGTGGCGCAAATTCGAACCGATCACAGCGGCAGCTGAATCAAAAAGCAGGCGCCCTCCCGCGTTTTCGAATCAGCCCAAAGTTTGCCCCCATGATCCAGAACGGTCTGGTGCGAAAAGGCGAGGCCGAGGCCGATTCCGTTCTTTTTACCCGCGCTCACAAAAGGCTGAAACAGGCGCGCGCGGACTTGCAATGGAATCCCAGGGCCGGTATCCTGCACGCTCACGGTCACCACTGCCGCCTCGGCTCGTGCGGTGATGCGCAGTGTGCCTCCCCCGGGCATCATTCCGAGTGAGTTATCAATCAGGTTCAGGAACACCCGCTCCATGCGCGCCCGCTCCAGCGGCAGCTCGATGGCCTCCGGTACATCTACTTCAACCTTCACCGATTGAGCCTCAGCCGTTGGTGCAAACACATCGCAGGCAGCGGAGACAATATCCCGCAGCCGGCAGACCTCCGTGCTCATGGAGCGTCCCCGCCCCGTGTCCACCAATTCCTGCAGCAGTTGCTGCATACGCCGCGAAGAACGATAGATGTTACCCGCCAGACGTTGCACCTGCTCGGTGGTAAGATGTCCGTCGATCAACATTTCCGCACCGCCGTAAATTGCGGCCAGTGGATTTCGCAAATCGTGCACGATGGATGTGGACAGCCGGCCGATGGTGGCGATCCGTTCCTGACGGATCAATTCTTCGCGCCCGCTCTGAATAGACGCGCACATCGCGTTAAACGCGGCGGCCAGCCGTCCCAGTTCGTCATGCGTGCCCACGTCCGGATCATCCACTGGAATGCGGTAGTCGTAATTGCCGCGCGACACCTCGCTCGCTCCGCGATCCAGTTGCTGGACGGGTCGCAGGATGCGTCGCGCCAGGCTGTAGGTCAGCCCCAATCCCGCCAGCACCGCAACCAGCCAGACCAAAATAATATCGCGGCCCAAGGCTTTGATCCTCTGCAGCGCGTTTTCCGTGGATCGCAGGATGCGAAGTTCGCCGATGCGCCGCCCGGCCACGTCGAGTAATGGTGTTCCCAGCATGGTGTAATGCGTCCCGCCGGCTTCGATGCGCGCCACGCCCCCGGCCGGCGGCGACACCGCCTGCAAGCTGGCATTCGCACTTGGGTCAAGCGTAGACGCCACCACCGACGCCCCCGAAAGAAAGCAGAAATCGCTGCCGCCGGTGGCTTCTTTCAAGCTGCGTACGGTTTCCCGATTGACTTCATAGCCCGCCACCAGCACGTTCAACAATCCCAAACCGGAGCCGCCCTGCACGTATACCGGCGTGACAGCGATCTGGTAGAGATGGCCCTCGAGCGCCACAAAACCCGAAGTCTGCTTGGGAAAACTCGCCGCTGCGTCACGAACCGCCGGCACATCGTGCTTCAGGGACTCACCCAGGTTTCCGCCCAGTGAGGCGAGCACCCTGCCCTCCGGATCGGTCACTAGAAAAATAGCATCCTGATTTGAAATTTGGTTCCACAGCTCGTTCGCCGAATCGCGAATGGTGGCTTGATCGCCGGTGCTGAAAGCGGCGCGCACGTCCGACATGCGGCTGATCACCAGGCTCACGGCCGCCAGCGTCTGGGCCCGCGAGCGCCACAGAGAGTCATAGGCGCGGAAGCTCGCCTGTACGTCCTCATCCACGCTGGCCGACATCGCGCGCGTGGCATTATCCTGCACAATCCCGCCCACCAGCGCGAATAGCAACGTCAACGCGATGGACGTCGCCAGCAGGATTTTCCACAGCAGCGATAGACGTGAAAACGAGCCAAACATGGAGCTATTGTTTTGGCCGCATTATGGCTTGTTTCCGGGATACGCCGGGTCGGCGGAATTCGGCGGATAATCGTGGCCGTACTTGTTCTTGTGCGGAATCGAGAGGTAGCCAGCTTCGGAGATCACGATATTCGCCAGGCTGGCGCCGTCCGGGCCGACGGTGATTTTCTGGCTCAATCCTGCCAGGGTCGCCTCGCTCGCGCGCTCATGGAACACAGTGAGATTATATTGCCCCTGCGGTACCTCGACCATGTTGAATGTTCCATCCTGTTTTGTCGTGGCAAAGTACGGGCTCGCAATCACCACGATTACGGCGTTCATTGACGCGTGAATATTGCAAAAGACGCGCACCACGCCCGGCCGCGCGAATTTCACCGCCCGGGTAGTTCCCGGAGGATACAGCCCGATGTCGAAAACCTGGCCGTTATAGCTGGAAAAAGCGTTATGAAAAATCGGATCGGCGTTGGGAAATTCCACCAGAGACCCCGCCTGGATCGCTAAAACGTGGGGCGAAAAAGTCTTGTCCTTCTGGAGCATCACTGCGTGCTTCCCGGGAGCCGGTATGGCCGCACTCCCTAGCGGCGTCAGTGCAACCACCACGCCCGAATAATCCTGGTGATTCCGGACTGCGGCGTAGCGCGAATCCCGCAACTCCACTCGGCCTGAAACCGCGGCGGCGCAGAGCGGCAGCAGACTCGCATTAAAACAGATAAGCCAGCGCAAGGTCATAGTGATTCACCAGACGAAGCCTCCCGCCCGTATAGGCAGTGCGCGCTTGGCTGACCTCCAGACCTAGTAGTATATTCGGACCCAAGCGGTACTGTGAGTTTACCGCGTAGACAAAATTTCGCGAAATCTGCCCGGCCAGCAGATCCGCGGTGTGATTACTCTCCTGCCCGGCATAAGAATTGAAAGTCACGCGCTTAGTGGCCAGGAACGAAACCTGCGCCCAGCCTCCGGAGGTGCGCACCGCAGTGAAGCGGTTCTCGTCGAAAAAGTTGAACCCCTGGCGCAATCCGCCGATTCCCGCGGCGTTGCGGCCATGAAAATACGTTCCGGTGATGCGCCATTTTTCCAGCGGCTGCAGCATCCAGTCGATGGTAAAAAGCCGCGATGGAATGGATACGCCGCCGACGTGCGTCTCGCTGACGTGAAAACCCGGAGCGATTTCGATTCGCCTCCGCGAAGCAAACTCGTTCCAGAATTCGAAGCGCCCCTCCAGCGCGGGGCTGGCGGTGGAAAGCGTGGACTGATATTGGGGGACGACTCCTCCCGCCGGCTCACTGGTTTCGTAAACGCTGGCCTGCGCGCGCACACCGGCATTTTCACCAATGGCGAAGCGCTGCTCGAAACGCGCTTGCGGTTCCCACAGCCACAGATTCCCAGCGGAGGTAAGGGGCGAGAATGCCACTTGCGCCAGCGAATCCGGGTCGCGCTGTGCGATCAAGGGCTTGTCCTGGCCGACCGTTATGCTGGTGTTTTTCCAATCCACTTGAATGGTGGCGACCCGCAACCGCACCAGGTGGTTCAACGAATTGGACGTGCCGCCCCACAGGTCCAGGTCAATCGATCCACGCACCTGCCCCCCGCCAAGCACGCGCGGGCCCTGTAGGCGCAGACCAATGATGCTTTGGCTCAAACTGGCCCCGCCCCGCGAAATATTGTCGGAAAGCGCCGCCACCAGCGGGTCCTGCGCGCCCCCGTTGGCGCGTCCATTTATGAAGCCGTTAAACAACACCATTCCAGTCAGCGTGACCGGCATACGCTGCGCCGCCTCGACCTTGGTTTGGGAGAGTTCTTCGGTTCGCTGCTCTTGAACAGCCACGCGCTCTTCCATCGGCACCGGCGACACGTTCACCGGCGCCGCCGATTCCGCCGCGCTCGTTGGCGGAACCGCCGGGCCGGCGGGGGCCACCCGCGTGCCGGCGATTTCGGCGCGAAGCGCATGTACCTCGTCGGCAAGATTGCGATTCTCCCGTTCCAGTTGGTCCAGGCGTTGCAGAATCTGCTGAAAATCTCCACGTTCCTGTGCGGGGAGCAGGAACGGAAACAATGCCACGATTAGAGGCCAGCGTTTACGAAACATATTATGGATCGCTCCATTCGGTTGCAAAGTGCGGGTCGGTTGCAAAGTACGGGTCGGTTGCATCGTGCAGCGGGCGAAACCCGGGTCTAACCGGAACTTGCATCCTCAGCCATGAGGACCACGTATTCCACAAGCATCTACAGCAAGAAGCGATATCCTACACCATGCACGGTCACGAAATGGCGCGGCATGGCGGAGTCGGCCTCCAGCTTCTGCCGCAGGCGCACCACATGCGCGTCCACCGTGCGCGTGTTCGGAAACGACTCGTAGCCCCATACCGAATTCAATATCATGTCGCGCGATAGCACGCGATCCGGATTGTGCAGGAAGTAGGTGAGCAGATTGTATTCGGCGCGAGTGAGCTTGGTCTCCTCGTTCTTTTTCAAGACCACGCGGCGCGACAGGTCTACTTCCACGTCGCCGAAGGCAATCACCTTTGTATCGTCGGCGGACGAGCGGCGCAGGAGCGCGCGGATGCGGGCCAGCAACTCCCGCGCGCCGAACGGTTTCACTACGTAATCGTCGGCGCCGATCTCGAGCAACAGCACCTTGTCCATTTCGTCGCCGGTTGCGCTGAGGACGATCAGTGGCGTGCTCATGCCCGAGGCGCGGATTTGTTTGCACACTTCCATGCCGCTTAGGCCGGGCATGCGCAGATCCACTAGTATCAGACTGGGTTTGAGGGTCAAGGCTTGCGTCAGGCCGACTTCACCGTTCTCGGCGAATGCGGGACTGAACCCCTCGGTCTCCAGCATAACCCCGATGGTGTCTCTCAGCGTGGCGTCGTCGTCGATGACTAATACCGTTTTCATACGTTCTAACTATTACTCTAGCCGCCGCGGGCTTGCCCTTGCTACTTGAATGGCTCCTCGTGCGAATGTGTTTACCAATTATTTACACTTCCCCAACCACCGGCGCAAGGGCGGTGTTTACACTCGCCTTAAGCGGGGATTGCAGTGGGCGGGCGGCATTTGAGGGGTGTTGCCCGTGCCCGCCCCAACGGATAGCACTGGCCTTGGCCGGACTACTCGGGATGCAATGCCGAAGCACCGCTCCTCAGCGTTTCCGTGAGCACTCGCGGCCGTCTGGTGCCCTCACCGAATATAGTCGCCATCTTTCCCGCATCGCCCGCTAAATCTTCCCGGCTCCCGAAACGTCCTATAGAAACCGCCACACACTGACGCCGCCGCTCTGTAGCGGCACTACCGAATGGCATATCTTCGCTTGACAAGGAAAACTCCGTGAAATATACTCGGCCAACAGTTTAGTGCTTCTAAACGGGGAGGTTCCTTCGTGATTCGATTACGCTTGCTTGCGGCGTTCGCCGCCTTCTGCTCATTGCTGTTCGGCCAGGGAGGCACTGGTTCCATCACTGGCTCTGTTACCGACCCTACCGGCGCTGTCGTGCCCGGAGTCGTCGTTACCGCGACTAACCAAGGCAACGGATTTAAGCGGGAAACCACGGTGACCAGCGCGGGCGAATATTCGCTCAATGGCTTGCAGCCCGGCGTTTATACCGTCACCGCCGGCGAGAAACAGTTCAAGACGTTCTCGATGAAGGACGTCAAACTGGAAGTCGACCAGGTCGCTCGTATCGAGGTTCGCCTGGAAGTTGGCAACGTCACGGAGGTCGTCGAGGTGACCAGCCAGACTGCTCTATTGCAAACCGAACAGTCCTCCGTCGGCGCCGTGGTGGACCAGCAGAAGATTGTAGACTTCCCCCTCAACGGCCGAGACTTCGTGCAATTGGGCCTGTTGCTGCCGGGCGTCAACCAAGGCGACGGTGGAACATCCAACGGGGTTGGCCCCACCGGAGCCGGCAACGTCCCCGGCGGTGGCATTTCGATCTCTGGCATGCGTCCCGAGCAGAATAGTTTTCTTCTGGACGGAACCATCAATACTGACCAGTATCAGAACATTCTCGTGGCGCGCCCCTCGGTGGACGCAATCCAGGAGTTCAAAATCCAGACGAGCAGCTACAGTGCCGAATTCGGAAAAGGCGCGGGCGGCCAGATTAACGTGGTCACGCGCAGTGGAACCAATCAGCTCCATGGAACGCTGTTCGAATTTAACCGGAACAATGCTGTCCAGGCGCGTAATTTGTTCGATCGTAACCCGGCGTTCCGCGATTCCAATGGTCGCTTCCTCGCGCCACCCTTCAATCAGAACCAGTTTGGCTTGACTTTGGGCGGCCCGGTGGTCGTGCCGCGCGGTTACAACGGGAAGGACAAGACCTTCTTCTTCGTGAACTACGAAGGGTTCCGCCTGCGCCGTGGAAACACCACGCTGACCACCGTTCCGACAGCGGACATGAAGAACGGCGATTTCTCCAGTTTCCTGGGCGGCAGCATCGGAACCGACGCCGCCGGCAAGCAGGTTCGACGGAATGCCATCTATGACCCACGGTCGTCCGTGTTAGTCGGGAACACCTACGTCAGAACTCCTTTTCCGCTTAACATCATCCCCCCCGAGCGCATCGATCCGGTCGCGCGGCGAATCATCAATCTGCCGGGAATGATTCCGAGTCCGAACACCCCTGGGACCCGTGCTGTAAACGGCAATCCGGTGCAGAACTACTTTGACGGACGAGCGGTCCGCAGCGACTACGATCTGGTTAACATCCGCGCGGATCATCAGTTCTCGGCCAAAGACACGATTATGGCCCGTTATAGCCTGACGGATCAGAACGGGTTTGCCCCCAACACCTTCCCCGGATATGGTTCTCTGGATAACCAGCGCACCATGGCCGGCACCTTCGCGTATACCAGAATCTTCGGCCCCACAGCGGTCAATGAGGCTCGGTTCGGGTACCTTCGCTACGCCGAATACCAGGCCTCCGAGAACACGCTTGCCGGAAGAGATCTTGTAAAGCAACTAGGAATTACCGGCCTGGATTTCGCCAGCACGCCCGGCTTGGTCGGCGCTCCCAATGTGACGATCGGCGGATTTGGAACGATAGGGGATGGCGACGGGCCCTTCCGTCCGCGCAACAACACGTTCCAGATCATAGACCACTTTTCCTTCCATCGCGGACGCCACTCCATCAAGTTCGGCGGGGAAGTCCGCCGCAATCGCATGGCGATAACGCGCGCCAACACCTTGCGCGGCGCCTTCGATTTTGGCAATCCCAACTGGACCGGCGAGCAGAATTTCGCCAACAGCGGAAACACCTTCGCCAGCTTCCTGCTGGGACTGGAACGCCAGAAAGGGCGGCGCGTCAGCGGCTTCTTCCAGGATTTGCGTTCGACCGAGTATGCCGGCTTTGTGCAGGATGACTGGAAAGTCAGTTCCAAACTCACCATCAATGTCGGGGTGCGCTATATGCTCTATACTCCGCCCATTGACACTGCGGACCGCATCGCGACGACAACCTTTCCGCTCGGACGGCCGACCAGCTACGCCAACGGCTCGTTGTTCTATCTCATCCCCGGAAATCAGAAGTACGCGCCCAATTGGGGCCGCGCGGGAATCGAACTTCCCCGTTCGCTTTACCCCGCCGACAAGAAGAATTGGGGACCGCGCTTCGGATTCGCTTACTCGCCCATCAACAAGACCGTGGTGCGCGGAGGCTACGGCATTTTCTATGACACCGTGCCCGGCTACATCACCCAGGATACTCTGGAGAATCTTCCCAACCTGAAAGAAGACCAGCAGAGCCTGAGCTTGTATCAGAATGGTCTTCCTCCCGCCGAGGCCTTCCTTGGATTCCTCATTGCAAACCCCGGCCCAGGCCAATTCCATCCCGGTCCCAACGATGTCTCGACAAGTTTCAAAAACGCTTACATTCAGCAATGGAATTTTGGCGTTGAGCGTGAGTTGCCCGGAAATATCCTGCTGGAGCTGGCCTATGTTGGCAACAAGGGCACGCGTCTGAACCGGCGCGAAAACAGCAACTCCGCGGAGCCGGACGGGCCGTTCGCCACGGTCAAACTGTCGGACATACCCGCGATACCGATCAACCCGATTACGGGGCAACCGTTCAGTACGGATCCCCTCGTGATCGCCGACATCCGTCCCCGCCTGCGCCGGCTGGTTCCCTACGCCATCAATGTGTGGGAGAACAATGCGTTATATTTTGTGGACAATATTTTCCAGACCACAAGCGGCGCATTTTCCAACTACAACGCCGGACAATTGCGTTTGGAGAAGAGGGCGTCCAAGGGTCTGACCTGGATCATGTCGTACGCTTTTTCCAAGGCCATATCCGATGCCACCGGATTCACCGGCGGCAGCAACTACGATACCGGCAACCGCATTCAGAATTACTTCAATAAGAAAGCAGATAAGGGACTGGCGAGCATCGATCACCGGAATCGCCTCAGCATCGCCTCCATTTACGAGCTGCCCTTCGGGCCCGGCAAGCCGTTCCTTTCTGGTGGATCGAAGCTGGTCGGCAAAATGGTGGGCGGCTGGGTGCTAAATGGCATCTATACCTATCAGTCGGGTCTGCCGCTGACGGTTAAATACAATGGCGACGTCTTCGGCAGCGGGACCGACAACGCGCGGCC
>Ga0068858_100001684_pt1 | contig 22604 bp, 16 predicted proteins | sample KBSSwiS12_FD_66589 | JGI IMG/M metagenome (GOLD analysis project Ga0068858, IMG submission 66589) | Switchgrass rhizosphere microbial communities from Kellogg Biological Station, Michigan, USA - KBS Switchgrass S1-2 | ecosystem: Host-associated > Plants > Roots > Rhizosphere > Soil ...
GCGCACGCCGGCCGCAAGGGGTCGAGCCGCGCGCCGTGGGACGGCGGTGCCCAGGTTGCGATCGGCGCCGCGGGCGGCTGGCGCACGGTGTCGTCGTCGTCGCTCCCGCACTCGCCCGGCGAAGAGCCGCCGGCCGCGCTCGACGCCGCCGGGCTGCAGAAGATCCGCGCCGACTTCGCCGCGGCAGCGCGGCGCGCCGCGCGCCTGGGCATCGACGGCGTCGAGATCCACGCCGCGCACGGCTATCTGCTGCACCAGTTCCTGTCGCCGCTCGCCAACGCGCGCAGCGACGCGTACGGCGGCAGCCTCGAGAACCGGATGCGCTTTCCGCTCGAGGTCTTCGACGTCGTCCGCGCCGCGTTTCCGAGCGATCGGCCCGTCTGGGCGCGGATCTCGGCGACCGACTGGGTGCCGGGCGGCTGGGACATCGAAGGCACGGTCGCGCTCTCGCGTGCGCTCAAGGCGCGCGGCTGCGCCGCGATCCACGTCTCGAGCGGCGGCGTCTCGCCGCAGCAGAAGATCGCGCTCGGCCCCGGCTACCAGGTGCCGTTCGCGGCGCGCGTGAAGCGCGAGGTCGACGTCACGACGATCGCCGTCGGCCTCATCACCGAGGCCGAGCAGGCCGAGGCGATCGTCGCGAGCGGCGAGGCCGACGCCGTCTCGCTCGCCCGCGCGATGCTCTACGACCCGCGCTGGCCGTGGCATGCCGCCGCCAGGCTGGGCGCGCGCGTCGTCGCGCCGCACCAGTACTGGCGCTCGCAGCCGCGCGAATACAAGGACCTGTTCGAGAACGCGTCGTTCGGCGCACGCTGAAGGAGACCCGGGATGAAGCTCAACCCGCTCGGCCGCACCGGCATCTTCGTTTCCGAACTGTGTCTGGGCACGATGACGTTCGGCGGCGGCGACGAAGGCCTGTGGGGAAAGATCGGCAGGCTCCAGCAGGAGGAATCCGAGCGCATCGTCGGCGGCGCGCTCGACGCCGGCATCAACTTCATCGACACCGCCGACGTCTACGCCGGCGGCCGCTCGGAGGAGATCACCGGCCAGGCGCTGCGCAACCTCAGGATCCCGCGCGAGCAGGTCGTCGTCGCGACCAAGGGGTTCGGCGAGACCGGGCCCGGCGCGAACATGCGCGGCGCGACGCGCAGCCACATCGTCGCCGCGCTGCAGGCGAGCCTGAAGCGGCTGCAGCTCGACCACGTCGACCTCTACCAGATCCACGGCTTCGACCCGGCGACGCCGATCGAGGAGACGGTGCGCGCGCTCGACACGATGGTGCAGCACGGCCACGTCCGCTACGTCGGCGTCTCGAACTGGGCGGCGTGGCAGATCGTGAAGGCGCTCGGCATCGCCGAGCGGCTGGGGCTGGCGCGGTTCGAGAGCCTGCAGGCGTACTACACGATCGCCGGCCGCGACCTCGAGCGCGAGCTGGTGCCGATGCTGAAGAGCGAAGGACTGGGGCTGCTCGTCTGGAGCCCGCTCGCAGGCGGATTCCTCAGCGGCAAGTACGGTCGCGACCAGCAGGGCGAGGCGGGCAGCCGGCGCACCGCGTTCGACTTCCCGCCGCTGCACAAGGACCGCGCGTTCGACTGCATCGACAGCATGCGCGAGATCGCGAATGCACGCGGCGTCTCGGTCGCGCAGATCGCGCTCGCCTGGCTGCTGCACCAGCCGGCGGTCACCAGCGTCATCATCGGCGCGAAGAAGCCCGAGCAGCTTGCCGACAACATCGGCGCGACGAAGGTCGAGCTCGGCGCCGACGAGCTCGCGCGGCTCGCCGCGGTCAGCACGCTTCCGTCCGAATACCCTGGCTGGATGTTCGCCCGCCAGGGCGAGGTGCGCTCGAACCAGCTCGCCGACGCGCGCCGGCCGGGCGCGGCGCGCTGAGCGGTCAGCGCGCGCGCAGCGCGATGACCTCGCCGCTGTTGCGCCTCAGGTGAACCACGCCGGCGACGTCGCGCGCCTCGTTGTGCTCGGCGCGCGCCGCGTCATCCTCAGCCGCGGGAACGGTGGGGCGACAATGCGAAGGCGCCGCCGCGGCGCGACGGAAGGAGACAGCGTGGCCAACGAGCGCAAGGTCTGCGTCGTCACCGGCTCGTCGTCGGGGATCGGCGAGGCGACGGTACGCGTCTATGCGCGCAACGGCTGGGACGTCGTCGTCAACTGCTCGCGCGACGTCGCGCCGGCCGAAGCGGTCGCCGCCGAATGCCGCGCGCTCGGCGCCGATGCGATCGTCGTCCGCGCCGACGTCGCCGCCGACGCCGACTGCCGCCGCCTCGCCGCCGAGGTCGAGCAGCGCTTCGGCCGCGCCGACGTCCTCGTCAACAACGCCGGCACGACCAAGTTCGTCGCCGCGCGCGACCTCGACGGCCTCGATGCCGACGACTTCCAGCGCATCTACGCGGTCAACGTGATCGGTGCGTACCAGATGGCGCGCGCGCTGGTGCCGCTCATCGAGCGCAGCGGCGGCGGCGCGATCGTCAACGTGTCGTCGATCGCGTCGATGATGGGCACGGGCTCGTCGCTCGCGTACATGGCGAGCAAGGGTGCGCTCAACGCGCTCTCGGTCGGCCTCGCACGCGCGCTCGCGCCGCGCATCCGCGTCAACGCGATCGCACCCGGCCTCGTCGAGACGCCGTGGATGGCGAAGGGGCTCGGTGCCGAACGCTACGCGGCGACGGTCGCCGGCTACCGCGCGCGCGCCGCGCTCGACGCCGTGATCACCGCCGAAGACGTCGCCGAGGCCGCCTGGTTCCTGGGCGCGGCGGCGGCGAAGACGACCGGCGAGGTGCTGCTGCTCGACGCCGGGCTGCGGCTGCGCCGCGACTGAGCTCGCGCCCGCCGCTGCGCCTGGCCGGCGGCGCCCGCCGCTGCCTGGCCGGCGCCGCCGGCGGCAGCGCACGCGACAATGGCGCCGTGCTCGCTCCGATCGACGTCGCCCCGCCTGCGCGCTTCGGCCGCGCCATGCTCGCGCACTTTCCGCTCGAGCCGGGCGCCGTCTACCTCAACCACGGCACCGTCGGCGTCACGCCGCTCGCGGTCATGCGCGCCCGCAGCGCGATCCTCGACGAGATCGAGCGGCATCCGGCGCGCTTCATGATCCGCGAGCTGATGACGCTCGGCATGTCGGCGCCGCCCGAGGAGCCGCGGCTGCGCCGCGCCGCCGAACGCGTCGGCGCGTTCCTCGGCGTCGCCGGCGACGGCGTCGCCTTCGTCGACAACGCGACGAGCGCGATCAACGCGGTGCTGCGCTCGATCGCGCTCGCGGCCGGCGACGAGATCCTCGTCCACGACCACGCGTACGGCGGGGTCGTGCGTGCGATCGCCTTCCACGCCCGCGAGCGCGGTGCGACGATGACCCGCTTCGCGCTGCCGTTCCCGGCGCGCGCGCCCGAGGAGTTCGTCGCCGCGCTCGAGCGCGCGATCACGTCGCGCACGCGCCTGGCGCTGCTCGACCACGTCGGCTCGGAGACGGCGCTGGTGATGCCGCTGGCGGCGATGGCGGCGGCGTGCCGCAGCCACGGCGTCGCCGTCCTCGTCGACGGTGCGCATGCGCCGGGCGCGATCGCCGTCGACATCGCATCGCTCGGCGTCGACTGGTACGCGGCGAACCTGCACAAGTGGGCGTTCGCGCCGCGCAGCTGCGGTGTTCTCTGGGCGGCGCCCGAGCGGCGCGAGGGCCTGCACCCCGGCGTCATCTCGTGGGGCGTGACGAGCGGCGACTGGCTGCAGGAGTTCGACTGGACCGGCACGCGCGACCCTTCGCCATGGCTCGCCGCGCCGGCGGCGCTGGACTTCATGGCCGACGTCGTCGGCGTCGACGCCATGCGCCACCACAACCACGCGCTTGCCTGGCAGAGCGCCGAGCGCCTCTGTCGGCGCTGGCGGCTCGACTGGACGACGCCGGAGTCGATGGTCGGCTGCATGGTGACCGTGCCGCTTCCCGAGCGCCTCGGCAGCGGCGATGCGGCGAACGCGCAGCGGCTGCGCGACGCGCTGCTCGCCCGCCACGCCATCGAGGCGCCGGTGATCGCGCGCGGCGGCGCGCTCTGGGCACGCCTGTCGCTGCAGATCTACAACGACGCCGACGACGTCGAGCGCTTCGCCGCCGCGATCGACACGCTCTGCTGAGGCCGCCCACTCGCTGCACGCATGAAGACGATTCCCCTGCGCCGCCGGCTGCTGGTCCTCGGCGCCGCGGCGATCCTGCCGCTTGCACTGATGTCGGGCGTCGCCCTGCAGGCGCTGGTCGACCAGCAGCAACGCCAGGCCGAGCAGTCGACGCTCGACCTCGCGCGCGCGCTCGCGACCGCGGTCGACACCGAGCTTCGCCTGACGGTGTCGTCGCTGCAGTCGCTCGCGCTGACCGACCCGATCGGATCGGCCAACGCCGACCTGCAACAGGCGCACCAGTTCGCGCGCCGCGTCCTCGCGTCGCGACCCGAGTGGCTCGCGATCGCGCTCGCCGCTCCCGACGGCACCCAGCTGTTCAACACCGGGCGCGAGTACGGCGCGCCGCTGTCGGCGACGGTCGAGCCGGATAGCCTCGCCGAGGTCGTGCGCACGCGGGTGCCGGTGGTCGGCAAGCTGCGGCGCGGACCGATGGGCAGGTTCGGCATCCCGGTGCGTGTTCCGGTCCTGCAGGACCGCGAGGTGCGCTACGTGCTCTCGGCAATCGTGCGGCCGGAGGCGATCCTGCGCGTCGTCCGCCAGCAGCGCATCCCCGACGACTGGATCGTCTCGGTCTTCGACAGCCGCAACGCGCGCGTCGCGCGCTCGCGCGACCACGAGAACCATCTGGGCGAGCCGCCGGGGCCCACGCTCCTCGCGCTGATGGAGAAGAGCGCCGGCAGCGAAGCGATCGGTCGCACCTCGACCATCGAAGGCGTGCGCGTGCAGACCGCGATCGCGCGCCTGCACGCGACCGACTGGACGGTCGCGATCGGCATCCCCGCCGCGCTGCAGGAGCGCGCGACGCTCGAGTCGCTCGTCGCCTACGGCGGCGGCATCCTGCTCTCGCTCGGCCTCGGCGGCATCGCCGCGTGGCGCATCTCGCGCAGCATCGTCGAGCCGATCGGGCGGCTGCGCGACGCCGCGCTCGCGCTCGGCCGCGGCGAGCCGGTGCCCGACGCCGTCGCCGACGTCAGCGAGGTCGAGGCGGTCTCCGACGCGCTCTCCGCCGCCGCCGCGCAGCGCCGCCAGAGCGAGGCCGAGCGCGAGCGGCTGCTCGACGCCGAGCGCGACGCCCGCGCCGCCGCCGAGCACGCACAGGCGCGCCTGCGCCAGCTCGTCAGCGCCGGTGCGCTGCTGTCGCGATCTCTCGAGGAGCAGACCGCGCTCGCCGCGATCGGCTCGGTGATCGTTCCCGACATCGCCGACATCTGCCGGATCGACCTGCTCGACAAGGACGGCGTGCTGCAGAGAAAGCTCACCCGCCACATCGACCCCGAGCGCGAGGCGGCGATGCGCGAATTCGTCCGCACCCACGTCTCGACCGAGGACTCGCCCGGCTCGTTCGCGTGGGTCGTCGCGACCGGCAAGACGTTCCTCGCCAACCTCGAGCCCGGCGACGCCGAGAAATTCGCCGACCCGGGATTCCGCAGCTTCGTCGTCGACTTCGGCCTGCGCGCCGCGTGCGTCGTTCCGCTCGTCGCCCGTGGCCGCACGATCGGCGCGATGTGCGCACTGCAGGCGACGTCGGGCCGGCGCTTCAGCGACGAGGACGGCGCCGGCATCGTCGAGCTCGCGCAGCACGCCGCGCTCGCGCTCGACAACGTGCGCCTGTTCGGCGAGTCGCGCGACGCGCTGCGCGATGCCGAGGTCGCCAACCGGGCGAAGGACGACTTCCTCGCGATGCTCGGCCACGAGCTGCGCAATCCGCTGGCGCCGATCGTCACCTCGCTCGAGGTGATGGCGCGCCGCGACGCGCCCGCCGATCACGAGCGCCAGGTCATCGAGCGCCAGGTCGCGCACCTGTCGCGGATGGTCGACGACCTGCTCGATGTCTCGCGGATCGCGTCGGGCAAGATCGAGCTGCGCCGCGAGCGCGTCGACCTGCGCGACGTCGTCGAGCGCGCGCTCGAGCTGATTCAGCCGGCGTTGCTCGGCCGCCGGCCGCCCGGCGTGCGCATCCCGGAGCAGCCGGTGTGGGTCAGCGGTGACGCGGTGCGGCTGACGCAGGTCGTCTGCAACCTGCTCAACAACGCCGCCAAGTTCTCGCCGCCCGAGGCGCCGATCGAGGTCGAGCTGCAGGCCACGGCCGACGAAGCCCGGCTCGCCGTCGTCGACCGCGGCGCCGGCATCGCGCCGGCGCTCCTGCCGCACGTCTTCGAGCGCTTCGTCCAGGGCGAGCAGCCGCTGCAGCGCGCCAGCGGCGGCCTCGGCCTCGGCCTCGCGATCGCCAAGAACCTGGTCGAGCTGCACGGCGGCACGATCGCTGCCGAGAGCGCGGGCGAGGGCGAGGGCGCGCGCTTCGCCGTGACCCTGCCGCTCGCCGCCGCGGACGCGCACGCGCCGCCGGCGCCGGCGCCGCACCGGCTGCAGCCGCACGGTCGCCGCGCGCGCATCCTCGTCGTCGACGACAACGACGACGCGGCGCAATCGCTCGCGCTGATCCTTCGCCTCGAGGGCAACGAGGTCGCCGTCGCGCGCGACGGTCACGAGGCGCTCGCCCTGCTCGACGAGTTCGTTCCGGAGGCCGCGGTGCTCGACATCGGGCTGCCGAAGATGAGCGGCTACGAGCTGGCCAAGGCGCTGCGCGCCGATCCGCGGACGCGATCGATCGCGCTGATCGCGCTCACCGGCTACGGTCGCGGGCCCGACCGCGAGCGCGCGCTCGACGCCGGCTTCGACGAGCACCTCGTCAAGCCGGTCGAGCTCGACGCGCTGCTGACGACGCTGAACCGCGTGCTCGCCGATTCGGCGGCGGTCGCCGGCTGAGCCGGCTCAGCGCAGCGACCGCAGCAGCGGCGCGAGGTCGAAGCGCGCCGTGTCGGCGAGCAGCGGCGCCCAGAGATCGCCGACCGCAGCGACGCGCGCCGGCATGTTGCGCAGGTCGAAGTCGTCGATGCGCGCGCCCGCGTCGAGCTCGTCCCATGCCAGCGGCGCGGAGACGGTCGCCAGCGGACGCGGTCGCGGCGAATACGCCGACGCCAGCGTGCGTCCCCACGCGTTCTGGTTGTAGTCGACGAGGACGCGGCCCTCGGGACGCTTGGCGACCTTGTACTCGGCGGTGACGACGTCGGGCCGCAGCGCCGCGAGGTCGAACGCGAAGCGCTTGGCGAACCGCCAGACGTCCTTCTGCGTCGGCCCGCGGACGATCGCGACGTAGACGTGCAGGCCCTTCGACCCCGTCGTCTTCACGATCGGCCGCATGCCGAGCCCTTCGAGGCCGACGCGGACGAGCCGCGCCGTCTCGACGACGCCGTCCCACGTCGCGCCCGGGACGGGATCGAGGTCGAAGTGCAGGTAGTCGGGCCGGTCGACGTCGTCGCAGCGCGCGTACCACGGGTTGAGGTCGATGCAGCCGAGGTTGACGACCCAGAGCAGCGCCGCGAGGTCCTGGATCATCGGGAAGTCGATGACGTTGCCCGAGGCGTGCGCGATCGAGCACGTCTCGATCCACTCGGGCCGCGGCGTCGGCGCGCGCTTCATGAAGAACGGCTCGCCGTCGGCGCCGTCGGGATAGCGCTTCATCACCATCGCGCGGTCGGCGATGTGCGGCAGCAGCACATGGGCGACGTCGGCGTAGTACTGCAGGAGGTCGCGCTTGAGGATGCCGAGCGCCGGCCAGAAGGGCTTGTCGAGATTGGTCAGGCGGACCTGGCGATCGCCGATCGCGACGAGCGCGTCCTTGCCCGTGGTCGGCACCTGAAAGCCCGGCGGCTTCGCTCCGGCGGCGGCGCTGGCGCGACCGCGCTCCGACTTCGCGGCGGCGCCGCTGCGCTTGCGCGACGGCGTCGACGGATGGTGCTCGCGCGTCGCCTGGTTGCGCTTGGCGTCGTCCATGGCGGCGCAGCATAGCCGCCATCGCCACATCGCGTGGATGACAATTCGCCTGCGCTGGCGACAATCAGGCGCATGAAGAACGCCAGCAAGCTTCGCTTCGAGACGATCGCCGTCCACGCCGGCCACGGCGTCGACGCCGCGACCGGCGCGGTGACGCCGCCGATCCACCTGTCGACGACGTTCGAACGCGACGCCGACGGCTCGTACCCGCACGGCTACGTCTACGCGCGCAACCACAACCCGAACCGCAACGGGCTCGAGGAGGCGCTCGCCGCGCTCGAAGGCGGTGCCGCGTGCGCCGCGTTCTCGTCGGGCCTCGCCGCAGTGACGGCGGTGATCCAGGGCCTCGCCCCCGGCGACCACGTCGTCGCGCCGAGCGACATCTACCACGGCACCGCCAACGTGCTGAAGCACCTGTTCGCCAAGTGGCGGGTCGACTCGACGTTCGTCGACATGACGAGCATCGACGCCGTCGCCCGGGCGATGCGGCCGCAGACCAGGCTCGTCTGGATCGAGACGCCGTCGAATCCGCTGCTGCGCTGCGTCGACATCGAGGCGACCGCGGCGCTCGCGCACCGCGCCGGCGCGCGCGCGGTCTGCGACAACACGTTCGCGTCGCCGGCGCTGCAGAGCCCGCTCGCGCTCGGCTGCGACCTCGCCGTCCACGCGACGACCAAGTACCTCGGCGGCCGCAGCGACGTCATGGGCGGCGCGGTCGTCGCGTGCGTCGACGACGCCGCGTTCGCCGACGTGCGCACCGCGCAGCTCTACGGCGGCGCGGTGCCGTCGCCGTTCGACTGCTGGCTCGTGATGCGAAGCCTGCCGACGCTGCCGGCGCGGATGCAGACGCACTGCGCCAACGCGCGCCGCGTCGCCGAGTTCCTGCAGTCGCATGCGCAGGTCGCGGCGGTGCACTACCCCGGCCTCGAGACGAGCCCGTTCCACGCCCTCGCGCGCCGCCAGATGCGCGACTTCGGCGGCATGCTCTCGTTCGAGGTCAAGGCCGGCAAGGACGCGGCGATGGCGGTCGCCGCCGCGGTCGAGATCTTCACCCGCGCGACGAGCCTCGGCGGCGTCGAGAGCCTGATCGAGCACCGCGCGTCGATCGAAGGCGCAGAGAGCCGGACGCCGCAAGGGCTGCTGCGCGTCTCGATCGGCCTCGAGCATCCCGACGACCTGATCGACGATCTCGCGCAGGCGCTCGCGCGCGTGGCCTGACCGCGACGCGCGATGGCCTCTTCGCCGGACGCGTCGCGGTCGATCGCGGCCGGGCGGGTCCGTGCCGCGCTCGCGCTCGTCGTCGTCGCGCAATGGCTCGGGACGTCGCTCTGGTTCAGCCCGGCAGGTGCCGCCGACGGCCTGATGGCACGGCTTGCGATCGGCACCGCGGCGTTCGGCTGGCTGATCGCGGCGACGCAGCTCGGCTTCATCGCCGGAACAATCGCCTTCGCTGCGACCGGCACTGCCGACCGCTTCGCCGCGAGCCGCATCTTCACGGTGAGCTGCATCGTCGGCGCGACCGCGAACGCAGCGCTCGTCTTTCCCGGCGTCGACTTCGCGTCGGCGTGGGCGATCCGCTTCGTCGTCGGTCTCTCGCTCGCCGGCATCTATCCGCTCGGCATGAAGATGATCGTGCAGTGGGTCGGTGCACGGCCCGCCGCTGCGCTCGGCTGGCTGGTCGGCATGCTGACGCTCGGCACCGCGATGCCGCACGGCGTGCGCGCGAGCGACGCGGCGTGGCCGTGGCAGGTGGTCGTCCTCGCGTCGTCGGCGTTCGCGGTCGTCGGCGCCGTGGTCGTGCATCTGCTCGGCGACGGCCCGCACGGCGCAGCGCCGCGCGCCCGCACCGACTTCGCGGCCGGCATCCACGGCGTCCGCGCCGCGTTCGCGGTGCCTGCGTTTCGCGCCTCGGCGCTCGGCTACTTCGGCCACATGTGGGAGCTCTACGCGTTCTGGAGCGTCGTGCCGTGGCTCGCTGCGCCGGTCGTCCGGGAGCTCGCGCGCAGCCACGGCACGGCGCCGACGGTCGCGCTCGTGAGCTTCGTCGTCATCGCCGCCGGCGCGTTCGGCTGCATCGCCGGCGGGCAGTGGAGCCGGCGCATCGGCAGCGCCCGCGTCGCCGCGCTCGCGCTCGCCGGCTCGGGCGCGATGTGCATCGTCTATCCGTTCCTCGGCGACGCCGCGCCTGCGCTGCGCATCGCGGCGCTCGTCTTCTGGGGCGTCTGCGTCGTCGCCGACTCGCCGCAGTTCTCGGCGATGTCGGCCGAGAACGCGCCGCCCGAGTGGCTCGGCAGCGCGCTCGTCGCGCAGAACGGGATCGGCTTCGCGATCACGGTCGTGAGCATCGTCGTCCTCGCGCACGCGCTCGTGGCGTGGGGCGTGGCCGCAGTCTGGCTGCTCGCGCCGGGGCCGCTGCTCGGCCTGCTGGCGCTGCGCCCGCTGCTCGTGCGCCGCGGCGAAGCGGCCCACGCACACGGCTGACGGCTCGCGCTCGGCATTGACGCGGCGTTGACGGCCGCGGTGCCGCAATTTGCACCGTCTTGACACCGGTCTTCCTAGCATGACCAGCGCTATGGAGACCTCGATGGACCTCGTCTACCTCGCCCTGTTCGTCGCCTTCTGGCTGCTGCTGGCCGGCATGGCCGCCGGCTGCGCACGTCTCGAAGGGCCGAGGCCATGAGCGGCATGCTGATCCTCGGCGCACTCGTCGCCGCGGGACTCCTCGTCTATCTCGTCGCCGCGCTCCTGACGCCGGAGAAATTTTCGTGAGCACGCACGCCTGGATCCTGCTCGCCGTCTACCTCGTCGTCCTGACGGCGCTGGCGATCCCGCTCGGCCGCTACATGACCGCAGTCGTCGAGGGACGTCTCGGCTTTGCCGCGCGCCTGGAGGGTCCGCTCTACCGCGTCTGCGGGATCGACCCCGCCGCCGACATGAACTGGCTGAGCTACGCGCTCGCGATCCTGCTGTTCAACGGCATCGGCGTGCTCGTGGTCTACGCGCTGCAGCGCCTGCAGGTCTGGCTGCCGCTCAATCCGCAAGGCATGGCCGCCGTCTCGCCGGACTCGTCGTTCAACACCGCAGTCAGCTTCGCCACCAACACCAACTGGCAGGGCTACGGCGGCGAATCGACGATGTCGTACCTGGTGCAGATGCTCGGGCTCGCGGTCCAGAACTTCTTCTCCGCAGCGACCGGCATCGTGGTCGTGATCGCGCTGATCCGCGGCCTCGCGCGCCACAGCGCGCAGGGCATCGGCAACGCGTGGGTCGACCTCACGCGCATCACGCTGTGGGTGCTCCTGCCGATCTCGCTCCTGATCGCTCTCGTCGAGATCCAGCAAGGCGGCATCCAGAACTTCGCCGGATCCGTCGATGCGAAGGCCGTCGAGACGGTGAGCTACCAGGAGGCGAAGAACGGCCCCGATGGCCAGCCCGTCAAGGATGCGCAGGGCAATCCGGTGATGGAGGACAAGACCACCGACACGCAGAAGATCGCGATGGGCCCGGCCTCATCGCAGGTCGCCATCAAGATGCTCGGCACCAACGGCGGCGGCTTCTTCAACGCCAACGCCGCGCATCCGTACGAGAACCCGAGCCCGCTCGCCAACTTCGTCCAGATGCTGTCGATCTTCTCGCTGGGCGGGGCGCTGTGCTTCACGTTCGGCCGCATGGTCGGCGACATGCGCCAGGGCTGGACGGTCTACGTCGCGATGGCGCTGCTGTTCGTGGTCGGCGCGATCGCCGCGATCCACTACGAGGCGCAAGGCAATCCGCAGCTCGCCGCGCTCGGCGTCGACTCGACGACGAGCGCGACCGCTCCCGGCGGCAACATGGAAGGCAAGGAGGTGCGCTTCGGCGTCGCCGACTCGGCGCTCTTCGCGACCATCACGACCGACGCGTCGTGCGGCGCCGTCAACAGCATGCACGACTCGTACACGCCGCTCGGCGGCATGGTGCCGCTCGTCAACATGCAGCTCGGCGAGGTGATCTTCGGCGGCGTCGGCACCGGGCTCTACGGCATGCTCGTGTTCGCGATCATCGCCGTCTTCATCGCCGGGCTGATGATCGGCCGCACTCCGGAGTATCTCGGCAAGAAGATCGAGGCGCACGAGATGAAGATGGCGTCGATCGCCATCCTCGTGACGCCCCTGCTGGTGCTGATCGGCACCGCCGTCGCCGTGATGGTCGAGCCCGGCCGCGCCGGCGTCGCCAATCCGGGTGCGCACGGCTTCTCGGAGATCCTCTACGCCTTCACGTCGGCGGCCAACAACAACGGCAGCGCCTTCGCCGGCCTGTCGGCGAACTCGCCTTTCTACAACGTCGCCACCGCGGTCGCGATGTGGTTCGGCCGCTTCGGCGTGATCGTGCCGGTGCTCGCGATGGCCGGATCGCTCGCTGCCAAGAAGCGCCTCGCCGTGACGAGCGGGACGATGCCGACGCACGGTGCCCTGTTCGTGAGCCTGCTGATCGGCGTCGTGCTGCTGGTCGGCCTCCTCAACTACGTGCCCGTGCTGGCGCTCGGCCCCGGCGTCGAGCAGCTCGTGCTCTGGAAGTGATCCCGCCATGACGCGCAAGACCTTCACCCTCTTCGACCCGACGTTGATGCGGCCGGCGATCGCCGACGCTCTTCGCAAGCTCGACCCGCGCGTGCAGTGGCGCAATCCCGTCATGTTCGTCGTCTGGGTCGGCAGCGTCATCACCACCCTCCTGTGGATCCAGGCGTTTACCGGCAAGGGCGAGGCGCCCGCCGGCTTCATCCTCGGCATTGCGCTCTGGCTGTGGTTCACGGTGCTGTTCGCGAACTTCGCCGAGGCGCTTGCCGAAGGGCGGAGCAAGGCGCAGGCGGCGTCGTTGCGCAGCCTGAAGAAGGAAACCTGGGCGAAGCTGCTCGAGGAGCCGTTCCACGGCGCGAGGTGGCATCCGATCGAATCCGGCGAGCTCCGCGCCGGGGCGGTCGTCCTCGTGATGGCGGGCGACGTGATCCCGGCCGACGGCGACGTGATCGAGGGTGTGGCGTCGGTCGACGAGAGCGCCATCACCGGCGAATCGGCACCGGTGATCCGCGAGTCGGGCGGCGACTTCTCGGCCGTCACCGGTGGCACCAAGGTGCTCTCGGACTGGATCGTCGTGCGCGTCAGCGTCAACCCGGGCGAGACCTTCGTCGACCGCATGATCGCGATGGTCGAGAGCGCGAAGCGCCAGAAGACGCCGAACGAGATCGCGCTCACCATCCTGCTGGTCGCGCTCACGATCGTCTTCCTCGGCGTGACGGTGACACTGCTGCCGTTCTCGCTCTACAGCGTCGAGGTCGCCAAGGCGGGCACGCCGGTGACGGTCACCGTGCTCATCGCGCTGCTCGTCTGCCTGATCCCGACGACGATCGCCGGGCTGCTGTCGGCGATCGGCGTCGCCGGCATGAGCCGCATGATGCAGGCCAACGTGATCGCGACCTCCGGGCGTGCGGTCGAGGCGGCCGGCGACGTCGACGTGCTGCTGCTCGACAAGACCGGCACCATCACGCTCGGCAACCGCCAGGCGGCCGCGTTCCTGCCCGCGCCGGGCGTGACCGAACGCGACCTCGGCGACGCGGCGCAGCTCGCCTCGCTCGCCGACGAGACACCCGAAGGCCGCAGCATCGTCGTGCTCGCCAAGCAGAAGTTCAACTTCCGCGAGCGCGACGTGCACGCGCTCGGCGCGCGCTTCGTCCACTTCTCGGCGCAGACGCGGATGAGCGGCGTCGACCTGCCGGCGACGGTGCCTGCTTCGGAAACGGTCGTCGCCGACGGTGGCAACGGCCAAGCTGCGGCGGAGGGGCCGATGCGCCAGTTGCGCAAGGGCGCCGCCGACGCGATCCGCGCGCACGTGCGGATGCTCGGTGGCGACTTCCCGGCAGCCGTCGGCACGACCGTCGACGACGTCGCGCGCCGTGGCGCGACGCCGCTCGTGGTCGCCGACGGAACCCGCGTGCTCGGCGTGATCGAGCTCAAGGACATCGTCAAGGGCGGCATCAAGGAACGCTTCGCCGAGCTGCGTCGCATGGGCATCAAGACGGTGATGGTCACCGGCGACAACCGCCTCACCGCCGCCGCGATCGCGGCCGAGGCCGGTGTCGACGACTTCCTTCCCGAGGCGACACCCGAGGACAAGCTCACGCTGATCCGCCGCCACCAGGGCGAAGGGCGCCTGGTCGCGATGACCGGCGACGGCACCAACGACGCCCCGGCGCTGGCGCAGGCCGACGTCGCGGTGGCGATGAACTCGGGCACGCAGGCGGCGAAGGAGGCCGGCAACATGGTCGACCTCGACAGCAACCCGACCAAGCTGATCGAGGTCGTCGAGACCGGCAAGCAGATGCTGATGACGCGCGGCTCGCTGACGACGTTCAGCATCGCCAACGACGTCGCGAAGTACTTCGCCATCATCCCGGCGGCGTTCGTCGCGACCTATCCGCAGCTGCAGGCGCTCAACGTGATGCGCCTCGCCAGCCCGCAGTCGGCGATCCTGTCGGCGGTGATCTTCAACGCACTGATCATCGTCTTTCTGATCCCGCTCGCGCTGAAGGGCGTCAAGTACCGCGCGCTCGGCGCCGCCGCGCTGCTGCGTCGCAATCTGCTGATCTACGGCGTCGGCGGCGTCGTCGTGCCGTTCATCGGCATCAAGGCCATCGACCTCGTGCTGGCCGCGCTCGGCCTCGTGTGAGAACCGCCATGAAGAACCTGCTCCGCCCCGCGATCTCGCTGTTCGTGGTGCTCACCGTCGTGACCGGGGTCGTGTATCCCACGGTCGTGACGGCGATCGGCGGGATCGCCTTTCCCGACCAGGCGTCGGGGAGTCTGCTGCGCCGCGACGGGCAGGTGGTCGGCTCGACGCTGATCGGCCAGACCTTCTCCGACCCGAAGCACTTCTGGGGTCGGCCCTCGGCGACGTCGCCGATGCCGACCAACGCCGCCAATTCCGGCGGCTCCAACCAGGGCCCGCTCAACCCGGCGCTCGTCGACGCCGTCAAGGGCCGCGTCGACGCGCTGCGCAAGGTCGACCCCGGCAACACGGCGCCGGTTCCCGTCGACCTCGTGACCGCTTCGGCGAGCGGGCTCGATCCGCACATCAGCGTCGCGGCCGCCGAATACCAGGTCGACCGCGTGGCGCGTGCGCGCGGCATGGCTGCCGACGCAGTGCGCAGCGCGGTCGCGCGCCACACCGAAGGTCGCCAGCTCGGCTTCCTCGGCGAGCCGCGCGTCAACGTGCTCGCGCTCAACCTCGATCTCGACGGTGCCGTGTCGCGCTGAAGCCGCGACCGGCGCCTGGCGCGTCGCGGGCTGGACGCCGCACGGGCCGGGCGGAGAATGCGGCGCAACCCGACCCTCCGGAGGCGCCCATGCTCGTCAACTGCGTCGCCTACGAACACGGCAGCAAGCTCGCGGACATCGACGTTCGCGACATCAGCGAATACCTGCAGAAGCCCGGCTGCTTCGTCTGGGTGGCACTGCGCGATCCGACACCGGCCGAGCTCGACGAGATGCAGACCGAGTTCGGCCTGCACGACCTCGCGGTCGAGGACGCTCGCCACGGCCACCAGCGCCCGAAGGTCGAGGAATACGAGCACACCCTGTTCGTGGTGATGCACACGCTCGAGCTCGACCCGCTCGAGGGCCTGCATGTGGGCGAGGTCGACGTCTTCGCCGGGTCGAACTTCGTGCTCTCGATCCGCAACCGCAGCAGCCAGAGCCTGCTCGGCGTGCGCACACGCACCGAGAGCGAGCCGCACCTGCTGCAGCACGGCGCGGGATTCGTGCTGTACGCGCTGATGGACGCGGTGGTCGACCGTTATTTCCCGATCATCGACACGCTCGAGTCCGAGCTCGAGGGGATCGAGCAGCAGATCTTCACCGCGCGGGCGGCACGCTCCAACGTCGAGCAGCTCTGGAACCTGAAGCAGCGCGTCATGACCGTCAAGCACGCAGTGGCGCCGCTGCTCGAATCGGTGAGCAAGCTCTGGAGCGGCCGCGTGCCGGCGGTGTGCGAGAAGAACCGCGAATACCTGCGCGACGTCTACGACCACCTCTCGCGCATCAACGCCACGCTCGACACGCTGCGCGAGACGATCACGACCGCGATCCAGGTGAACCTCTCGATGGTCACGATCGAGGAGTCGGAGACGACCAAGCGGCTCGCCGCGTGGGCGGGGATGTTCGCGGTCGCGACGATGTTCGCCGGCATCTGGGGCATGAACTTCAAGCACATGCCCGAGCTCGACTGGTCGTACGGCTACCCGACGGCGATCGTCCTGATTCTCGCGGCGTGCGGGCTCTTGTACTGGCGGTTCCGCAAGGCCGGCTGGCTTTGAGCCGATCGCCCGATCGTCGCCCGCCATGACCGACGAGCGCCCCGACCCCGACCGCCTGCTCGACCGTCTCAAGCAGGAGGAGGCGCAGGCGCGGCGCGGCCGCCTGAAGATCTTCTTCGGCGCTTCTGCGGGCGTCGGCAAGACCTTCGCGATGCTCTCGGCCGCGCGTGCGCAGCGTGCGCAGGGCATCGATGTCGTGATCGGCGTCATCGAGACGCACGGTCGCGTCGAGACGCAGGCCCTCGTCCAGGGGCTCGAGATCCTGCCGCTCCGGCGGGCGACGCACCGCGAGCGCATCCTCGACGAGTTCGACCTCGACGCCGCGCTGGCGAGAAAGCCCCGGCTCATCCTGGTCGACGAGCTTGCGCACTCGAACATCGCGGGCTCGCGCCATCCGAAGCGCTGGCAGGACGTCGAGGAGCTGCTCGACGCCGGCATCGACGTCTGGTCGACGGTGAACGTGCAGCACCTCGAGACGCTGAACGACATCGTGAGTGGCATCACGGGCATCCGCGTGTGGGAGACGGTGCCCGACCGCGTCTTCGACGACGCCGACGAGGTCGTGATCGTCGACCTGCCGCCCGACGAGCTGCTGCAGCGCCTCAAGGAAGGCAAGGTGTACCTGCCGCAGCAGGCCGCGACCGCGCTGCGCAACTTCTTCCGCAAGGGCAACCTGATCGCGCTGCGCGAGCTCGCGCTGCGGCGCACCGCCGACCGCGTCGACGAGCAGATGCTGCAGTACCGGCGCACGCAGACCGCGCCGCCGGTGTGGCAGACGCGCGAGGGGCTGCTGCTGTGCGTCGGGCCCGACCAGAATTCCGAGAAGCTCGTGCGCGCCACCGCGCGCATGGCGGCACAGCTCGACGTGCCCTGGCACTGCCTGTGCGTCGACACCCGGGCGCTGCAGGCAGCACGCGACGAGGTGCGCCAGCGCGTGCTGCGCATGCTCAAGCTCGCACAGGACGCGGGCGCCGAGACCGCGTTCCCGACTGGCACCGACCTGCCGACCACGATCGTGCGCTACGCGCACGAGCACAACCTCTCGCGCGTCGTGCTCGGGCGCGACACCGCGCGTCGCCGGCGGCCGTGGCGGCACACGCTGACCGAGGCGGTCGGCGCGGCGGGCCCGGACCTCGACGTGATCCAGATCGCACTGCCGGCGACAACGCGCGCGCCGTCGCCGGCACAGCCCGCCCAGCCAGCGCAGGTGGCGCTGGTGCGCTGGCCGGACTACGCGATGGCAGCGGCTGTGTGCGGCGTCATCGCCGCACTCGCGGCGCCGCTGCACGACGTGCTCGACCTCTCGAACATCGTCATGCTGTTCCTGCTCGGCGTGGTTGCCGTGGCCGTGCGCTTCGGGCGCGGGCCGGCGGTGCTGGCGGCGTTCCTGAGCGTTGCGGCGTTCGACTTCCTGTACGTGCCGCCGCGCTTCTCGTTCAGCGTCTCCGACGTGCAGTACCTGATCACGTTCGCGGTGATGCTGATCGTCGCCCTCGTCATCGGCCAGCTCACCGCGGTGCTGCGCTGGCAGGCGCAGGACGCGACCTTGCGCGAGGAGCGCGTGCGCGCCCTCTACGCGATGTCGCGCGACCTCTCGGGCGCGCTGATGGCGGAGCAGATCGCCGAGATCGCGGCGCGCTTCGTGCAGGCGGAGTTCGATGCCCGTGCCGGCCTCCTGGTCGCGGACGAGCACGACCGGCTGCAGCCCGCGATTGCGCTGCCGGGGCTGCCGGCAGGCATCGATGCCGGCATCGCGCAATGGGCGTTCGACCACGGCGAGGCTGCCGGCCAGGGAACGAACACGCTGCCGGCCAGCAGCATCCTGTACCTGCCGCTGAAGGCGCCGATGCGGATGCGCGGCGTGCTCGCGATCGAGCCGCGCGAGCCGGCGCGCCTCGCCGGACCCGAGCAGCGCCGACTCCTCGAGACGTGCGCGTCGCTCCTCGCGATCTCGCTCGAGCGCATCCACTACATCGACGTCGCTCAGCGCTCGACGGTGCAGATCGAGTCCGAGCGCCTGCGCCATTCGCTGCTGGCCGCGATCTCGCACGACCTGCGCACACCGCTCGCCGCGCTCGTCACGATGACCGACACGCTCGTCGCCGACGCACCGGGCGAGCGCACCGTCGAGACCGCTGGGCGCATCCGCGAGGCGGCGATGCGCATGGCGTCGCAGGTTGCCAACCTGCTCGACATGGCACGGCTGCAGTCCGGCGAGGTGCGCCTCAAGCGCCAGTGGCTGCCGCTGGAAGAGGCCATCGGCGGTGCGCTCCACGCGATGGCTGGCACGCTCGCCGCCGAGCGCGTGCGCGTCGCGCTGCCGGCCGATCTGCCGCTCCTGCACGTCGACCCGGTGCTGTTCGAGCGCGTGCTCTGCAACCTGCTCGAGAACGCCGGCAAGTTCGCGCCCGCGGGCTCGCCGATCACGATCGCTGCGTCGGCGACCGCCGATCACATCCGCATCAGCGTCGACGACGAGGGCCCGGGCCTGCCGAAGCAGCGCGAGGAGGCGATCTTCGAGATGTTCGAGCGCGGCCGCAAGGAAGACAGCGTCGCCGGCGTCGGCCTCGGCCTCGCCATCTGCCGCGCGATCGTCGAGGCGCACGGCGGCACCATCAAAGGCGAAACGCGCGCCGCCGGCGGCGCGCGCTTCACGATCCAGTTGCCGCGCCTCGAGCCGCCCGCCCTCGACGCCAGCGCCGACGAGGCCGCGGTCGCGGAACCGCAGGCGCGTGCCGCATGAGCGCGCTCGCACGGCCGCTCCGAAGAGGCCGCCCTGTCCCGCTTGGCGGGACCGGCCGCAGGCCGAGGGTGCAGCCATGACCGAGCCGCGCCCGCGCATCCTCGTGGTCGAGGACGAGCCCGAGATCCGGCGCTTCGTGCGCGTCACGCTCGAGCGCGAAGGCTACGAGGCGTACGAGGCCGACGGCGTCGAGCGCGGCGCGATCGAGGCCGGCACGCGCCGCCCCGACCTCGTCGTGCTCGACCTCGGCCTGCCCGACGGCGACGGCGCGGACCTGATCCGGCGCCTGCGCACCTGGTCCGACGTGCCGATCGTCGTGCTCTCGGCGCGTACCGACGAGCCCGACAAGGTCGAGGCGCTCGACGCCGGTGCCGACGACTATCTGGTCAAGCCGTTCGGTGCCGCCGAGCTGCTCGCGCGCGTGCGCGCGCAGCTGCGGCGGCGCGCTCTCGGGGCCGGCGGCGAGACGGTGCTCGAGTTCGGCGACGTGCGCCTCGATCGCTCGCACCGCACCGTCGAGCGCGGCGGCGAGGCCGTGCACCTCACGCCGATCGAGTACCGCTTGCTGACGCACCTCGCGGCGCACCCGCACAGCGTCTTGACCCATCGCCAGTTGCTGCAGGCGGTGTGGGGGCCGGGGCACGCCGAGGACAGCCATTACCTGCGCGTGTACATGGCGACGCTGCGCAAGAAGATCGAAAGCGATCCTGCCAAGCCAGCGCATCTGGTCACCGAGACCGGGATCGGCTACCGTTTCGTCCCGTGACCGCGACGACCGCTCTGCCGACCGGCGAGCACGACGCGCGCCGGCAGGGCCTCGCCCCGCTCGCGCTCGGCGCGCTTGGAGTCGTCTACGGCGACATCGGCACGAGCCCGCTCTACACCATGAAGGAGGTGTTCAGCCCGGCGACCGGCGTGCCGCTCGACGCGCACCATCTGATCGGCGCGGTCTCCACGCTGCTCTGGGGTCTGATGTTCATCGTCACCTTGAAGTACGTGACGCTCATCCTGCGCGCCGACAACCGGGGCGAGGGCGGAATCATGGCGCTGTCCGCGCTCGCGATGCGCGCCGCCGGCGACACGACGCGGCGGCGCAATGCGCTGCTGCTGATCGGCGTGTTCGGCGCGGCGCTGTTCTACGGCGACAGCGTCATCACGCCCGCGATCTCGGTGCTCGGCGCGGCCGAGGGCCTCGAGGTGTTCTCGCCGCAGCTGAAGCACTGGGTCGTGCCGATCTCCGTCGGCATCCTCATCGGCCTGTTCCTGGTGCAGCGCCACGGCACCGACAAGGTCGGCAAGGCGTTCGGTCCGGTGATCCTGCTGTGGTTCGCGGTGCTTGCGGCGACCGGCCTCTGGCACATCCTCGATGCACCCGCGATCCTGCGCGCCCTCGACCCGTTCGCGGCGATCGGGTTCGTGCGCGAGCAGGGCTGGCACCTCTTCGTCGCGGTCGGCGCGATCGTGCTCGCGTTCACCGGCGCGGAGGCGCTGTACGCGGACATGGGCCACTTCGGCCGCCGGCCGATCCGCGTCGCGTGGACGGCGATCGTGCTGCCGTCGCTCGCGCTCAACTACATGGGCCAGGGCGCGCTTCTCATGCGCGAACCCGATGCGCTCGAGAACCCGTTCTTCCGCATGTATCCCTCGGCCTGGATCGTACCGGCGGTGATTCTCGCGGCCGCAGCGTCGGTGATCGCCTCGCAGGCCGTCATCTCGGGTGCCTACTCGATGACGCGCCAGGCGATCCAGCTCGGCTTCCTGCCCCGCATGCGCATCGTCTTCACCTCGGCGCGCGAGATCGGCCAGATCTACATGCCCGAGGTCAACCGCGTGCTGCTCGTTGCCGTGCTGATCGCCACCGTCGGCTTCGGCAGCTCGTCGGCGTTGGGTGCAGCCTACGGCATCGCGGTGACGATCACGATGTTCACGACGACGCTGCTCACGTTCTACGTCGTGCGCTACGCCTGGGGTTACGCGCTGTCCGTGGCGCTGCTCGCCACCGGCGTGTTCCTGGCGGTCGACGCCGTGCTGGTGATCTCGTGCGCGCTCAAGTTCGCCGATGGCGGCTGGTTTCCGCTCGCGCTGGGCGCCGGCCTGTTCGCCTTGATGACGACCTGGAAGCGCGGGCGCGAGCGCCTGTTCGAGCGTGCGCACCGCGACGATCCCGAGCTGGTGCCGTTCGCCAATGCGCTCGCCGGCGAGCCCGTGCACCGCAGCGTACGCACCGCCGTCTACTTCGTTGCCGATCCGGAGATCGTGCCGCAGGCGCTGCTCCACAACCTCAAGCACAACCAGGTGCTGCACGAGCGCAACGTGGTGCTGACGGTCGTGTTCCACGAGGTGCCGCGCGTTCCCGAGGCCGAGCGCGTGCACGTCGAGCCGATCGCGCCGACGTTCTGGCGGGTGCGCGTGGACTGCGGGTTCCAGGACACGCCCGACATCCCCGCGGCGCTCGCGCTCTGCGAGCGCCAGGACCTGCCGATCGACCTGCACGCCGTCTCGTACTTCCTGAGCCGCGAGATCGTGGTGCCATCGCGCGGCGGACGAATGACGCGCTGGCGCGAGGCGCTCTTCGCGACGATGGCGCGCAACGCCGGCAACGTCGCCGAGTTCTTCCGGCTGCCCGACAACGCGGTCGTCGAGCTGGGTACCCGCGTGCAGATCTGAGGAGCGCCGAGGCGATCGCCGCGCGCGAGCGACGCGCGGTCGGCGCCGGGTGTACCGTTTGCTGTGTCGGGTGCCCGACCCCGGCCGGACGAGGAATGACCATGGCTGTCGACCGCAGCACGCAGCGCACGCCGAGCCCGCCGCCGCCACGTGGCGGCGCAGGAGCGGGCTGGCCCGCGGGCACCCCGCCCACTGGCCAGCGCAGCATTCCGCCGCGGCGCGCCTGGATGACGTTCGCCGCGCTGCTCGTCATCAACTACCTCGTCGTGCGCGCGCTTTTCCCCGGCGAGGACGCCGCCGTGACGATTCCCTACACCGCGTTCAAGGACGAGGTCGCCAAGGGCAACGTGCAGGCGATCTACAGCCAGGGCGCGAGCATCGAAGGGCGGTTCAAGAGCGCGGTGACGTGGCCGGCGGCGGCGGCGAGCGCCGCTGCGGCGTCGGCGCCGCGCGGCCGTCTGTTCGAGGCGGCAAGCGCGCCGCACACGTCGACGTCGTTCACGACCACGCTGCCGGCGTTCGTCGGCCCCGGGCTCGAAACGTTCCTGATCGAGCACAAGGTCGAGATCCGCGCCGTGCCGATCCAGGGCAGCGCGCTCGCGACGTTTCTCTACGGCTTCGGGCCGGCGCTGCTCCTGATCCTCTTCTACGTCTGGATGTACCGGCGCGCGCAGCAGCTCGGCGGAGCGGGCGGGCTCGGCGGCGGATTGCTCGGCATCGGCAAGAGCCGCGCGCGCCGCTACGACCAGGAAGGCGGCCCGAAGGTCACGTTCAAGGACGTCGCCGGCATCGACGAGGCCGAAAACGAGCTGGTCGAGATCGTCGACTTCCTGAAGGCGCCGG
>Ga0068858_100001686_pt1 | contig 22571 bp, 16 predicted proteins | sample KBSSwiS12_FD_66589 | JGI IMG/M metagenome (GOLD analysis project Ga0068858, IMG submission 66589) | Switchgrass rhizosphere microbial communities from Kellogg Biological Station, Michigan, USA - KBS Switchgrass S1-2 | ecosystem: Host-associated > Plants > Roots > Rhizosphere > Soil ...
GATGCGCAGCACCACCAGCCGCCCCACCGGTACCATCATGGCCCCGCCGATCCCCTGCACCACGCGCGCCACCGTGAATTGGGTAAGCGTGTTGCTGATCCCGCAAATCATCGAGGCAAGCGTGAATATCGCGATCGCCGCCGAGAACACCGTACGCGCGCCCAACCTGTCCGCCACCCATCCGCTCACCGGGATGAACACCGCCAACGTCAGCATGTAAACCGTCATGCCGAGGTTGAGATCCACCGGGTGCGCCCCGAACGACACTGCCATCTGCGGCAGCGCTGTGGCGATCACGGTGCCATCCAGGTTCTCCATGAAGAAAGCGCCCGACACCAGCAGCGCCACCCGCGTGGCTTGGCGAGTGGAATGCAGTTCGCGCTCCCTCAGCAACCCGCAGCCCGCCCGCTCATACAATTTCCTCCGGTTGCGCCAAGGCGAGCGCGTGCCCGAGGACGACAAACGGACGAACGGTGGTAGCCACTTATTTCATCGTACATCGCCGTTCCGCTTAGCCACGCGCCGCCGCGCTCACGCAAGCGCCAGTCCGGCGACGTCGGTCTGCTAGACTTTTGCTATTAAGCTTATGTCGTTCTTTTTATCGCGGAGTCCTTCATGAACCTCTTTGCCACAAAGCCCTTGGATCTGCTGATGAAGGAGGCCGAGGAATCGGGTTCACACAGCCTGAAACGAACCTTGGGACCTTTTCAGCTCACGGCCTTGGGTGTGGGAGCCGTCATCGGTGCGGGGATCTTCGTTCTGTCGGGATTGGGCGCGCATTACGCCGGTCCGGGACTGATGCTGTCATTTATTCTTTCCGGAATGGGCTGCGCCTTCGCCGGACTCTGCTATGCCGAGTTCGCCGCCATGATTCCCCTGGCCGGCAGCGCGTATACGTATGCGTACGCCACTCTGGGCGAGTTATTCGCCTGGATCATCGGTTGGGACTTGACCCTGGAATACGCCATGGGCGCGAGTACAGTTTCCTCCGGCTGGTCCAATCACTTCATCGAGTTGCTGGATATCCTGCACATCAAAATGCCGCTGTGGCTGGCCTACGATCACTGGACCGGCTTGCGCACCGCGGAGAACGTTATCGCGCGGCAAATGGCGCAGGCTTCCGATCCCAACCTGGTTCCGGGGACCTCGGCATTTCTGGACAAGGTGGGGGCGATAGCGAATGCGCACTCTCCGGAGTTGACGCAGCGTGCGACTGAGCTCCTGAACGCGCCCACGATATTCGGCGTCGAAGTCGGCTTCAACCTGCCGGCGTTTATCATCGCGCTGCTGATTACTGCGGTACTTGTGATCGGAATTCGTGAGAGCGCGCGCTTCAATTCCACCATCGTAGTCATCAAGGTTTCGGTCGTGTTGTTCGTGATCGGGTTGGGATTCCGATACATAAACTTCGCCAACTGGGGCCACGACTGGAGCACCTTTGCTCCCTTCGGTTTCTCCGGTGTGGGGGCTGGAGCGGCCTACATATTCTTCGCGTATATCGGGTTCGACGCGGTATCCACCACCGCCCAGGAGGCGCGTAATCCGCAGCGGGATCTCCCCATAGGCATCATCGCATCTCTGTTGGTGTGCACTGTGCTTTATATTCTGGTAGCCGGCGTTCTCACGGGCATGGTGCCGTGGCAGGAAGTGAACATTGAAGCCCCCATTGCCCGCGCGTTCAGTGACCGCGGCCTCACCACGGCGTCGCACATCATTACGCTGGGAGCGCTCGCCGGACTGACCAGCGTGATGCTGGTGATGCTGCTGGGGCAGTCGCGCGTGCTCTATTCGATGGCCAACGACGGATTGCTCCCCAAGAAATTCTTCGCCGCGATTCATCCGAAATTCCGGACTCCCTGGAAGAACACGATCCTGGTTGGACTGCTCGCGGCCATCGTGGGCAGCGTCACGCCCATCGACGACATCGGCAAGATGGTGAATATCGGCACCCTTCTAGCCTTCGTGATTGTGTGCTTCGCCGTGTTGATACTCAGGCGCACCAATCCGGGACAGGCGCGTCCGTTTCGAACGCCTTGGGTCCCGCTGGTACCTATCTTGGGGATCGCATTCAACGGCTATATGATGTACAAGCTGGGATGGATTAACTGGGCCCGTCTTGGCATCTGGCTGGTAATCGGTTTGGTGATCTACTTTGGCTACAGCCGCCATCACAGCCGTCTGCAACACCCCGACAACCAGCGCGATCCGGCGAATCGTCCGCCACACCTTGTAAAGTAGTCACGCTAGGAAACCGTGGCCAGCCCGCGGATCGCAGTATATTGGAACTCATGCGCCACTTCCTTCCGTTGGTCATGCTCGCCTGCCTGACAGCCTGTACTCAGGCGCCGTCTCCCGTCCCGCAGGATTCTGAGAAACTCACTCAGGATTTCATTTATGGAACCCTCGCTTTATCTCCGGTGAGTGCGACCCAGGCCGGCTACCATCAGCACAACGGCGCGGTGCTCGACGATCTTATCGATGACTACAGCGCCGGCGGCCTCGAGCAGCAGCGCGGCTTCTGCAAAGGCATACAGGACCGCGCCGCCGCCATGGATGCCGCGAAGCTAGACAAGGAACAGAAGGCTGACCTTGACACCATCAAGAGCAACAGCGGCTTGTGTTTGCTGGAACTCAATACCATTCAGAGTTTCAAGCACAACCCCACGGTATACGTCGAACTGGTGGGCACGGCCCTATTCTCGCCGTACATGCTCAACTACGCGCCCGTCGAGCAGCGCTTCGAACACATCACGCACCGCCTGGAGAAAGTGCCTGCCTTGTTCGAGCAGGCCAAGGCGAATCTAACCGACGCACCCGAAGTATGGAACCGCGTCGCGCGCGAAGAGAACGACGGCAATATCTCGCTGATCGATAAGACCCTCCGTGACGCCGCGCCCGCATCGCAGAAGGCAGCATACGCCGCGGCGGCCACGAAAGCCCTGGCAGCAGTGCGCGATTTCAACACTTTTCTCAAGGACAAGCTCTCGTCCAAAACCTCCGATTGGCGTCTTGGCAAAGAGAAGTACGATCAGAAGTTTGCCCTGGTGCTGGCCGCCGGCCGCACGCCCGAGCAACTCCTCGCCGCTGCGGAAGACGACTTGAAAACCGTCCGCGCCGAAATGGCCAAGCTCGCCGCGCCCCAAAGCGTCCAACAGGCTTTGGACGCCGCCGCCCGCCAGCATCCGGCTCGCGAAAATTACATGCCCAAAGCCAAGGAGATGCTGGCCCAGGCCACCGCCTTCGTCAAGCAAAAGGATCTCCTGACGTTGCCCGCGCGTTCCAACCTGCAGGTGGTCGAGACTCCCGAATTCCTGCGTGGCATCTATGGCGTGGGAGGATTCAACCCCGCGCCTGCGCTCGAGCCGCAACTCGGCGCGTATTATTGGATCACGCCCATTCCCAAGAGCTGGTCCGCCGCGCGCGCCGAATCGAAGCTGCGCGAATACAACGACTACGGCCTCCAGGAGCTGACCATCCATGAAGCCATGCCCGGCCACTACGTGCAATTCGAATACGCCAACGATGTGCAGCCGGTGCCGCGCCGCCTGTTGCGCACTATTTTCTCCAACGGGCCGTATGTGGAAGGCTGGGGCGTGTACGCGCAGCAGGTGATGTCCGACGAGGGATATCTGGACAACAGCAAGGGCCTCCGGTTGACCTTCGACAAGCAGATTCTGCGCGTGCTGGCCAACACCATTCTGGATGTGCGCCTGCAAACCATGGGGATGACCGATCAGCAGGCGCTCGACCTGATGATCAAAGACACCTACCAGGAAAAGGAGGAAGCCACCGCCAAGCTGCAGCGCGCGCAGCTATCCTCCTGCCAGTTGCCCATGTATTTTGTGGGCTGGAAAGGCTGGCTTGATGTGCGCGAGGGCTATAAGAAAGCCAAAGGCACCGCCTTCTCCCTCAAAGACTTTCACGAGCGTTCCTTGAAAGAAGCCGGCGTGTCGCTCCCGGCCTTGGCCGGCCTTTTGCAATAGCTTTAACGAAACGCCACCGGCGCGCCATGCGTCCCGACTCCATGCATATGCGGTTCGCACTCCTTCTCGGAGCCATGTGCCTCTGCGCCCAGGACACGGTGATTCGAACCACCGTGCCGCTAATTCTAGTGCCCGTAACCGTCACCGATCCTCACGGCAAAACCATCGAGGGTCTCGCGGAGTCTGACTTCGAAGTATTGGATAACGGGAAGGCAGTCAAACACGGCCTCGAAGTCACAAATCAGCCGATTGCTTTGGTGGTGGCCGTCCAAACCAGCGCCATCTCCGGGCCGGCGCTCGCCAAGGTTCAAAAAATCGGGGCGATGTTCGAACCTCTGGTCGTCGGTGAAGGAGGCGTGGCTGCGATTGTAACGTACTCGGATCAGATCAAAGTGTGGCAGAACTTCACCCACAGCGCTGATGACTTCACCCGGCGCATGCGCAAGATCGAGCCGGACGGTGACTCGCGGACGGAAGCGCACATGACTGACGCCGTCCTGGAGGCCGTGAAGATGCTTGCGGATCGGCCCCAGTTCAGGCGCGTTCTGGTGGTGATTGGCGAGAGCCGGGATCGCGGCAGCCAGGCCAAGCTGGAAGAAGCAGTGACCAAAGCGCAAGCCGCGAATGTGACCGTCTATCCGGTGAACTACTCGGTTTACAAGACCAGCTACACGTCCCGCGGCGACGAGCGCTTTGCTGGCTCAGGGAGCCGTGTATATAACACAGACGCTGGCAGTCTCCTGATGATTTTCACCGAGATCGCCCGGCTGGCGACGCAGAACGCAGGCGATGCCCTGGCGAAATATACCGGCGGCGAGAAAGTTTCATTTGCGAAACTCTCCGGTCTGGAGCGCGTGATCGCCAAGGTAGGCGACGATCTGCACACGCAATACCTTTTGAGCTTCCAAGCCGGCGAAAGTGAGAGCAAGACGTATCACTCAATTACCGTCAACGTCAGACGCGCGGAGGCAGTGGTTCGAGCGCGGCCAGGTTATTGGCCGGAATGATTGCCTGCGGCGGCTGACCACACTTTATGGATCGCGGAAATGACGGCATCCGGGCGCTCAAACATGATGACGTGTCCGCTGTCCGGAACGATGATCTGTTTTCCGCGCGTCGAAAGGCGCGCCTGTTCGGCCTGCAATTCGTGAATCCAAACATTCCGAATCTTGTCTTCAATTTCCTTGGTTAGAAATGGCTCCGGGGTGAATGTCATCTTACCGGCCGTCAGTACAATCAGAGGACGATCGCCAAGGTTGACCGCGTGTAAAGCGCTTGAGCTATCGGGAAGAGATTGGATCTCGGAGGCCGCCGTCTCCTGGAAACCGGGTTTCTGCGAAAGGTAAAGGTATTCTTCCCAAAACAGTTGAGGCATCTGCCCGGATTGCTGCGTGAAATGAACCATGAACCGGTCGATGCCGAGGTGCAACATAAATGGCCTGCGGAGCCGGTCCCACCGTTGGTAGCTCTCAACTTCTCTATTGTTTTCCGCGACGAGCTCAGGTGGCTGAACGCTCTGCGCGCGTTTCTGCTGATCTTCGTGGCTCGCGTCCACCAAAATCAGACCAGCCACATCGTTCGGGTACAGTCCGGTGTAAAACCGCACGATAGGGCCTCCCAGCGATACCGCCGCCATCACGAAAGGACCTTTTTCGCCCGACACGTCGAGGAGGGTCTTCAGTTCTCTCGCCATTCGCGGAATAGTGCGCGGCATCGGCCCTGGCTCGCTCCAACCATAGCCGGCACGGTCGTAAGAACACACACGGGTAAACTCGGCGATCTTAGGCTGGATCTTCATCCAGCCGATCCCCGGCATGCCTCCGCCTTGCTCCAGAATCACAGTGGGTGTCCCGGCTCCCGTACAATAGATATTCATTCTTATCGGTCCGGCTTGCACCGAACGGCCGCGCTGCGGAAGGCGGTTCCCGTCGCGCCAGTTTCCGATGACCTGATACGTCGCGCCAAGACACGCGAGGACAACAAGCACAGTCACAAGCGCAAGGACGCCCATGCGGAACCAACGAAGCAGATTCTCACCAAGCGAACGAGAGTGATTAGGCGGCGAATCAGCCATGGGAACTTTGCCATGATACTCCTTACGAGGCCCGGAAACACCGCGCTCGAAAACATGGAAGCACGACTACAACCGGTACTCTGCAGGGTGCGTGGTAAGATAGGTTTTCATGCACCCAGATACGCGTCTGGTGAGTCAGCTCCAGGCCATCGACTTGCGGATGGCAGAGCTCGAAAAAGAAGTCGCCGCGCTTCCCAAACATATCGCCGTTATCGAAAAGACGCTGGAATCCCACCAGCGACGCCTGGAAGCCGACCGCGCCGCCCTCACCGCTAACCAAAAAGACCGCAAGAAGTTCGAAGGCGATATCCAGATGCACGAGCAGAAGATCTCGAAGCTCAGGGATCAGATGCTGGGCGCCAAAACCAACGAGCAATACAAGGCTTTCCAGCACGAAATTGAATATCTGCAGAACGAAATTCGCACGTCCGAGGACCGCATTCTGGAGCTGATGTCGGAATCGGAGTCGCTCGACGTCGCCGTGAAGAAAGCCGACGCCGCACTCAAAGAAGAGAAGAAACTGGTCGAAGGCGAGAAGACGCTTGCTCGCGAGCGCACCGCGGCGGATCAGGCACAGCTAAAGCAGTTGCAGGCAGAGCGAATTGGGGCCGCCGCCCAACTTCCCAAGGCCACGCTCGCCGAGTACGAGCGCATCCGCAAGAAATGGCACGGGGTCGTGATTGCCGAAGCCACCAGCGGCCGCTGCGCCGCCTGCCAGATCGTGTTGCGTCCCCAATATCTGCAGGACTTGAAAAAGGGCGACCACCTGATGACCTGCGAAAGCTGTGGCCGCTTCCTCTACTACAACCCGCCGGTGCGCGTCGAGATGACGCCAACGGCGTAACGCGCGCCGGGACTACTGAATCACGTTCAGCAAGCCGCGATTTCCCGCCACGGCTGCCCCTGCATCGGCGTTCTTGCGCGGCGGCGCTTGCAGTCCCGGCATGGGCTTCCCTTGAAACAGCTTGCGGCACGGCACGGCCAGCCAGCGAGCCCATTGGTTGGCCCGATTCCGGCGCGCGCTGTCAGTGGCGATACCGGTGCTCGCGTACATTTGGCGATACAGCTTCGAAATGAAAATAAACGCCAGACGCGCTTTCAAATTCGGTGTACAACTCGACCGCTTCCATACCGCACTGAAGCTGTAGAAGCGATCCCACACACCCTGCGTCCTTTGCCGCATTTCTTCCGAAGTCATGGTCGGATGAGGCATGAACATTTTGGGCCGCTCATCCGGCGGAATCAGCCAGTATCGCGTAATGGGAGTCCCCGCTACAGTGGGCACGTTGTCGCCGAACGCCTTTTCCCAGCGCTCGAAGTCCACGGTTCCGCAAAACGGAGTCAGCATCACGAACTGCGCGAACGTCAGTCCTGATTTGTGGGCTAGATCGAGCGTCGCGTCGAAAGTATCGGTGCGGTCGGTCGAAAGCCCAAAAATGAAAGATCCCAGCACGTGCAGTCCGTGCCGCCGGAACTCCTGCAGTTGATTTACCAGCTTCTCGCCGGAGCAGTTAAAATCCTTGAATACCGCCTTCAGGCCTTCCGGAGTAACTGCCTCCACGCCCACCAGTGCCCCGCGGATGTGTGCCGCGCGCATCGCGTCCAGAAACTTGCCGTCTTCGGCGGATTCCATAGTGATCTGCGTGAAGAACGTCAAGTCGCCCGGCAGAGCAGCCAGCCGCTCCATCAACTCGAATCTCTCTTCGCGGATGGCGTTCAGCTCATCGACTTTATGCTGGTTGCCCTGCCGCTCGGCGTTCTTGATGTCGGTGAGCGAAACCGGGTAGAAATTATCGTCGGCCAGCGCGATGAAGCGGAAGCCGAGACGCCGCAGCGCCACGATCTCCTCAATCACCACATCGGATGGGCGCTGCCGTGGCTTCTGTCCATCCGTGCGCCAGACCGAACAAAACGAACAGTGCTTGGAGCAGCCGCGAACCGTCTGCACCGAAGCCCACATATAGCGGTCCGGCGGCAGCAGGTCCCAGCGCGCGGCCTTGAAATCTTCCGGCGCCACGCGACCGCCTTCATATATTTTCTGCGGTGCGTTCCGGGCGCAATCGCGCAGGGCCTGACCCCACGCTAAATCGCCATCGCCTTTGACCACGGCGTGCGCGTGCCCCAATTCCAGGGCTTCTTCGGGATAAAGCGTGGCATGGATGCCACCGAAAACAACATAGGCGCCGCGCGCGCGCGCGAGGCGTCCCACGGCATAGCCGCGCAGCGCATTGCCGGTATGGATACCGATGCCGACGACGTCGCCGGCAGCAATGCGCTCAGGGATGAGACTTTCTAGAGTTTCGTCACAGATCTCCGGATCGCCAAATTCGATTGGCGTCGCGGTCGCCAGCACATACAGCCAACGCGGTGTGATGACGGCGGTTCCGAATGCGGAATCGCTGGGGTTGATCAAATGGATCGTCAAAGGTCCTTTTTTGGGGGCCTTGGCGGACAGACTTGCCGATTGCAGGATCACCCTCCTGCCGCAGGTCGATAATTAGAGTTCGGCGTGCCAAGCGCTTCAGTTTAGCATCAAAGGGGATGCCAGCAGGACCGAATCCCAATTTAGCGGCTGGACACGGTCATCGCGCCCAGCCGCCGCTTGGTTCCGCGATTGATCGTTACTTCGCGGGCGTGGTGCTAGCCGGAGCCGATTTAGTCGCGGCAGCCGGATCAGCGGCCTTCTTTTTGTGGTGATGCTTCTTCACCTTCGCCGGAGCTGGGGTGGAAGCGGAAGCAGCCGGAGCGGGCGTATTGCCGGTCTGGGCGGCCATCAGTGCGGTTCCCGCAAGTAACAACGAGGTCATTAGGGTTTTCATAACGTTTAATTCTCCTTGGGGCATTCCGCCCTCACCCTTATGGACGCACGTGTCCTTCCGCAGGTTCATGAAGCTATGTTCTTAAACCGTTTTGTGTAAACACTTTAATCAGGGCGGAGGATGACGATTTCTTAAGGTTCTTCAGGCAAATCTTCCGCACGATTTTCGAAACGCGTGAATTGGCCGAGGAAACGCAGCGGCACGTTGCCGATGGGCCCGTTGCGCTGTTTGGCGACGATCAGGTCGGCCAGACCACGCAGGTCTTCGCGATCCCGCTTGTACACTTCCTCGCGGAAAATGAACGCGACCAGATCCGCATCCTGTTCGATCGATCCTGAATCGCGCAAGTCGCTCAACTGCGGCTTGTGATCGCCGATGCGCGTTTCCGCCGCGCGGCTCAACTGCGAGAGCACCAGAAACGGAACATCCAGATCCTTGGCCATCAACTTCAGGCCTCGCGAAATAGCGCTCACTTCCTGGTTGCGATTCTCGCTGCGTCCGCGGCTGCTCATCAGCTGCAGATAGTCGATCACTACCAGGCTCAAGCCATGCTCGGCTTGCATCCGCCGCAGCTTGGAATGAATGTCCATCAGGTTCACACCGGCGGTGTCGTCGAGGAAGAGCGGCGAGTCCGTCAAATCGGCCAGCGCCACTTGCAGCTTGCGCCGCTCGTCGGCGTTCAAATATCCCGCGCGAAACTTGTGCTGATCTACGCGCGCAGCCGAACACAGCAAACGTGTCAGCAAACTCGCCGACGACATTTCGAGCGAGAATACCGCCACCGGCTTGCGCATTTGCGGATGCGTGGCCACGTGCTGTGCAATATTCAGCGCCAGTGCCGTCTTGCCCATCGACGGACGCGCCGCCAGGATCAGCAGTTCGCCGCCATGCAGCCCGCCCGTCATCTCATCGAACTTGGCGAAGCCGGTGCTGAGGCCGCTCACCCGCTGGCTGGGGTCCAGAAACGCGTTGACGCCGCCCGGAAACTTCCCGATGACCGTGGCCGGCGATTCCAGCCTCTCACCCGACCTCGCCTCGCCCAGTTTCAGCAGCGACTCTTCGGCGCCCGCTAGAATTTCATCCGGCTCCTCTTCGCCGATCAGGCACCGGTCGATGACCTTCTGCGCACTGAAGATCAGTTTGCGCAGCGTGGCCTTGTCTTTGACGATGCGAATGTAGCTGTCCAGATTGCTGAGCGCCGGCAGCCCTTCATCCAGCGAGACGAGATACGAGAACCCGTCCACCGATTCAATCTGCCCCTGCTTCATCAGCTCATTGGCGAGCGTGACGCGGTCGATTTTTTCGCCGCGGTCGTACAGGTCCTTCATGCGCGCGAAAATGCGGCGGTGCTTTTCGAGGCTGAAGTCCTCCGGCTCAACCGCGCCCGCGACTTGGAAATAGGTGTCCTGGTTCAGCAGGATCGAGCCGAGCACAAAACGCTCGGCATCCACGTTGGCAGGAAGTCCGCGCTCAAAGGTGAGATCGATGGTGGCCATGGCAATCTCCGTGAAACCGTACTAGCTTAACCACTCGCACGGGCGAAAACGCAAGTTCAGATTTTGCAGAACTTTTCCACAGAACCCGGCGATCTCGCGGCTACTTCTTGGCGTCGGGCGCAGCCGCAGGCGCGGGAGCATCCGCCGGCATCACTACTGCAGTGACGATTCGGTCCAAATTGGGGAAGCTCTTATCCAAATACGCCTTGCCCTGCATCTGAATGCGGCCCTGATCCGGCGACTCACCGTAGCCCGCGAAAAACTTGTCGACAAGGTCCATGCCTTCGATCACCGTACCGAAGGGCGCGAATCCCTGCGTGTCGAGCGAAGTGTTATCGCTGTAGTTGATGAAGATTTGGGTAGTGCGCGTATTGGGTCCAGCAGTCGCGAAGGTCAGCGTGCCGCGCTTGTTGGATTGCGTCACGCGGTCATCCACGATTTTGGCCTTCTCCCAAACCGCCGCCACATCCGGACGCGCCGGAATGCCAAACTGCGCCACGAACCGCGGCACGATGCGGAAGAACGCCGCGTCCTTGTAGAATCCGCCCCGCACCAGATTGTAGAAGCGGTCCGCGCCCAGCGGCGCCCAGGCACGATTCACTTGGACGATCACATCACCCTTGGTGGTGGTCAATTTCACTTTGTAAACTTCCGGAGCCTTGGCCCGTAGCGTACCTGGATTGAGCAGGTTCGGCGCGCCCGCCGCAGCGGCTTTCGGCGCGGCCGGAGCGGCCTTCGCAGCGGCAGCAGGGGCAGCCTTCGGGGCAGGAGCAGGGGCGGCCTTCTTGGGAGCGGGCGGCGGTGTCTGCGCCAGCGCGATTCCGCACGCCAGCGTGGAGATGAGAAGGGTTTTCATAGGATTTTCTTCCACATCATATCAGAACCAATTTGTCTTGGACCTCGCCCGTCACCCGCGCCTCGCAATCTCCTACGAAAACATCCACCTCCAGGCGAATGCCGAATTCCGGCAGATAGATTCCAGGTTCCACCGAGAAGCAGGTCCACGGGATCACCCTGCGTTCGTCGTGGGTTTCCAGATTGTCCATGTTCGCGCCCGAGCCGTGAACCTCAGTGCCGATCGAATGCCCGGTGCGATGAAAGAAAAACTCCTCGAAGCCTTCCGCGCGAACATGCTCCCGCGCCGCGTCGTCCACCTCGAAGCCCTGCAATTCCCGTTTGTCGCGGACGGCGTCTTTCACGCGCGCAATGGCGCGATCGCGGGCGTCACGAACCACCGTAAACACACGCTCAATCTTGGCGGGCGGCTCCGGCCCGCAAAAACCCACCCACGTGATGTCGTAAAAAACCGCATCGGGGCGATCTAGTTTCGCCCACATGTCCATCAGAATCAGATCTCCCCGCTTGATCTCCGAGCATGCGTCCTGCCTAGGCTCGTAATGCGGATTCGAGGCGTTACTGTTCACCGCAATATCCGGCCCATGATCGGTGGTCAGCCCTTCCTCGGCGAATCGCGACAGGATGAACTGCTGCATCTCCCATTCGGTGACGCGCTCGCTCGCCCGCAGCTTTGCTCCCACGCGTTCGAACGCCTGGCGGCGAATGGCATCGACTTTCCGCGCGGCTTCCAGGTGCATCACCAACTGCTCTTCGGTCCATCGCGATTCGAAAAGCTGAACCAGGTTCGCCGAAGTAATCACGTCCACTCCCAGCCCGCGCACCAGTTCGACTGTCCCCGCGTCCACCATAGCCACGTACGGAACGGCGCAATTGGGCGAATACTGCATCGCTACACGGCGGTCTCCGCGCAGCAGCGTTTTGACTCCGTCTACCAGCGTGCTCCAACCCGCATACAAGGAATGCTGGCCGGGAAGCGGAGCCAGCGTCTGCGCCTCGATCTTGTGCACCAGCCCACGCGGCTCTCCCACGGCAGGAACGTAGTAAAACCAGCGCCGCGTCACCATCGATCCCGGCGTGAACTGCAGCACCCGGTACGCCAGGGGATCTCTGCGATGGTGATCAAAAAACAACCACCCATCGAGTCCTTCATCGCGTAGTGCCGCCTGGATCTGTTCGAGTCTCATTTCTATGAGACTATCACCCACCGGTGCGAAAACTCCTCCGCAACCCGCCCGGCAGAGGCACCTCATATCCGATGAGGCAGAACTGATCGATCGCAAACAGCACCACGCTCTCAAAGCGCTTGCCCTCAGCGCCGCGCACTTCTTTGACCCACGCCGCGGTCGAATCGCCCGCCCCCACCAGATGGCTGCGCTCGGCCGCATTGAAACCCATCGTGCCGCCGAAATCCAGCGTCGCCCAGCTTTGGTCGAGATTGCGCCCAAACGTGAACCCGAACGCCTCGGTCTTCAGACACGTCAGCGCCGCCGGCGTCCACGCCACCGTCGGATAATTGACGGCGCGATTGAACGCGGTTTGGTTCACATCAGTGGGATACAGAACTTCGAAGCGGCAGGCTGGCTGCGTCCCGCGCACGAAGCTCATGATCGCGTCGGTGAAGTTGCCGATCACTGTCGGCAAATACGCCGACTCATCCGGATAAGCCGCCGGGTCGACCGTATTCACCGTGATGGTCGCCAACGGATGACCATAGAGCGCTGCGAACGTGGCGAGATTCCACGCATCGTAAAACGGCATCCCTGAAAAATTGGTACCCAACCCATCGTTTGAAAAATACCACCACTGCACTTCGCCGAATTGTAAATAGGGGACCAGCCCCGCAGCAGCCTGAATCGCCGCCATCTCTTGGTAAACCACTTTCCAGAACGCGAGACTCGTCGGCGAAAAGTTCGTCTGCAGCGCCGGAGTCGGTAGCAGGATCGGATCGCCGGCAGGTCCCATCTGCGCTATCCCCGCGCCGGCGGTTGGGTCGCCATGCTGCAATTCCATGCTGAACGCCGCGACCGCGTCGATCCCGTAACCCAGTAGTGCTGCAAAGTATGCCGCGCTCCAGTCCCGCACCGCACGATTGAGCGCCGGGCTGGCCGTCAGATCGGTTCGCCAGTTACCATCCGTTCCACCCGTGAAGCCCGACCCGGACGCCGTCGCCGTGAACCCGCCGCTCGTGGTAGTCGCGGCCACGGTATTCGCGTTCCCAGCCAATCCCATCGTCCGCGCAGTAATCGTGAGCACGCCCCCCAACGCGGTAGCCCACACACCTGTGTATCCGCGATTGAGTTCCTGGGCAAAGGCCAGCGCAATCGTATTCGCTGTATCGCCCACGTGGATCTGCTTCTGCAAAACCGTGTCCGACGACGGCGGCTGCCCAATCTGCCCCAGCGTCACCGTAACATAAGCGCTCGGCGCCGGCGTTCCACTGAACGTAACGGTAGCCGACGCGTACACATGCCCGACCCGCACCAGCTCGTAGAACCACAGCGCTCCCACATAATGATTCGCCCGCCCCACAAAGTTGAGTGACTTCAGCATCCACGCCGTGCGCTCCGGCGGAACCGAAATGCAATGCAGCGTGTCCCAGTCGGTCGCGAGTGTGACCACCGGCTGACTCGTCACCGCAGGCAGATCGGAGGACGGCGCGGCTAGTTCCAGGAAATCGAAATAGACTTCCGCGCCCACCGCGCCCGTGTGGGTCGCGGTCATCGTGTGCGCTCCCGCACCAAACGTCCCCAGTGAATACCGAAACAGAGTGTCTTCCGCCGGAATCGCCAAATCTACGGATACCGCCGCTCCGCCATCGACGACGAACAAAACCGTTCCTCCGATTCCGGTGTAGCGCAGCCCCACGTAAAGCGTGTGGCTCTGCGTCGCCTGATACGTGCAAGTTAAGGAGTCACCCGGCGTGGTCGTCTTGTGAATCGTACCGCCCGAGTAATTGCCGCGCACCTCCGTCCAAGCCCCGCTAAAGACCACCAAAGCATCATGATCTTCGATCCGCAAACTCCCCGGGCCAGCGACCGAGTAACTGCGATTCGTCCCCGTCACCGTCCAGTTCGACACCGCCACGCTGAACTCGCTGCGCGTGAATGCGGCCGGCTGCAAATCCGCAGCGTAAGTCCAGCGCATCTTGCGAATGCGGTCCGTGGGGATCGCATACAACGTGCCTGAAAGATCGGGCGTAATCGTGCCCTGGAGTGCACTGAAATCGAGTGTCACTCTCCATGCCGTTGGCGAAGTTCCATTCGCGAAGGCTTTCACGCCCGAGTCCCAGACGGCCGCGCCCGTCGAATACGAATACACTGCGAAGCGATTTCCATTCGCGCCCGCCGTACTCGCGGCGATTGTCGCTCCGCCGGTGTAATACAGCCGAATCGTCGACCCGCTTCGAGTAGCCTTCATCACCCCCGAAAGCAGGTTTACGCTATCCACGATCGCCAGTGCTGCGTTTGCGAGACTGTCCCCGCTCAAGAACTCATAGGTATACGCCTCCGTCAGAAACGACAGCCCCACGAACTCGCCCGCGGTCGCCGTCCCCGAGAGCGCGAATTCGGCGTATCTGATGTAATCCCCCAGCGTGGCCTTCATCTTGTTGCCCTTCATCTTGGTCTCGATCTTCGTGAGCATGCCTTTCACAGCCTGCGCCTGGCCTCCGGCGTCCGTCTTCGTCACCGTCTTGCATTTCGATTTCGCCGCGTTCTTGCCTTGCGCCGCACCGCTCTTCGTCGCCGTTTTGCCGCTCTTCTCGCTGGTTGCCATCCGTCATCGTTCCCTCGCGACCAGCAGCGTAGCAGCCGGAAGCCATCTTCCCGCTGAACGTCCGCACATCAACTTACGGAGTCTGCACGAGATATATTTTCTGCGGATCTTGTGAACGCACAGCGCACACCTTTACACACCGCCCCGCCAACCCCTACAATCGCTAGGTAGAACGTTCCGCTCGCGCGATCCGCATGAACATTTCCGTAAAAAGTGAATACGCCCTGCTGGCGGTCTTCGACCTCTCGCTGCAACCCCCCGGCGAGCCCGTCAAGATCGCCGACGTCGCACGGCGCCAAAAAATCCCGCAAAAGTTTCTGGAACTGATCCTCGCCGGCCTCAAGCAGGGTGGCTTTGTCGAATCCCGCCGCGGCGCCGAAGGCGGCTATCGCCTGGCCAAGCCGGCCAACGAAATCACGGTAGGCGAAGTCCTGCGCTTCGTCGAAGACACCAAGCACACCAAGCGCATCGCGTCGAATCCCTTTAACCAGATCTGGCAACAGGTGGATTCCGCCGTCGCAAATATCCTCGACCACACCACCTTCGCCGAGCTCGCGCGCACCTGGCAGAAATCCCAAACCCGCTACGTGGCAAACTGGGATATTTGATGAAACCTAAAACATGATCTTCCCTGACAATTCATTCAGCATCGGCCGAACTCCCTTAGTGCGCCTCAATCGTGTTACCGACGGCGCGCAAGCCAGCGTCATCGCCAAGATCGAAGGCCGCAATCCCGCGTATTCGGTGAAGTGCCGCATCGGGGCAGCCATGATCTGGGACGCCGAACGCCGCGGTCTCCTCAAGCCCGGCCGCGAACTCATCGAACCCACCAGCGGCAACACCGGAATCGCACTCGCCTTCGTCGGCGCCGCGCGCGGATACCCGGTCACGCTGCTGATGCCGGAAACGATGTCGATCGAGCGCCGCGCCGTTCTAAAACTGCTGGGCGCGAAGATCATCCTCACGGACGGCGCTCTCGGCATGGGAGCATCCATCGAACGCGCCGAGCAAATGGTCGCTGCCGAGCCGAACCGCTGGGTTCTGCTGCAACAGTTTCAGAATCCCGCCAACCCCGACATCCATTTCAAGACCACGGGCCCTGAAATATGGGACGACACGCAAGGCCAAATCGACGCCTTCGTCGCCGGAATTGGCACAGGCGGTACCATCACCGGGGTATCGCGCTACATCAAGCTCGAAAAAAAGAAACCCATATTGTCGGTGGGTGTGGAACCCCGGCACAGCGCCGTTATCAGCCAGACCCTGGCCGGGAAGCCGCTCGAACCCGGCCCTCACGCCATCCAGGGCATCGGAGCCGGCTTCATCCCCGGCAATCTGGACCTGAAAATGCTGGACCGAGTGGAAAAAGTCAGCGACGAAGAAGCCCTCGAAATGGCCCGCCGCTTGGCGAAGGAAGAAGGAATACTGTGCGGGATTTCCTGCGGTGCGGCCGTCTCCGCCGCCGTGAAGCTGGCGCATGAGCCGGCGATGAAGGGGAAAATGATCGTGGTGGTTCTGCCGGATTCCGGCGAGCGCTACTTGAGTTCCGCCCTGGTCGACGTCTGATCGCCGGATCTTAGGGTGGGAAGGAAAAGAAAAAGCGGGCGCCAGTTTGGGTGATAAGGGTGAGGGCGCCCGCTGTCGTAACGGGGATTTAATTACCTATAAAACGATATCCGGCAGGTTGAGGTTACGCTTACTCCAAAAAAAATAGCCCGCCATTTGACTTTATGCCATTCGGCACATCGTTAGCAGCATTTAGTAAAGCAAATACTTCCGCCGCCGATCTTCGAATTTCAAGACTTGTTCGCGCAGGCGCTCCTCGATAACACCCGGCGCCGTGCCCGCCTTGAGGGCATCCACCACCTCGCGGCTGCCAATCAAAAAACGGCACGCCTCGAAATTGATTTTGCCGGGATACAGTCGCTGCAGCGCGTAGGCCACATCCAGCCCCAGACGCACCGAGTTCAACTGCTCGCGGTTCACAATCACAAAGCGCACCCCTTCAATCGTTTTGCCGGAGAACGGCCCTGAAGATGGCTGGAACTTAGTGGCATACACTCGCACTCCCGGCAGTACCCAGCGGTTGAGGAACTCCGCGAGTTCCGCGCCGTGAATCCAATCCGCGCCAATCTGCTCGAAGGGCGCGTCGGTGCCCCGCCCCACCGAATAGTTTGGCGATGCTTCTAGCAGCGCCAGCCCGTAGTAAAGAGCCGCGGCATTCAAACTGCGCAAGTTGGGCGAAGGATCGGTCCACATCAGGCCCGTTGAATCGAACCAGTCCCCACGCTGCCAGTTCTTCATTTTGGCAACGTGCAGGTCCGCGCCCAATTTATTTTCCTCATTGGCAAACCCGGCCAGTTCCCCCAGCGTCAGCCCATGCCGAACCGGCATGTTGAAGCAACCTACGAAACTGTGCAGGTTATCGTCCAGCACTGGGCCCTCGACATGCGCGCCCGTTACCGGATTCGGGCGATCCAGCACGTAGAACGGAATCTTCGCCTTCGCAGCTTCCGCCATCGCGTACAGCATGGTGCATGAATAAGTGTAGAAACGCGCCCCCGCGTCCTGAATATCGAACACCAGGACGTCGACGCCGCTCAGCATCGCCGGCGTCATCCTAAACCGGCTGTTTTCGTATAAACTCCACACCGGCAATCCCGTCGACGCGTCCTTGGCATCCGCCACATCCGGTCGGTCTTCCTTACCTGTGATCCCGTGTTCCGGCGAAAGAAGCGCCGTGATCCGCACACCCGCAGTGCGCATCGCGTCTACGTTACGCTGACCTGCACGATTCAGACCGGTCTGATTGGTGATCAATCCGACCCGTTTGCCCGCAAACTCCACGAACTTGGCAGCCTCCATCTCATCGAGCCCAGTCATCACCCCATGATTCGGCGCGATCATGCGTCTGACGCCTGCGTTCTCCAGCGTTTCGTACGCTGGCGCAGCGCCTTCCACTCCGAAAGCCGCGGCCACCACCGTCGCAACCTTCGACCGCATCGGACTCAAGTTCTTTCCGGCCTTGGGGTGCACCGAATTGGTCATGATGATCACGTAGGTCTTCGATACCGGATCGATCCACAGCGACGGACCCGTAAAGCCAGTGTGTCCATATGATCCGATAGGGAACAGCTCGCCGCGCGGCGCAGAAAAACCGGAGTCGATGTCCCACCCCAACCCTCGCAGAATCGGCTGATCCGGCGGTGAATTGGGCGACGCGAATTTCTTCACCGTGAGCGGCGAAAACAGTTTCCCACCGCCATCGACCAGCATCTGCGCGTACTTCGCAAGATCGTCGGCGGTTGAGAACAATCCCGCATGCCCCGCCACACCACCCATATAACGTGCCGTCGGATCATGTACGACTCCTCGAAACGGTAATCCTGTCGACGCGTCGAGTTCCGTGGGCGCGATGCGAGCGCGCAGCGACGCCGCCGGAAGAAACTCGGTTTCCTTCATTCCCAGCGGCGCAAAGACGGCTTCACGAGCGTACTCGTTCAGCGGCTTGCCGCTCAGCCGGTGCACGATCTCGCCCAGCAGTTCAAAATTTACATCGCTATAGACAAACCGTGTCGCGGGTGGTGACATTGGCTTCTCTATCAATGCGCGCTCGATACCGGTCTGGTAGCCGCTCCACGCCGGCTCCAGCGTCAGATCCGGAGGCATTCCCGAGAAATGCGTCATCAGATCGCGCACCGTAATGTCGCTATGCCCTCCCTGAAATTCCGGAAGGTATGCGGTAACCGGATCGTTGATGCGCAGCTTCCCTTGCTCGAACAACTTCATCAGTGACGGCGTGGTGGCGGTCACTTTGGTGAGCGACGCCATGTCGAAAATCGTATCCAGCGTCATGGCCTCCCGCGCAGGCACCAGCGCGCGATTCCCGTAGGCCTTGCGATGGACGATCTTGCCGTCGTGCCCCACGATCATCACAGCGCCCGGAATCAAGCCGTCGCGCACCGCCGTGTTTACCACCTCATCGAGCGTCGCGGATGCGGAAAACGTTTCCTGCGCCCGCGCGGCTTGCATGCAAAGTATCACGATTCCGAGCCAGACCACCTTCATAGCGCTCGCTTCGACAACCCCTCTAGCAATTCTCCAAGCTCAAAATCCTTGGCCGTAATCCCACCGGCATCGTGCGTGTTCAAGTCGACGATCACTTTGTTATAGACGTTGAACCACTCCGGATGATGATTCATCTTCTCGATGCCTTCCACCGCCGACTGCATGAAATCCATCGCATGCTTGAAGTCTGGAAACTTGTATTCCCGATGTAGCTTACCGCTCTTCAAGGTCCAACCGGCCAGCTTCGGAAGAGCTGTCGCAACCTCGGCATCGGTCATCTTTTCGCGCATTTCAAGCCCTCCCGTAAATCGGAATCACCGCGCCGCTGGTATCCGCCGCCGCGTCCGATCCCAGGTAGACCAGCAATTTCGCGATCGACTCCGGCTTCACCCAGCGTGAAAAATCCACCTTTGGCATTGCCACGCGATTCGCCGGCGTGTCGATCGTCGAAGGTAGAATCACATTGGCCGTGACGCCGAACTTCTTGCCCTCAGCCGCTACGTTCTTCACCAGCGCCACCAGCGCCGCCTTCGACACCGCGTAAGCAGCGAAGTTTGGCGATGCCTCTACCGCCATGCGCGTTCCCACCGCTACGATGCGCCCGCGCCCCGCCGCTTGCATGGGTTTGAGCGCCGCGCGGATGCAACAAAACGCCGTGCGCAGGTTGATATTCATCATTTTGTCCCAGGTCTCGTCGCTGGTTTCGGCCACTCCCGAGCCGCCTGCAAATCCCCCTACCAAGTGCACCAGCGCGTCCAGCGGACCGTGTTCCAGAGCCTGTTTCACCATCCACTCGCAGCCTTCCGCAGTCGATACATCGGCCGAAATCATCGCAAACGGTTCGGGCGCTTTCCATTCGCGAGCCACTCCGATCACCTTTGCGCCGCCCGCGAGAAACTCCTGGCACACCGCCGTTCCCAGCCCGCCATTTGCTCCTGTTATCAGGACATTCATACGCTCACTATACATCCAGACCAACAGCCCGCATCAACTCCAGCGCGTTGCTCCGCTCCACTACTCCCGGCCGCAGATGATAGTCGAAATGGATCTCGCCATTCTCAATGTGATCCTCGAAATGTACATTGCGTGCCCGTTCCCCCAGCGTTGCGGTGATCTCCGCCAGCGCCAGATCGTGCGTGGTCACCAATCCGATAGCCCCGCGCTCGACCAGCCCTTGAATCACCGCCGCCGCGCCGATACGCCGGTCGTGCGAATTGGTCCCACTCAGCAATTCATCAAGCAGGAACAGGGTCGGCTGCCCCGCGCGCGCCAGGTCCACGATGTCCCGCAAGCGGCTGATCTCGGCATAGAACCGCGATTTGTTATCCACCAGCGAATCGTTTACTCGGATCGACGCCCCAATGCGCAGCGCCGACACGCGCAAGCGCGCGCAACACACCGGGGCGCCCGCCCACGCCAGCGCCGAGTTCAACCCCACCGCCCGCAGCAATGTGCTCTTGCCCGACATATTCGATCCGCTTACGATCCACAGCTGACACTCGCCCCCTAGCCTCACGTCGTTGCCGACCGCGTGATCCCGAGGGATCAGCGGATGCCGAACATCCATTCCATCGAACAGCGGGCCGCCACCGTCCACCACCAGCTCCGGGAACACCGCATCCGGCCGTTCATAGGCGAACGTCGCGAGCGAGCAAAGCGCTTCAAACTCGCCCACCGCCGCGATCCATTCCCCGATGTGCGGGCCGCACTCCTGCCTCCACGCCTCAATCGCCATGGTGAACTGTGGAATCCACACTAGCGGGGCCGCAAACACGCGAAAAAATTGATTCCGCGCCGAGTCCAGATATTCCACCGCCCGCTCCAGCCGCCGGATTTCCGCCGATGCCGTCAATCCGTGCACATCCAAGGCGTGAGTCAGATGCACCAGGTGCTGCGCCGTGAACTGCTCCTTCTCCAGGCGCTCCAGCAGCAGGCGCACCAACTTCAGTTCCCGCGCCGGCGTCGATACCAGAACCGCCACTCTGCGCACCGCATCCCGCACCACCAACCCAAAGATCAGTTCCGCCAGCACCACCGCCAGAAACGGCCGCAGACTCAGCACCTGCGCGAGAAATAATCCAAACGTCAGCACCGCCCCACACGCCAGCGCCAGCGCCACCCATCGCGCTCCCGGGAAGAAGCGCACCGCGGGCTGCTCACCCCAAATCTTCATCGCCTGATCGTCGATGGCCGTGCGAATATCTTCACCCATCAGAGCAATGTCTTCGCGCAGGTCCAGCCTGCCGCGCAGCTCGGCCACTGCTGCCTGCCGAGCGGTGACGATCTCCGGACCGGACGGCGCCAGCAACCACTCCGCCAGTATTCGATCCCCGGTAGCCGTGCGCGAAGTCGAAAGCAATTCGAACGCCGACCCCGCACCCAGCAGATCCAGATCATCCGCATACAAGTGTTTGGGATCGCGAAATGCCTCGCCCTGATGTCCCTTGCCGACCCACCGGTTCTCCATCCGCGCCAGCGCGCGCTCGTAGTACGCCGTTCCCCGCAACGCCGCGTCGTGCCGTTTGTCCGCCCGATCGTGCATTACGGCGAGCACCACGAAGACCACCACAGGAACCAGCAACCACCACGGCGAGAGAACCCCAGCGCCAATCGCCAGCCCCGCGATGGCCACCGCCGTCAGTCCCGTCACCAGCCGTGCGTTGCCGAGCTGCCGCGAGCGAACACCGCTGGCCGTTAGCTCCGTCTGCCAGCGTTCCAATCGCGAGCGATTTTCTTCTAACGGGGATGCGTCTTGAATGGACACAGGAGTCCCTTCAATTCTAGTCTGCCCGCCCCCGCCCGCCGTTGTATGCTGGTTGTGCTCTCGCCCACGGACCCACCATGCTGCCACGCCTGCGAATGACGCTCGACTTCATCCCTTCGCCCTTCGAAGACAAGCCGGGCCTGATGATTCGGGATCCTTTCCACTTCTCTGACGCGACCCTGATCGTCCCGTCTCCGCTCGTCGAGTGTCTGGAATTCTTCGACGGCCAGCACGATGCTCTGGACCTGCGGGCGCATCTGGTGCGTATCACCGGCGACCTTCAGGCCGGCGGCATCGAAACCAATCTGCTGAATGCGCTCAGCGAAGCCGGCTTTCTGGAAGATGAAAATTTTGAATGCCGCCGCGCCGAAACCGAACGCACCTTCGCGGACGCCCCCGTCCGTGAACCTGCACACGCCGGCTCGGGCTACCCGGACGAGCCAGCCGAGCTGCGCGCCACCTTCGCGGAATATCTGAATGGTGCAAATTCCAACGGCTCGGCACCGAACCGTACGCTCGCGATCGCCGCGCCTCACGTCAGCCCCTTCGGCGGAGTGGAAGCTTACCGCGCCGCTTACTCCGAACTAACGCCCGCCGACGCCGACCGCACCTTCGTCATTCTGGGCACCTCACACTACGGCCATCCCGAACGCCTGGGACTCACTCGGAAACCTTTCGTCACGCCCTACGGCGAAGCCGTAACCGACGCGAAACTTGTCGACGAACTGGAGCGCA
>Ga0068858_100001694_pt1 | contig 22544 bp, 26 predicted proteins | sample KBSSwiS12_FD_66589 | JGI IMG/M metagenome (GOLD analysis project Ga0068858, IMG submission 66589) | Switchgrass rhizosphere microbial communities from Kellogg Biological Station, Michigan, USA - KBS Switchgrass S1-2 | ecosystem: Host-associated > Plants > Roots > Rhizosphere > Soil ...
GGACTACGGGTTCTGCGGACGCGGTGAGGCGGGAGACTTTGTTGCAGACGGAAACACGAAGATCGATGGGCGCCTTCCCGTGAACACGCACGGTGGACACTTGGGAGAGGCGTACATCGTAGGCATGACGCACGTCGCGGAGGGGGTTGAACAGCTGCGTGGCACGGCCATTAACCAGATCCCGGGCGCGGAGATCGCACTAGTGACGGGCGGACCGTCTGGCCTCCCCGTCGGGGCGGTCTTGTTTGGAAGTTCGGCTCGATGAGCGAGACTAGATGGGACGTGGTCCACGCACCGGTGATGCCCGCGGTAGCTCTCGGACTCAGTCCGCATTCGGAACCCTTTTGGGAGGCCGCTCGACAGCGACGGTTGGTGGTGGCACGGTGCACTCACTGCGGTGCTTACTCGATGCCGCCAAAAGGCTTCTGTCCATCGTGTCGTCGTCAAGATCAGCAATTCGTCGAGGTATCCGGTCGGGCCACTCTGTATACCTACACGGTGGTCCGTCATGCCGTGATTTCTGCGCTCGCAGTGCCTTATGTGTTAGCGATTGTTAAGTTGCCCGACGCTGAAGACCTGAAGATGCTGTCGAACATCGTCGACTGCGAGTTGAAGGACATTCGTATAGGCCAACAGCTCGAGGTGGTGTTCCAGGACCAGGCAGACGGGGTGACCGTGCCAAGGTTTCGACCGGTACACTGATGTCTCGACCAGATCCTTGCGAAATCGCGTCAATACGCACGGCAAGAGATCTGCTGGTGCAGGAACGCACGCGACTTGACGGTCACTCGGCGTTGTGGGCGTCAGCGATTCGGAGGGAACCACATGGGTCTGCTGGACGGGAAGGTCGCCGTGGTGACTGGAGCCGGCCGCGGTATTGGGCGAGCCTACGCCCTGGCACTCGCGAGTGAGGGTGCTGCCGTCGTTGTCAACGATGTGGGGTGGGGTCTTAAGGGCGGCCAGGGTGGCGCTGGGCTCACAGGTGGCCCGCCCATACCCGAAGTCGCCCAGGTTGTCGTGGACGAAATCCGGGAAGCCGGGGGTCGGGCCACGCCTGACGCATCCGACGTGGCCAGCATCGATGGGGCGGCCGCCGTAGTTGAGACTGCGCTGCGGGTGTTCGGTGACGTCCACATCATCGTCAACAATGCCGGTAGCTGGAGCGAGACAACCGTTGAAGACATCGACGATCGACGAATCGATGAGCAGTTCGCCGTTCATTTCAAGAGTACGGTCGGCACGATCCGAGCAGGATTTGCCGCGATGCGCAGTGCAGGCCACGGCGGTCGAGTCATTAATACGGTCGCTGGCGTCGCGACTTCCGGGGAAGGCGGTATGGCGGCATATTGCGCGGCGAAGGCCGCTGTCGCCTCCTACACGGGTACAGCTGCTGCGGAAGGCCGCTCGCTGGGAATCACGGTGAACGCGATCTCGCCTCTGGCGATAACGCGGCAGTCGCAACGCTTCTTCTTCGATTCGGGACTCGTGGACCCGTCCGACGAGGCGGCAATCGGACATCTCGCTCCGGACATCAACGCGCCGCTGGTTGTGTATCTAGCGTCGGACTTGTCGGTCCACCTGACCGGCCGGATTTTCCGTGTCACGGCGGATGGCTTTGAGGCCGCCGCACCGATCCGCATCAAGGAACTCTGGTCGACCTCCAGCGACGGCGTCGCGTTGACATCGTGGACTCTCGATGGCGTTGCGTCACACCTGTCAGAGATCGCTGCGGAACTGCCTGCTGACGCGGTGGGGCGCGCCGTCGAGATGTTCCGATAGATCTGACGGCGCCGAGCCAGTCACTGGGGGGTGATGCGGTCACCCGTCAGCGTTCGAAACATCCCAGCCATGCGCTTGGTCGGCCTACCGAGGTCGAAAGTCGTGGTGATTTGCGGCGTACGTCGCGTACGCGGACAGTAGCTCGCGGAGAAGTTGACGGTTGTTCGGGTCGAACGCTTCCACGAGTCTCACCTGGATAGCGTGCACCAAGGGTTGCGCATTGGCGAGTTTCCGGCGGCCAGCGGGCGTTATTCGGACGTGGACCTTCTTTCCATGGTCTCGTGTCCGTCTGATCAGGCTGCGGTGTTCCAGCAGCGCTAGCTGGTTCTGGACGGCTTGCGCGCTGACGCGAACCCGGCGAGCAAGTTCAGCACCGGTAATGTCAGGGTCTTGCGCGACCCTCATCAGCAATCCGTACTGCATTGCGGAGAGATCGAAGCGCCCGAGGACTCTGTCTATCTGCGCCCTACTGGATCTGTAGGCGTCCGTGACGAGTTGCATGATTGCCGCCGCGTCGTCAAGTTGCTCCGTCGTGCTTCTGATAATTGACAACGTCACCATCGCTAGCTGGCGGATACGACCCGTGAAGGCCGAGAAGACTGGGAAAGGATACCCTGAAGCGCGCCGTAGGCTATCGACTCGTCGCAGATTCGCCCTTCAGCAAGGGCTTCGTTGGCGCGATTTGCGCCGTCGGCGCTACAACCGAGTAAGCAGCACCGGCGGCGCTTCGTGTGACTTCCAACAAGTGCGCGCCTGAGGTATTCGCCTGAATCCTGGGCGGCGTCGATCCCGGGGCGACGATCAACACACTCCGTTCAGCAAGATGAGCGCCCGTCATTCGTCGCTGTTGCGGCCCGGGTATTCGTCGCCGGGAGGCCGAGCCTGGGCTGAGCCTCCCCGCGCTATACCGCAGACCGCACCACTGTGGGGTCTCCCGATCCATCCACTGCAACGATGACCTGGTTCCCCGGATAGAGAACGGAGGTCCACTCGTCCTGCTTCAGTCTGGCGTTGCCGATGCCACGGACGTATGTCTCGTCGTTGAGTCGAACGCAGGCCTCGGAATCGTCCGATCTTTGCAGGTGAAGGAGATGATCGTCGAAGGCCGTTACCTCCCCAATGATGGGCTGCGGCGAAGAGGCAGGAACAGCGCGAACATCGATTGAAAGCCGCAGTTTGTCCGACACATTGTCGAGCGCCGCGTGGGCGACCAGATGGTGGAAGATCAAAACATCGCCAACGTGATAGTCGGATCGGCGCCATTCACTATCTGCAATCGCGTCGCGGGGGATATCATAGGTCGGCGGTGCGTCGTCGTTGTGAAGTGGGCCACGCTTGTGCGTGCCGGGAGCGATGGTGAGGCCGCCGAGAATCGAGTCAATATCCATCAGGGGCACCCAGCAAATGCGGAAGTCGATGCCTGCGTTGAAGTATCCGTCCTGATGCCGGTTGTGGAACGTCTCAGGGGAGGAAGTTTCCACCGGAACCTTGGCGCGATACGAGACAATGGGAATCCAGTTCGGGGTCTCGCCAAGCACGGTCGACATAAGCTCAGAGAAGCTCGGGTCGCTGACAAGTCTCCGCCAATGCTGTTCGTCCATGCGCTCAATCGGCTTTGGGCTTGCCGACGGTACGCCCGTCCACACTGGCGGTGCGTCAACGGCGTCGACCAAGCCCTGGTCCTTCAACCGACGCATGTATTCGGCTCGCAGCGCCCCGATGGCAGCCGGATCAATAACGTTGCGGAAGAACAAGTACCCGTCGTCAGCCCACCGCTGCTTGAGCAGATCGGGGCGATCCAACGCGTCGTTCGATTCACGTAGCGGTGGAATGTCGGTGGTTTTCATGTGCAACTCCCGGTGCTGTTGTGCCACACGGCGACTGCAGCTCGGACGCGAGCACTCCTCGCCGCTCGGAGTCTCGGACCGTACGGCTTACCGCGAGGCTCGCCCGCTGACGGCAGCCGGCCGAGCGCGTGGTAGGCGAAACGATAATCAAGAAGTTGACAAACTGTAGATCCTCAGATGCCTGACGTCAATAGAACGATCGCTGGCTTCGAGCAGGCGCTGCGGCGCCAGTTTCGCTGCCTGGGTAACGCGATAGGTGGCCGCCGCGCGTTGGAGTGTCGTTGTTGCCGCGGGTGTAAAAGCAATTTGTCATGTAGTTGATGACAGGCGCGTCGATCTGTGCCGCGATCACCGGCAGTCTCACGGGTAGGGGGGTATCGGATGATCATGTCTCGGGCGTTCGGGGGTGAGATCGTCTACTCGGGTCCTGCCGCGACACTGCAGGACAGCGACGTCTTCACCAGCTATCTGGGGACCGGCTAGCGCCGCCGGCGCGACTTCGCAGCGATTCAGGCGGTGTGGCAGTCGCGGGCGAGGTCGACGCAGTCCGAGAGCACGGCGCGGGCGCGGGCCGTAGGAGGTGCTGTCGGCTTAGAGGCCTCTGCGGATCCTGGCAAGTAGGCCTGGCCGTCGGTCTCCTCGAGCAAGCGGACCTCTAGCTCGGGAAGCTGGTCGTCATTCGGCCTCCGCGATTGTCGGGCAGTGAGCACGTGGGCGAGAACGGCCCCGACAACGCAGACTATCGCTGCCCCCCAGAAGACCGTTGTGAAACCCTGCTCGGTGGGCTGGTGTGCCGGGGATTCATGCCCGACGACGATCGCTGCCGTGAGCGCGCTACCGATCGATGAGCCGATGTTCCGGACGACGCTGTAGAACCCCATTGCGCTGCCGGTTTCCCGAGCAGGGATCGCTTGGACGATGAGGCCGGGAATCGCAGCCGAGGTCAAACCGAGGCCAATGCCCACGGAGGCCATGAGGACGTAGGCGTCGAAAAGGGTGCTGTGGAGGAGTGCGAAGTACATCGAACCGGCGGCGACGACCAGGAACCCGCCGCTCAGGACACCCCGAATTCCGAATCGGGGGACGAGGAACGGAAGCGTCCGTGAGCCGAAGAGCATGAGGATGCTCATCGGAATCAGCAAGAGTCCCGCCTGGGTAGTCGTGGCGGACAAGCCGAATCCTTGCGAACGATCGGCCTGCACGAACTCGGTGGCAGCCGAGGTGATCATGTACATGGATATGCCGAGGACGAGCCCGCATCCGTCACTGACCAGCACCGCCGGGTAGCGGACCAGCCGGAGTTGGACCAGCGGAGCGGCGGCACGCAGCTGCTGGCCTGCCCAGACTGCGAAGAGAACCCCGCCAGCGGCCAGTAGACCGGCGATCCGCGCCGAGCCCCAGCCCCACTCCGAGCCTTGGGCTGTGCCCAGCAGTGTGGCCACCAGGGCCATGGTCAGCAGTGCGCCGCCCAACCAATCGAACCCACCTGGGGCGGTTTTGCGGCTGCGGCCGGGCAGGACGGCGGCCGCACCAGCGAGGGCGACCCCGGATGCGATCGCGCCGAACACGTACGCGCCGCGAACCCCCCACGCCTCGGCGATTAGGCCACTGATTGGGTAGCCAGCGCCGGCGCCCACGCCGATAGAGACGGAGAGGATTGCAATTGTGGGCGCCACCCGGGCCGCGGAGAGGTATTCGCGCGCTGCTGCCATCGCCATCGGCACTAGGCCCATTCCGGCGCCCTGCATAGCGCGGCCGACGAGGAGCGTCGCGATGTTCGGGGCTACCGCGGCCAGTACCCCGCCGACGGTCACAAAGGCGAGGGCGCCGACCATCGTCCGCTTGACCGACGGTCCGTCGCCCAGCCGACCCAGGATCGGCGCTGCGACCGCACCAGCCACGAGGCTGATCGTCAGGGACCACTGCGCCGCCCCGAGCGATTGGTGGAACTCACGGGCGATGTCCGGAATCAGTGGCGCGCCCAGAGAGCTGAGCACCGCGTTGACCAGGCAGATCAACACCAAGGTCACTGCAAGCAGGCGCTCACTTGGCGGGCCATTCATGACAGCCGACCGGCGGACCGCAGGGGGTAGGTTCGCGCGCCGCTCCTGGCCATCGCGGCGCGCTTACGTTGCATGGCTCAAACATACAACCGGTGATCACGGGAACTCATGGACGTGGTGCGACGACCAGCGAACACACCCTATTCGGGCCGTAAACAAAGGAAAGTATGGCCCGCCCTAACTGGCAGCTAGTAGTGCACCGTACGAGCAAGACGTCCCGGACGAGCGCCGGTGTCGGTGTCATGCTGGCGGACCAGTTCACCGTTGACCGCCGTCGCCAGATAGCCCGTCGCGGCCTGGTGGAATCGCTCCCCACCTGCGGGAAGGTCGAAGCGCAGCACCGGTCCGTCAACCAGGTCCTAGCCAACGAACCCGCTACAGGAAACTGACCGAGCGAGGCGCTATGAGGTCCGCGCACTCGGACGTAACAATGCACCAAAGCGATGTCGTGGGCATACTCGATATTACATTCAGCCCTTCCGACGCGAGGCCATATCCGAGGCCTTCGTCGAGCTGGCGCTTCCGTTTGATCGTCAAGGCCGTCCTTGTGTATCGCCGCAGCAGGGCCGGTTTAGCGGCGAGCATCCTAGCTAGCTCGAGGGCGCACGGCATGACCTGCTTGGGCGGGCAAACCTCGTTAATAACAAGGAGCGATTTCGCTTCCTCGGCCATTAGGACCTGCCCTGTTAGCAAGAAGTATCTACCTCGGTTGCTGCCCAGTAGTTCCGGCCAGACAATATGTAAGCCATCCCCAGGGACGCCGTCAGACGGAAGATGAGGGGCTTTAGAAGACGTCGCAGTTGTCGACGCGATGGTGATATTCGACAGCAGGGGAACCTCGGCATAAACCGAAACGGGGCCCGTTTATCGCAGCGATTAGTGGCGCTGCTAATACCCGTGCCGTCCGCGTCTGGGCTTGTTCTTGGACGGCGTCGTGACTCGGCTACGTCTACGCTTTCTCGATCAGCCAGACTATCGCCAAAATCAACGCATTCCACTCGGAGCGCAGCGCGTCAACCCGAAGGCGCAGACGTACCTGGTCAATATCTCGAGCTGGTGCGATCCGCTGAAGCAGAAGGAAGCGGCCGTGGCTTTGATCTCTGAAGGCGCCGACGTGCTGACCCAGCATCAGGACTACCAATCCACGGTCATCCAGGCCGCGAAGGCGGCCGGCAAATGCGTCGTCGGCTATCACTCGACGCGGAGTCGCTCGACCGTCCGGTGGGCTGACCGGCTCCGCCTGGGACCTGACGGCGATCTACGAGGCTGGCATCAGCCTGACGGTGTCGGCCTCCGGTTGATAGCGTTGCGCCCCAAAGTCTCGCGCGGACCCCGCCAAGCCGTCGGAAGGCACAGACATGAACCAGTACCTGGAGAACTACAGAAAGTGCATGGAAACCATTCAGGCCATGCGCGATGCGGAACAGGACCCGCGGCGCAAGGCCATCGCCGCGAACTTCCAGCGTCACGTGGCACTCGAACTGGCCGGCCAGGGCGACAAGGTCCTGCAGCCCGACATGACGGTGGACGACCCGATCTACCGCGTGAAGATGGGGCCGGAGGTGACGACGTTCGACGGCATGGACAGGGTCAAGGTCTTCTACGAGGGTGTGAACGCAGGTGTGTGCACCTTCCAGGACCAGACTTGCTGGGTGAACGACTGGGGGATCGCCTCGTACTACACCGCTGTCCTCTTCAAGTCGGCCAAGCAGCTGGCGTCCGAGGGGGTCGACACCGGCGCGGCGGACGACACCATGTTTGCCCAGCACCTGCCGATGGCGATGTTTTGGCCCTTTAACGAGGGTGGGCAGCTGATCGGTGAGCACGTCTTCCTCGTGGGTGACCCCGAGCTTCACGAGCTCAAGGAAGGCGAGATGTTCGAGGTCGAGGAGCTTCGCCAGGTCGCGAGGTCGTTCCTCTGAGCCAAGCGTCTGCCTGACGCGCCACGGCGCCCGGAGCCCCGAGCCCTCGCTGCCGCGACGTGCGGCCACCACGGAGGCTGACCTTGCACATCTTGCGTTGTTGTCCGCTGTGGAAGGTCTAAGCACTGCGGTTAAAGACGAGACCAATCTGCGGCGCCGTGCCCGAATACGTGATGGGCGTACGGCTCGCCCGGGTCGCAAAGGGCCTCGGGCCACACGGCCGAGAACCCGGTTGGTCTAGGAGGAATCAGACGCAGGGGAGTTGCAGCTGAAGAAAGTGAACTCCCTCCGCCCCGGAACGGACGAACGGCGAGCTGTCGCCAGGGCTTACGAACGCAACGCCGTCGGCCTGTAGGTCCCGGTCGCCGAACCACATCGCGCCGCGAAGCACAATGTAGAAGCGCCCGCTCCCGGCGACGGCCTCGGCCTCCAGGCCGGTATCGGGCCCAAGGACGACCTCGTAGGCGGATAAGCCGTCATCACCAAGTTCGATCATCGTGGCGCGCCGCATCATGCCGGGGATATCACCGAGGTCGACTGACCCATCGAATCGAGTCTGCGCCTCGATGATCCGTCCGCGGTGTCGCTCCTGTATCGGCTTCGACTCCGGCATAGGCATCGAGCCGATATTCGAGTACGCGCGTACGTTGTAAAACGTCATTCCTTCTGCAGCGATCCTGTACGGACCGTATGGCGTGTACGAGTCGGTGTACATGACCGTCACAGGACCAACCGTCCGACGCCCTACGGTCGCCGAACCCTCAACGAATATCTGGAACTGATCACAGTCATGGTAATGAGCGTGTAGCTCATAGCTCGGTGGGAAGGTGGCAGTGAACGCCTGCGGACCACGTTGGCTCTCTTCGATCGAACCCAGGTAGACACGGGACTGCAGGCGCGGTTCCGCGGTCACCGGGCGGCTCTGCGTCTCAGCCCGATTCTTGACGACGATCATCAGTCCTCCGACTTGCCGGCCCTCAGAACTTCTGCGCGCTCAAGTTACGCGCGGAAGTGGCCCGAAGCAACCATCAGCGCGCAGCCCCAAGTCCCGGGAACGTCGGTCTCAAGAACTGGGCGTGCGCGGGGTCATGTCGGTGGCGCTTCGGGCGGACCACGTTACAATCCGGCTCTTCTGTGGAAGGGTGGTTTACGGAAGCGTTGGCACGGTCGCACTGCCCTTGTCATCATTGAGTCATTGTCCGAAGCGAACAGGATTTGGGCGGAGAGGTTGCATCGTGGAAATGAACGACCTGATCCTGGTGAGCACGGACGACCACATCATCGAACCACCTGACATGTTCGACGGTCGGCTGCCGGCGAAGTACGCCGACCGCGCGCCACGCGTCGTCGGTGACTCGAAGCTCGGATTCAACTGGGAGTTCGACGGCACCCCGGCCAAGCAACTGGCCCTTGCTGCCACGGCGGGGCGCGGGCGCGGGGGAGCATCCCAGGATCTGCACAACGAGCCGATGAGCTTCGCGGAGATTCGTCCCGGGACCTACAACGTGCACGAGCGAGTAAAGGACATGGACGCCAATGGTGTTCTTGGGTCGCTCAACTTCCCGTCTTTCCCGCGCTTTTCGGGGGCACTGTTCGCTGAGGCGGCCAAGAAGGACTCCGACCTCGCCTTGGCGGTGACCCAGGCTTACAACGACTGGCACATCGATGAATGGTGTGGCGCCTACCCCGAGCGTTTCATCCCGTGTGCCATCGGCCCGATCTGGAACGCCGACCTCCTGGCAGCCGAGATGCGTCGGGTGGCGGCTAAGGGTGTCCACGCCGTGGCGTTCTCGATGAATCCCTACGGCCTCGGGCTGCCGTCGCTCCACGACCCCTACTGGGATCCGTTCTGGGAGGCGTGCGAGGAAAACGAGATCGTGGTGTGCATGCACATCGGCTCTGGGGCGGCGATGATCCAGACCTCGCCGGACGCGCCGATGCTCACGCGGGTCACCTGCTCGGGGATCAACATCTATCCCACGGCTGCCGATCTGATCTGGTCGCCGATGATGATCAAGTTCCCTGGCCTGAAGTTCGCCTTGTCCGAAGGAGGCATCGGCTGGATCCCTTACTTCCTCGAGCGTGCGGATTACACCTACAACCACCACGTCGCCGACCTGCCTGATCACCCCTTCTATGGGGTCATGCCGAGTGAGCGTTTCAACGACCGCGTCATTACCTGCTTCATCAACGACGAACACGGCGTCGCGAATCTTGACGTCATGAACGTGGACAATGTCACCTGGGAGTGCGACTACCCGCACCCCGACAGCGAGTGGCCGTTCTCTCCTGAGGACTCCTGGAAGTACATTCGCCGCCTCCCAAGCGAAGTCACTGACAAGATCACTCACCTGAATGCCATGCGGCTCTTCAACTACTCTCCGTTCACTCATGTGGCGCGAGAGGAGTGCACCGTCGGGGCGCTACGGGCCAAGGACCCCCGTCACGACGTGAGCTACGTGCCAGGCAAGCAGTACGATCTCGGTCGCATGACCCAAGCGGGTATGAACGAGAAGATGGCGAGCAGGTAGCCCGCCACGGCGGCGAAGACCGGGTGTGAAGTGAATGCGGACGTCTGCGGCAATCCGGCCCCCCGGACTTCGGTGCACTGTTCGGTTGACACCTGATCCGTCCGCAAGCCCATTTGACAGACCTTTGTCCGGGTAACGTGCGGGCACGGCGGCTGGAGGAGGCATGTCGACGGCCTGACGGGGATACTCGGCCGATGATGCCCGGGCGACAAGCCGACGACAGAGCCGGTCTCCTGGTGGACGTTCATGTGGGCCGAGCCCGCGAGATCCCGACCCCACCGCGAAGCCGTCACCACGGCCATCTGGAAGCATCGGGGCTTACCCCTAGCGCCTAGCGACTCCGCGATCGCCGTGATCCTTTGATTGCGGTACGGCCGTCCTTGCCCGGGGACGTCGCGACGCATCTTGATACACAACGTCTTCGCGGAGCGTGGCCTATCCGCACATGATCTTGGACGATGTCGTTGAATCTGACTCAGGTTCTGCCGTGCGGCGACGGGCGAACTCCGTTTGGTCGCCGCTAGCCGCAGCGCCGCGGGCGCACCGAGTTAGACCGGTCCGTTCTCTCGAAACGTCTCAGTCAGACCCGCCAGAAAGTCTGCGATCTCCTGCAGTTGGGACTGTCCGGTCTCTGCGAGGAGACTGCTCACAATCTTGGCGGTTCGTCGTGACCGCTGGCGATAGATCCGCCGGCCTTCCGTCGTAGCGCAGATGACTACGCCCCGCTTGTCTCCATTCGCGAGCTGGCGTTCGACCAAGCCGTCGACGACGAGCGCGTCCACGGTGCGGGTTGCGGTTGCGTCGGTAGTCAACATGGCCGCAGCCAACGCCCCCAGACGAACGGGCCCTTCATTGACCACGAAGATTAGTGCGAGAGATTGCATGTTCGTGAGGCGTCGGTCCCATGGGTCGCCCAGTTTTCCGCCAGCGCGAACGATGAGGTACATCAATTCTTGTAGCGACTCCGAGATGAGTCGGGTGGCGTCGGTGGCACCGTCGACGTGGTTAGTCTTCCGCATGGCTCGATTGTCGCTCATGTCGGCAACGGTCGTGACCTTCGAGAAGCAGTCCGACGTCGGCGACACCTGGAACAGCAATCGATATCCGGACGTGCGCGTTGACACCTGCTCCCTCGGCCATGAGTTCAGCTTCGAGAAGCGGTACCCATGGACCGATCATCTTGCCGCCCACGCTCGTCTTTGTCGGAACCGAGAAGTCCTCTTCGACGAATCCGTTCGGTTCATGCAGCGCGCCGCGACGACGGGCGCCCGCTGTGGCGGTCGTTCCCCGGACGGTTCCGGCGCCGCCGGACGAGTAACGGGCACAGCCCCGCGATGGGTCATGCCGCGTACGACGGCTGGCCCCAAAGACGGCAGCGCCGCCTTCCGTCCACCACCAACCCCCGGAACGGCGAGCTCGATGGCCTTTCCTCGACTTGCGGCTCGTTGCGCGGGATCTGTTCATCGCGCAGTTGATCCGTGTGAGCGGCGATTGTGAAACGCGATCGATTAGTCAAAGGGGGGTGCCCATGTGACCGCAACGCAGTGTGGGATTGCCAAGCCCGCGACTCGTCCGGAGGTAGCCCCTCTGCCTGACCGAAGCGTGCCCGCCGCCTATCTGGTGCCCGCATCCGGACGCGGCGTCATGTTACGATCCAAAGCAGGCCAAGTAGGAGGCGCGAATTGTGGCGATCTGAGCCCGGTCATGATGTTGATCTGACGGAGGTTCGCGAGAAGTATCGCGAAGAACGCGACAAGCGCTTGCGGAGTGTCGGAGCGGACAAGGCCAGCGTTCCGTTAGAGCGACTGCCGGAGTTCGCGCGTGATCCCGCTGTCGACCCCGTCGACGATCGCCAGCCCGTGCATGACACGGTCGACGTGGTCGTCGTGGGTGGTGGCATTGGGGGACTTACGGCGGCGGCCAGGCTGCGCGAAGCTGGCATTGATCGCGTTCGCGTCATCGACAACGGCGCAGATTTCGGTGGAGTCTGGTATTGGAACCGCTATCCCGGTGCCCAGTGCGATGTCGAGTCGTATATATACCTCCCGATGTTGGAGGAGGTTGGCTACATACCGAAGGAGAAGTATTCCTTTCAGCCCGAGATCTTCGGGTTTCTCCAGACCCTCGCCGCCAAGTACGAGCTTTACAAGCATGCCTTGCTTAGAACAACTGTCACCGGCGCACGGTGGGACGCTGAACGACATTCGTGGCTCGTTACTACCGATCACGGCGACGAGGTAAGCACTGCGCTGCTCGTGCTCGCGAGCGGGGACTTTAGCCATCCGAAACTGCCGGGAATTGCGGGAATACAGAAGTTTCAAGGCAAGATGTTCCACACGAGCCGTTGGGATTATGAGTACACAGGTGGAGATGCGAGCGGCGGCTTGACTCGCCTCGCCGACCGACGAGTGGCTCTGATCGGTACGGGTGCCACCGGTGTTCAGGTGCTGCCTCACCTAGCCGAGCACGCCAAGCAGGTACTTCTCTTTCAGCGAACACCAACAACCGTCTTCGCTCGCGATAATCGGCCGACAGACCCTCAGTGGGCTGCATCTCTCGAGCCTGGATGGCAGCGTCAGCGAATCAGGAACTTCGGGGAGGTCGTTTCTGGCCGGCCTACGGACACGGACCTCGTCGAGGACGGGTGGACCCGTGAGTTCGCGCGCCTGTCCGGCGGCGGGGCCGGCAACCTCGGGCGCGAACTCGCGGACGCGCCTACGCCGGAGGAAATGGAGCTACTCGATTTCGAGGTGATGGAATCCGTCCGTCAGCGGATCGACGCGATCGTTCACGATCCGCAGGTCGCCGAGGCTCTAAAGCCGTACTACCGGCTGCATTGCAAGAGGCCTACCTTCCACGACCAATACCTGAAGGCGTTCAACCGTCCCAATGTGACCCTGGTGAACACCGACGGTGCCGGTGTGGAGTCGATCACCGAGTCCGGGGTCGTTGCCGGCGGCGTTGAGTACCCGGTCGACTGTCTTGTATTCGCAACGGGGTTCGACACCCTGTCGATGTATCCAGAGAAACTAGGGTTTGAGCTGGTCGGTCGCGATGGGCTGACGCTCCGACAGAAGTGGAAGGAAAACCTTTCAAGTTTGCATGGTTTGGAAACCGAAGGTTTCCCCAACTGTTTCATGCTCGGGTACACGCAAACGGCGCTCAGCGTCAACTTCTCGCAGACGCTGCAAGAGCAGATCGACCACCTGACTTATATCGCTCGGCACTTCTTCGACGCCGACGCTGCCGAAGTGGAAGTGAAGGAAGAGGCCGAGAGCGCATGGCAGGCAGAGATGCGAAAGGCCGAGACTGCGAACGAAGCCTTCTGGCGTGACTGCACACCCAGCCGGTTCAGCAACATCAACATTCCAGACGATCGGCCGAACAGATACAAGCTCGTCTATGGCGGCAGTGCGTCCGAGTTCTTCGACATGCTGGCAGCTTGGCGCAAGGCTGAAACCTTCGAGGGCATCGAGTTTCGATGACCAGGCGCCTTCAGATTTCGCGGTCGCTCGATCGACGAAAATGCGCAGCCTTACGAGTTCTAGAACTCCCTGAGATCCGATCACAATCGAGGACCGCCAAGGCTCGGGGATGATCGCTGAACCTTTCCGACTGCTCGCTTGCGCCTGACCTCAAACGACGCGGTTGCTGTCATCATCGCCGCCGCCGAGGCGGCGGCAGACCTCCGACAGCTGGCTGTCTTCGTCCGTGGTGTCGGCAGGGTCAGCCGGGAAACCCGGGCCTTGACTCATTTCGAACGCGCCTAATACCGTATCCCAATCCGTCAAACCGGCGCCATGTTATTGCCACACCGCGCATCCATACCGCTGAAGTGGAGACACACTTGCTTTCTCTGGCCGGTAAGACAGTGCTAGTGGTCGGCGCCGGACAGGGAATTGGACGTGCCTGCGCATTAACTCTGGCGAGAGCTGGTGCCGACGTCGGGGTCGTGGATCTGCAAAAAGAGCGCGCGGAATCTGTCGCCCGCGAAATCGAGGCTGAGGGTCGGGTCGCTACCGTGCACATTGCTGACGTGCGCGACGTTGGTGTGGGCGCACGGCTCGTGAGTGAGTTCGTCAGTGTCCACAAGTCGCTGGACGTCCTTGTCACCGTCGTAGGTGGTCACAGTGCCTTCGCTCCGTTTGTGCCTACGGACGAGACCAGCGACGAGACGATTGACTTGATTCTCGACGTCAACTTGCGTTACTTGCTATTCCTGCTGCGTGATGTCTTGCGATTCATGAAGGACTCCGGACGCGGTGGCTCGATAGTCAGTATCGGTTCAATCAGCGGAGTGTCCGGCTCACCGAACCACTCGACCTACGGCGCCGCGAAAGCAGGCGTAAACCAGCTGGCGCGTAGCATTTCGGCCGAGTACGGCCGGTTCGGAATTCGCATGAACGTGGTAAACCCAGGCATCATTGTTACGGATGTTACCGGCCCGCAGCTCACCGACGATGCCCGGCGGTTGGCCGAGGGTATCCCCGCCCAGCGACTTGGACGCCCCGCCGACATTGCGAACGCTGTTGTGTTCTTTGCTTCTTCTCTGTCCGAATACGTTGCGGGACAAGAGATCGTCGTAGACGGAGGACTCTCATCAAGATGGCCCGTTTCCATGTATGCGAGGCACCCCTCCGAGGCGTAAGCCTTTCCACGCGGACTCGTTGCACCTCGACCTGCCCGCCGCGTCAACCGGGATTGCCCTATTTCCCTGGACACATTGACCCCCGGTTCCGTGAGCCATGTGGAGTTCCCGCTTGTTCGGCCTAAAGCGAGGCGCCGCATTGGTCACCGGAAGCGTCGAGCGGCATCGATGCGGCCATAGCTGTCGGTTTGGCTGATGCTGGACTGCATGTGGCATGCGTCGGCCGCGACGAGGGACGCCTCCAGTTCGTCTGCGACACGATCGAATCCCGCGGCGGCTCTTGCCGGTTAGTCCACCCGGAACAGCATTGCGGTGGGGTCGTGGAAGAAGCTGCCGATTCCGAATAGCGCGGTTTTGGCGCCCTTCACCTGCCGGCCCTCGCCCGCCTTTCCTCTAAGTTGATGCACCGCTTCCGTGTAATAGTTCGTGCCGCCCACGCGGCCGTGAGACAAGCTGCCTCCGCCAGTGTGAACACGCGTGCGTCCAAGGAGCGCAAGCTTTTGTTCGTCAGGGTTCCAGGAGTCCTGCACCATGCGCCATCCCTCGCCGTGCGGCGCGAAACCGGCAGCCTCGGTCATGGCGAGCGAGATGGGCGTGTAGCCGTCGTACGGGTACCAGAGATCTACGTCCTCCACCCGGACTTCGCTCCTCGCCCACATGTGTTGGAACGCCTTCCACGGGGCTTGGTGGCCCCAGTTTGCGTTCTCATAGAACTCGGCAACCGGCGCCTGCCCGAGGCTCATTGCGTGGAGGAAGACCGGGTCCGGCCTCAGATCTTTCGCCCGCTCCTTGGAGGTGATAACCAGCGCCTCCGCTCCATCAACCGGAAGGTCCATGTCGAGCAGGCCAAGAGGCTCCCGAATCATGCGCGCGTTGAGGTATTCATCCATCGTGAACGGTGTGCGCTTGACCGCCGCAGGGTTCTGCGACGCCCACTGGCGATTGTTCACTGCGAACATGCCGAAAGCTTCGCGAGGCGCGCCATAGTCGTGCATGTACCGATTCGCGAACGCAGCGTACGACTCGGCGCCATGGATCCAGCCTTCCGAGTAGTGCACGTTTGGCACCGTCGAATGCACTCCGAACCGGCTATCGCGGAGCCGGAAGGGGTCCTGGTTGGCGGCCTTCGACCACGCTGAGATTCGGTGCTCCGCCTGCACAATCAGGCAGTAGTCGCATGCACCGGAGTAAACGGCGTTGGCTGCGTACACGAGATGCGACCCCAGCCAGCCGTTCATGGTCCAAGATAAGCTGGGGATTCCGAGAGCTCCCTGCAACGACAGGACGCCCGCACCATGCGTCACCATCATGCCGAGCCCCAACCCCGCGCCGCAGATGCCGTCGATTTGGTTTCGGTCGACGTTTGAATCCCGAATGGCGTTCACCGCCGCCTCGAGGCCGAGGTCTAGAAGACTTCGGTGCGAGTCACGCGAGTAGGGTGCGGAGCCCACCCCGACAATCGCGACCTGGTCTTGGATTGGATTCGATCTGGTGGCCACGGCTACTCACCCGCTCTTGGCGTGAAACCTGCGACCGGCCCGGCCGTGGTGTCGAGCCAGACGAGCTGGACTGGGGTGTCCTCCACTACTTCTTCTCCTGTCACACCGACGATGGGTGCTAGATAGCGCAAGCCCTTTTGTTCCGTCAGCTCCACGCCGCCGGTCAGATGCGGATACTCGAATCCGGGGATGTGGCGCCCTTCGTAGAGAGTGGTCTGGTAGTAGAGCACACCGTCGCCTGACACCTCAGTGGCGTGGACCTGCCGCGACCAACATTGCGGGCACATAGGCCGCAGAGGATAGATCCAGAACCCGCACTCGGCGCAGCGGTTGAACACGAGTCGATGTTGAAGCAAGCCCCGGAAGTGCTCGATGTTGTCGTACGTCAGGTGGACGTCCGGGAAGGCGTCGAACACCTCCTGGTCGCTAAAAGAAGTCCCGCCCATCGGATTGGTTGCTCCCATCGCGCTCGGCAAGTCGTTACGTCGCGTAAGTACAGCATGCCGAGGGAACGGTGAGCAAGAAATCGAGAGCATGGGTTTCGCTCATCGTGGCGGGCCATGTGAACGTCCACCACCACGAGTTGTAGGCGTCGAAGTTCAGGGCCTCTCGACCAAGCAAGTCGACTCACGAAGCGCCTGCTTGGCATCCAACGGTTACTACAAATGCGTACCGACGCTCGGTCAGCCCCGCAGATTGACCCACTCCGTGAGTCTAAGCGCGGACATGGCACAGGCCGACCTCGTAGAGCTCGGCCTGGCACTCGGCAGGCGCCCCTCGCCGGTCCGGCGGGTGCAACGGGCCCTTGCACTACTGGCTTGCCGCGCGTGGGCCGGAGCTTGGAGGACGGGATGAACGAACTGTTGTCGCTGGACAGGCAAGCAGATACGCTCGGCCGACCTACCAGTAGTTACGTTACGCAACGAAACCAGGGAGCAACGATGGTGGAAACCGCCGAGACGCTTTGGCAACGCATCGCTCTCGTTGCCCGTGATCGCGGGGGAAAGGACGCGCTCGTATGCGTTGACGACGATGGTGTTCAGCGCCGCGTCACCTACTTCGAGCTGCTAGACGATGTTCGCAACCTCTCGAAGTCTTTCGCGAGTATCGGAATGCGCCGCGGTGACCGGCTCGCGTTGTTGGCGACCAACCGGATCGAGTGGATAACAACCTATCTCGCTGCTGCTCGGCTGGGAATCGTTGTGGTCCCGCTCAACACCTTCTTCAAACCCGCCGAAGTGGAGTACGCGCTTCGACAGTCACGAGCGCGACACGTGGTGCTGCTAGACGAGTTCCGCAATGTGAACTTCGAACGCATCTTGTCCACTATTTGTCCGAACTGGTCATCGTCCATGGCTGGCAACCTCTACGATCCGGCTCTCCCGGACGTGCGAACAGCTGTCCTGATCTCTCGTTCCAAGCGTGAGGAATCAGCTGTTACTGACTCCTATTACTCCTTTGCCGACCTCCTCAACGCCGGTGCCGAGACCAGTGCAACCAGTGCGGATCAGATCGCGGCAGATGTCCTTCCGAGTGATCTCGCGCTCATCAAGTACACGTCTGGAAGCACTGGATTCCCGAAAGGCGTGATGCTTACCCAAGGTGGCATCGTCGCGAACGCACTCAGTCACACGACGCGGCTCGGCGTCGCCGCCGGCGAGGAACGGTGGTTCAGCCCTATGCCGTTCTTCCATTCTGGTGGGAGCATTTGGGGTTTGATGACGACGCTTACTCGTGGATCCACATTAATATTCACCGAGGCATTCAACCCGCTACTGGCTCTCGAGCTTCTCGAACGTGAACGTTGTACCGCCTTCTTCGGTGTGCCCACGATGCTGCGCGACATGATCACGTTGATGCGAGATCGTAGTTTCGACCTACGTGAACTGCGATATGCCGCCATTGGGGACCCCAGCCTGGCCGCCTCGTTTCGCGAACTGGTGCCGTCGCTCAAGACGACCTTCAATTCGTTCGGTCTCACCGAGTGTTACGGCTGCGCAACTGTCACCAGTCCGTCAGACAGTGAAGAGCGACAAGCGACCACCTGCGGCAGATTTCTTGACGGCCTGGAGTACCGCGTCGTCGAGCCAGGCACCAACCGCGACGTCGAACCCGGCGAGGCCGGCGAGGTTCTCATTCGGGGAAACGTGATGGTCGGCTACTGGGATATGCCCACCGAGACCGCGAAGGCGATCGACGCTGACGGCTGGTTGCATTCGGAAGATCTTATTTCAGTCGACGCGGACGGATACGTCACGTATGTCGGACGTCTCAAGGCGATGCTGAAGGTTGGCGGTGAGAACGTCGCAGCTGAAGAGGTTGAGAATGTCCTCCTCTCCCATCCCGCCGTACATGAGTGCGTCGTGGTAGGGGTGCCTGACCCGAGACGGGATCAAGTTGGCCTGGCCTTCATCGGCCTTGAGCCCGCACACGACGCGTCACCGGAAGAACTACGCGACTGGTGTTCCGCGCGGCTCGCCCGCTTCAAGGTGCCGGAGTACTTCGAGTTTGTCCCGGCGATAGCTCGGACCGCGAACGGAAAACCCGACCGTCCTGCTATGCAACTGCTGGCGGAGAAGACGTTCGATCGTTCGCGCGAGGCTTCGAATGCCGGCCGGTGATGCTTCCCCACTACCGCTCTCGAATTGCACGGTCGTCGACTTCTCTTGGCTGCTGCCCGGCCAGTTCGCGACTCGGATTCTGCGAGACCTCGGCGCTCGCGTCATCAAGATTGAACTACCAGGCGGGGACTACGCCCGCGACCTTGGCCCGCGAGGCTATGCCTCTGTCAATCGGGGTAAGGAGGGGCTGACGCTGGATTTGAAGAAGGATGCCTCACACGAGGTTCTGTATCGCTTGGTTAGCAAATCCGACGTGTTCGTCGAAGGGTTTCGACCGGGTGTTGTGGCGCGTCTAGGCGCGAGCTATGAACGATTGAGTTCGATTCGACCGCAGTTGATCTACTGCTCCATCTCTGGTTTTGGTCAGCATGGGACGCGAAGATACCGCGTCGGACACGGGCTGAACTACAGCAGTCTGGCCGGCATGCAGACCCTGGCCGGCCGATCGACTGCTCTCACCCCAAGAATCGCCGACCTCGCGGGCTCCCTATATGCAGCAATTGCGATTCTGTCCGCCATGGCTGCCGTGCCGCGGACAGGTCAGTACATCGACCTTTCAATAACCGATTCTGTGTTCGGCTTGATGACAGAGATGCTTGCGGGCGATCACGAATCGACCGACGCGGATGGCGATGCAGTGGGCGCATTCGGGGTGTTCCAGGCTGCTGACGGTGCCCTGCTGAGCGTCGGCGCGATCGAGGAGCAGTTTTGGACGGCGCTGTGCAATACGATCGGACGCCCTGAATGGGGCACGCGGCCAGGTTGGGATAGCTTCCAAGGTCGGCGGGAGAATGGCGCCCAGATCCAGGCCGCTCTTCAGTCGATCTTCGCGCTTAGCCCGCGTGAAGAGTTGCTCGATCTTCTCGATGGAGCTGGGGTTCCGTCGGAGCCTGTGAACGGGCTTGCAGAGGCGGTAGTTGACCCCATTGCTGCCGAACGCCACCTCATATCGTGGATCGACCAGCCCACCTTAGGGGTGATACCACAAGTGCGGTTCCCAGTACGCTTCGCTACGGGAAGCGAAGCCGAGGCTGCGCCTGCTCCGGGAGTGGGCGAACACACGGAGTCCATATTGAGCGAACTCGACTTTTCGCAAGAAGAGATCCAGCTTTTTCAGAGCCACGGTGTTGTCTGACCAGGGCCCTCTCGACGGGCGCCATGCGCTTGTCGCAGGCGGCAGTCGGGGCATCGGCCGCGAGACTTCCCTTCGACTCGCACGCGACGGCGCCGATGTGGCGATACTTGCCCGTGACCAGACGCGCGCCGAGACGGTTGCTGACGAGGTTCGTGCACTTGGGCGGCGAAGTCTGGCGGTGTGCGCCGATCTCACCGAGTTCGATTCCGTAGATTCGGCCGTCACCACGGCGACCAAGGCGGGACTTCCTCCCGATATTCTCGTGGTCACGGGGGCTGCCGGGTCGCAGACCGAAGTCGGCTCTTTTGCTGCTCTGCACCCGTCGATGTTCGCCAGCTACTTCGAGGGGCAGCTCTTTACCCGCCTCCACGCTCTCAGTGCAGTCTTGCCGGGCATGACCCGCCGCGGGTACGGCAAGGTCATCTTCGTGACGACGGATGCCGGGCGAATAGCTACCCCGGGCCAGGCGATGCACGGCGCCGCGGCAGCGGCGCTCATGTTCAGCGTCCGGGCCATCGCCCAGGAAGTGGCCAGACACGGTATCCGCGTGAACGCAGTCAGCATCAGCGTTACTCGTGGTAGCGCCTCATGGGAAGACCATCAGGCAGGGGAACTCGCCGGACCACGGCTGACCGAGATTTTTCAGCGCGTTGAAGCTCGGGCGCCATTCGGCCTGAACGAAGCACACCACGTCGCCGACGTGATCGCATTCTTCGCTTCGAAAGAAACCGACCAGATTAGCGGCGCGACAATCTCGGTCAACGGCGGGACGTCGTTCCCCTGAAGGCTGCTCCCTGATGCTGTCTTGAGCGGCAGCGTTGGCGAATCCGGACTAGCCGCGAGGAGCGGCCCATCGCTTCAGCGTGCGCTCTTCTCTGTGGTTGGGGGATGCCGATCTCGCCCGGGCCGCCGGGAACGTCGCCCGCATCAGGCGTAACAACACGCCATCCTACGAGTCGATTGCCGATGACATGACCCCTAGGTTTGGTCCACCTCTGCGAGAGTGGGGATGTCGACGGCAACGTAGCGAACGGCGGCGGGTGTTTTGCTGTCGAGTCGTGAATGTGGTCGGTCGTGGTGGTAGTGGTCGTATCCAGTCGCTGATCACGAGGCGGGCTTCAGCCGGGGTGATCAGGACTTTGTCGTTGAGCTTCTCGGTGCGTGGTTTGTCGTGCAGGTCTCGACGTAGGCGTTCTCCCACGGAGACGCCGGCTTGATGAACCTGGTCTCGACACCGAGTCTGGTCAGCCAGCTGGTGACGGTGTCGGCGACGAACTCGGGACCGTTGTCCGAGCGGATCCGGGTCGGGATGCCGTAGAGCCGCAACAGCTTGCGCAGATGATCGACGACCGCTGGTGCGGGGATCGACCTGCCGATCAGCGGTGGCAGGGCGAACCGGGAGAACTCATCGAGTACGGATAGCATGCGCAGCTTCGAGCCGTCGGCGAGGCGGATGCTGATGAAGTCATAGGTCCAGACATCTGAAGTCATCGGTCCAGACATCGTTGACGTACTGGGGCGGCGGCTTGGTGATCGAGTTGTCCGACAGTCCCGGTGCCGGGCGGGGCGGTGTTTCGGCGGCCGCAGCAGCCCCTCGGCTTTCATGATTCGCTGGACGTGTTTGGTGTTCACTGACCAGCCGACCTTGACCAGCTCGGTGGTGATGCGCCGGTATCCGTGGTCGGCGTGCCCGGGCCAGGCTCACCATTTTCGCGACGCCACATCCTTGAGCACCTGGTTCTGCAGACTCAGGTCAGCGACGATCGCCTTGAGCTGCGCGTTCTCCCGTTCCAACAGCTTGAGCCGCTTCGCCTCATCAGAGGTCATCACTCCGTACTTCTGCCGCCACCGGTAGTAGGTCTGTTCGCTGATCTCCTGCGCCCGCAGCACCAGCTCCAGCGGCTTCCTGTTCGCGAGTAGAAGCTCGATATCCCGCAGCTTGCCGATCGCGTGGTCCGGCGTATGCCGACGCGTGTGCTTGCCGATCATGGGTCTCCATCCCCGCCCAACGGCGGAATCGAGACTCCCCTATCACTGGACCAGCCCTACGGGTGCACGCCACCGATATCAAGGCCAGCCATGACGGTCGGCGCGTCCGGCGAAGCACCGGCCGTTCTCTGTTGACACTCGGCCTCCCTGCCTTTACGGTCACGGGCGAGCGATAACGCGGCGTCAACTCATGACGATCTAGGCGGACACGTTCGACGACGGCGCCGAAGGTTGACGGAGGTCAAGATGCTGATTGTCAGGAATGTTGGCGTGTCATGGGCCTCTGGGTTCGTGACTGTAAGCGCGGCGGGCTGCTCGTTGCGTGTCTCCGGCGGAAAGACCAACCCTCTCGCGTGCTCACGGACCTATGCGACCTGAGGCAGCTCAGCACATCATGCCCGACTCGATCATCGAGGCTCGCGGGCTGACGCTGGGGTATGGGGCGGCGAACGTTGTCGCGAACCTGGATCTGGAAGTGCGGCGTGGAGAGGTCGTCGCATTGCTGGGGGC
>Ga0068858_100001696_pt1 | contig 22514 bp, 21 predicted proteins | sample KBSSwiS12_FD_66589 | JGI IMG/M metagenome (GOLD analysis project Ga0068858, IMG submission 66589) | Switchgrass rhizosphere microbial communities from Kellogg Biological Station, Michigan, USA - KBS Switchgrass S1-2 | ecosystem: Host-associated > Plants > Roots > Rhizosphere > Soil ...
AATTGATATCGAAAATGGCCAGTGGCTGTTTTGGGATGAGCTCGGTATAAATCTCGAGCCAAAGTTCTACGTGCCAAATCAAAAAGGTAAATTTAAGATTATTTCTGGCAAGTATGATCTTGTTTCATTTCCTCAAGGTTTAGAGCTCATAGGGTTCTTATCAAACGTTAGTTACGTAGAGGGGCGCGGCATGTTTAAAGACATTGATGAAGTCCGTCAGCATTTAACAAGGCAAGCAAGAAGGACGCGCTAACGCGCCTCTTCTTGCGGCGTTGAACTTGTAGAAAAACACCTCATTCGAATGCTGCGCCCTGCGTGAACGTCCGCTTTTGATTCCACTTTTATTTTTGGAACGGCCGCTTTGGCCGAACATGCGCCGATCGAACTTATTAAACGAACGTCTGCTTCGGGTCGAGAGCGGCTGCTTGGATTCTGCGGATGAATGGCGGCTTTGGCCGAAGATCTGTCATCGTCAAAGCTAGCTCAACCATCCGATGCTGGCCAAATTGTGGTGGGTGAAATCCATGAGAATGTGCGCTCAGCTGGATGTGATTTCGCAAAATGCACTTGCACTTGCACTTGCCCAATTCTAGTCATGCACGGCTCTGGGTAATTCGAACACAGGTTTTGCGTCGATCAGGATCCGCACAGCTTCCATTAAAAAGGGATCGGATTTATCGCCGGCCGTGCTTATCTTTTTTTCCGCCAGCAACTGCGCATTATTTTCTTCTCGTTGCCGCTTTCGTACCGCTTCGTTCAGCGACAGACGATGAAGTGGCTGTTCGCGACGTGCCTGCATGGCTTTCAATAGCTGAAAGTCGCTGTCACTGTCTGCGCGTTGCAGATGTTTGGCCTGTAAATCCTGCAAGGCACCGGGGATATCGAAATATGTTTTGTGTGAAACGGTGGCAATTGGATCCGCGAGAGGTACATTGTCCAAATTGCTTTCACCGACCTGCGTTGCATCATAAAGCGAGGGGAAAGCGATATCCGGGATAACGCCGCGCCGCTCAATACTTTGACCAGATATTCGAAATGCTTCGCCTTCGGTTAATTTGAGCTCCCCGTATGACAAAGGGAGCAATTGCTGAATAGTCCCCGCACCAAATGACGAATCCCCCACAATCAAAGCGCGCTGATAATCCTGTAATGCACCCGCCAAAATTTCGGTGCCCGATGCACTTAAGCGATTTATCAGCAGCACCACTGGGCCATCGTAATAAACACTGCTGCGCGGTTTTCCTTGGATCTGCGCCTTCCGATCGCTATTTCGAAGCTGCACGGTCGGGCCAGAATTAATAAACAAACCGCACAGCGCATTTGCCTGCTGCAACGCCCCACCGCCATTGTCACGCAGGTCCAGCACAACACCCTGCACATCCGCTGCTAACGATTCAGAAAGCAAATTTCGCACATCTAGCACGACACTGCGGTAGTCTTTATCGCCACGACGCATTGCCTCAAAGTCCACGTATAGCGAGGGAATGGTAATTACGGCAACGCGGCTCTTTCCGCCATTTTGATCGACCTCAATTATTTGCTTATAGGCTGTTTGCTGCTCCAGCGGCACATCGCTGCGAGCCAAAGCAATCGTCTTGCGCTGATCCTGCAGTGCGCTATCCGCCGGCAGAACATCCAGACGCACAATGCTATTGCGCGGGCCGCGCAATAAATTAACCACATCATCGACCCGCCAGCCAACCACGTCCCGCATTTCGCCGCTATTACCCTCGCCCACCGCAACGATACGATCGCCCGGTCTGAGATCGCCCTGTTTTGCAGCCGGCCCGCCGGGTACGGCGCGCGTCACTTTGATGTAATCACCATCGGACTTCAGGACGAGACCAATACCCACTGACTTCAATGTCGCGCTGATATTGAAATCTCTGGCCGGCGAAAGCGGGAAATAATTCGAATGTGAGTCATACACGGACAGCAGTGCATTCATATAGAGGCTGAAAATCTCGTCATCGCTGGCCTGCTCAATTCGCTGAAGTTGCGTGCGGTAACGCTGCCTTAGCAAATCGACAATTTCCTCTTGGCTTTTTCCCGCTAAATGCAAATTTAAAACCGCATTCTTTAACTGAGCGCGCCATAATGCATCACCGTCTCCTGCATCTGCGAGCCAGGGTGATTTAACACCTCGATCCAGATCCGCATAGTCCTCGCCATCGAAGCGCATGGCTTTAACCGCAGCGGGCATAGCGTCAATTATTTTTTGCAGCCGCGCTGATGCACGTTGCTGATAACGTCGGAATATCACAACGCTGGCAGCGCTGCTGCCGTCGTGCAGCTCATTGTCCAGACCCTGGCGATATTTTGCGAGCTCGCGGATATCACTTTGCATCAAAAATAAATGCGCTGGATCGAGCGCATTTAAGTAAGCATCGAGCAGTTTGCTCGATGCTTCGTCGTCGACGACATGGGCGTTGAAGTGTTTGGTCTCGAGCGCATCGATGATTTCTTTCGTCGCCTTAGCTCGGAGAATGGAATTTTCGGTTTTATCCGACGGATTTGATGGCGTGTCGCCGGACGACGTAGCGCAACTTAACGAGATCACCAGTGCAAGAAGTGGCGAAAAATATTTTTTCACAGCGATTATCCTTATTGATTTGTTATCAAAATCTCTTTAATTATTAAACAGCCGGTTTACAGAGGGTCGATTTTAACTCCGAGGTCAGATAAGGCGATGTAATGCCAGCCATCATCCGCAAACTCTGTTTCTAGTGCTTTCTTGGCACTTCGGTCAGGAACTACCACCGTTACGCCTGGACCGCCAATAATAGTTCTTCGATACTTCATCGCGATTGCATGCAACATGCAGCTAACGGGTGGTCCGTCGGCGCGTCCCGTTTGAGCGCATAACCCGCACTTATCTTAACGGCCATCACACCCTCCTTCATTTTCTCCAAATAACCATGGCTAGCAAAAAATGTATTTGTCGAAATCGATCCTACGCTGGCTCAGGCAAAATTCGCTGCAGGAATTGCGGCAATCGACGAACTAACGGCGCACGCGCACGGTGCCAAAACGCGGATAACAATAATAAGGCGGAGCCAATAACAAACGCCGTAGCGGCAAATCCTAGGGTCACCATTCCATACGTTTTCAATAACGAACTTAAGGCATAAAGCACATACGTTAATGCAGATACCATCATCGCGCGCCGGTCGATGATCAGCGAAATTATGCCGATCAAAAAATAGATAGCGATAAATACAATAGCTTGCCATGCCTGGAGGTCGGCAGCCCTGCCGCCCATTAAAGAAAATGTGGAATGGATAATGAGCGGAGCCGCCAGCAAATGAAGCCAGAAGGCAACGTCAGACCGTCGCGTCTGGCGCCGCGTGTCCTGCGCATCCCACCTCATCGCCAGCGTTAACGTAATCAAACCGGCAATCAAATAAATGATACCCAGAAAATCTCTCATGGCTGGCCACCATGCGAAGATCGCCGCATACAGAAGACCAATGCCACTGGCCACCGCAATGGCAACCGTGATGGGAACTCGGAATCGACGCCAGTGCACGAATGCCGCAACAATACCGGCAGTGCACGATACGACGCCAAGGATAGCCGGGCCTCCGAAAAAGTGCAGGTGTGCCGAGACCATGATGGCTCCAGCAGTCAGCCCGGATTCGATTACGAAAATTACGAGCAGAATAATTGCCGGCAACGCCATTCGTTTCTTGCGGATAAAGAATTCCGAAAGTCCCCAGGCGATGACTCCTCCCAACAGTGGCCCGAGCCATGGCTTCAACTTGAACCCTAACGCAGTAGCGGATACCAGCAGGAGAAGAGAGGCAATAACAACGAAAATGTCATTGAATCCCGATACAAGACGAAAGTTTTCTTCGTCGGCATGATGTTTATTCTGTCCGGCAAAATGCAGCTGGAGGGACTGGGCCACGTCGGAACTAATAATTCCAGCGTCAATGGCCGACGATAAATCGGGTAATGCAGGCATTCCTTCGCTCCATGTATTGTTGTAGGCAATCGCGTTAAAAGCAGCGCTCGTCGGTAGCAAATGCTAGCCGATTTTCTGGATGCATTCTTCTGTAAATCTGCTCTATAGTAACAGCGAGCTTACTGAGAAATTCCCATGTCACTTCATCTTGTCGACATCGCTGAGACAGCTGTTGCTACGGCGCTATGTGGTATGGCTATAGTCGGGCTCAAATCTAAGAAACGGCTTCTCCGCTGACGGGGATGTCGCGTCCCGTCAGGCGGATCGCCGGATGGGACTGACGCTTTCAAACTCCACTTGATTCAGACCCACTCATGGTGCTCCGGCAACGGGACGGTTCCTTTATCCGTTCATTACGAGGCTAGGGCATGCACACTATTTTTGAAGGTATCTGGGTCCCCTTAATCACCCCTTATCACGGAGAGATAATCGATTGCGCCGCATTGGCGCGTTTGGCGCAATATCTGGCCAATTGCGGTATTACGGGGCTGGTGGCTGGAGCCACTACCGGCGAAGGCACACTTTTGAAAGTAGGTGAGCTGGAGCTGATATTTACGACGCTACGCAATGCAGTGCCGTCGATGCCTATCGTGCTGGGGTTATCGCATACGGCAACCGAACTGGCGGTCGCACAGGCATCGATCATCGCCACATGGCGGCCCGAAGCGCTGCTCGTCACGACACCCATGTATGTGCGTCCCTCTCAAGCAGGTATTCAGCGCCATTTTGAAGCCATCGTAGAGGCTGCTGATCTACCGGTTCTGGTTTACAACATTCCTTATCGTACGGGCACTACGATCGATATCGATACGCTGCAAACATTAGCGCGCGACATTCGCGTGGTTGGAATTAAAGAGTGCGGGGGTAGCAATGACCGATTGCTACGTCTCGTTCACGAAACTCCACTGCGCGTGTTTTCCGGCGATGATAACCAAAACTTTGTGGCATTGTGTCTCGGGGCACACGGGACCATTGCCGCATCCGCTCATATCTTTCCAGAATGGCATGTCCTCATGCGGACATTAATTGGGGAGGGGCGTATCGCGGAGGCGCGCCGAATCGCCGTTGCCTTACAGCCTTTACTTCAAGAATTATTTGCTGAACCAAATCCTGCGCCGGTAAAAGCGTTGCTTGCCGCTGAGGGCTGGTGTACAACCTCAGTTCGGTTACCATTTATTTCTGCCAGCACTGATCTAAATCGTAGATTGCAAATGCGATATCAAGAGATCAAGAAAGTGCTATGTGCATAAAACAAATCACGAACTTATCTGAGCCAAATCATCAGGTGAGTTCGTGAAAGAGGATTTAAGGTTTGATTTCGGCAATCGCCGTGCGCAGCGTGTGAAAATCCTGTTGCCTGTAATTGCTATCTGTCGTTAATTGTTTGGCTCTCACTCTGCGTACGCGCGAATGTCAAACCTATATCCTAACCACGGTACTTCATGCGATTTCCAAATTTGCACGATGGGCGAAACACCGGGGTTGTCGTCGAGCGTGGAGACACGCAAAATTGTCGACATCCCCGTTTGCGAGACGAAGCTAAATTAGAATTTTCAATGTCTGCTATTCGGCACGAAATTATCCCGCATGCGAACGGCAGGCTTGGCCGAATTTAAGTCGATAAAAAAAATTATGCGGCAACAGCTCGGCCAAAGCGGACATACGTAGAAATGCATATTAAGGAAAGCCAACTCTGGAAAGTGTTTCGATTCAATACCGTGCTTCCGCTCTCGAATCCGGTATTACCGAAGATACGAAAAGGCTTTTGTGGAGCCATCCATGAAGGATTATCTGCAATGTTGGCTCGCTCCAAAGTCCCAGTATTTTTGGCTGCGCTCATGCCCAAATGCCGTTGCGCTTTTTCTGCCGATCGTAGTGCTTAGTCGCTTACTCGTAAATTAGACCGATAACGTCGGCTGCAAGGAACGCGTTTTCCATTGCGCAGCAACAGCTGAGCATCGCCGCTCTCAAGCGGTTCAATGTGTACGAGTTGGTCTAAATTGACGATGTAGCTTCGATGTACACGTCTAAAACTGGATGGGGCCAATCGCTCTTCGATCGCCGCCATGGTGGACCGAAGCGGATAGATTTGTCCAAGCACATGCAGATTGACGTAGTTACCGGACGCTTCCAGCCACTCGATATCCTGTGCCGAAACGAGAAATTCTTTGCCGAGTTTGCGCACCAGAAAGCGTTCAGGTCGGTCTATCGGATCCAGCGGAGCACCGACATCCGGCGCAGCAAGGAGAGTAGCCTCGCCTTGTAAGCGAAGTATTAGCAAGCGATACAAATAAACGAACGCAAGGATATAGAAATAAGTACGTACATCCTTCAGGTATTCATACAGCAGCTCCATTGGCCATTGACCGAAATCATAATGAATACCCATAGCTGCGAAAGCTAACTTGCGGATGGCTACCATGCCCATAACGTGGATGACGGAGAATCCCACTGAGCAAATCAGGTGTTTGGGTAAATTCTGCCGCCAGCAATCCCATCGCAGGGGCCATCGATGATCGATGGCTAATAGCAACGGCAGCAAGGCTAAGAGCACCGTATTGCTTGAGAGCTCCCGAATAATTAATGCCCAAGAACCGATTATCGGCTGGGCATCTCGCAGATCAATCATTGTTGTAATGACATTTGCAACCGCGTTTCCGTAGAGAAACGCGATCCAAAATCCAATCTCGAAATAGCGGCGGCGAGGAATATACCAAGCAATAAAAGTCGGTGAAGTCATCATGCGATTTTACGGTGTCGTAAAACGCTCGCCTCGCATTTAGTCACTCGTTTCCACCTTTCGTCCCATTTCGCCCTCTACCCCTCACTTTGCCGTGGAAAATCAACACTGATCAATAAATCATTAATGGAATCGTGATGTGCCCGAATCAACGAATCACATTAATGGATATCTCATGCATCGCAGGAATTTACTGAAGTGGGGCATTTCAGCGGCCGCATTAGTGACCGCAAAGCAAGGTTTGTCCAAGTCATCGACAATTAAAAATACCAAACCATTTCGGCGCTGGCGTCCATCTGATCCTCAGTGGCCTGACGCATCACGCTGGAACGAACTCAAGAATGCTGTTAACGGCTTTCTTTTAGAAGGCGCGCCGCTTTTGTCGGCATGTACGAATGGTCAAGATAGAAAGGAGTGTTTAATTGCGAAGGAGAATCTGCGCAATCCTTTTTTTCTTGGCGATCAGCCGGGCGGTACGCAGGTGTCAGGATGGTTAGATGCATGGACACCTGCTCCGAGTGCCTACGTCATCAATGCTCATAGTGTTGCGGATGTCGTCGCTGGCGTAAATTTCGCGCGCGATAACAATTTGCGACTTGTTGTTAAGGGGGCGGGGCATAGCTACCAAGGCACCTCTAATGCGCCGGATTCGCTCCTAATTTGGACGCGAGCAATGAACAAGGTTGTCCTTCACGACAGTTTCATTCCTGCAGGTTGCGCAGGTTGCATGCAAGCCGTGCCCGCCGTGACTGCTGAAGCGGGTGCCATGTGGATTGATGTGTACTATGCCGTGACGAAGCTCGGCGGCCGGTATGTGCAGGGCGGTGGTTGTACGGATGTTGGCGTGGCGGGTTTAATTCAGAGCGGCGGGTTCGGCAGTTTTTCGAAACTTTTTGGAACGGCAGCTTCCAATTTACTTGAGGCTGAGATTGTCACCGCGGACGGGCAGGTCCGTGTCGCAAACGCCGCATCTAATCCGGATTTATTCTGGGCGATTAAGGGTGGCGGTGGTGGTAGTTGGGGCGTGGTAACTCGGGTGACCTTACAAACCCATGAGCTTCCAGAACAATTCGGCTCAGTCTGGTCAAGAATCAAAGCCAATTCCGACCAATCTTTTCGCGAACTGATTGCGCGCTTTTTCGAATTCTACACCGAAGAACTCGATGCTCAACTTTGGGGTGAACAAGTGCTCCTCGGCAACGGCAATGTGATGGAGATTTCTATGCTGTGCCAGGGAATGAGTATCGTGAGCGCTAAACGCGCATGGTCGCCTTTCTGGCAATGGTTAAGTGATCGCTCTCACGAGTTCGAGATTGTCGGTCCGCATATCTATGTGGGTGATGCGAGGAGCTGGTGGACCGTACAAGGAAACGGCTCGATGATTCCTGATAATCGCGAAGGAGCGCCCAGCTTTCATGGCTGGTGGAAAGGAGATCAGGATCAAGTTGGGATTTGGATACATGGTTTCGAATCGTTATGGCTACCATCGTCGTTACTGGAGCCGAGGCAGTGCGCATCCTTCTTCCAAGCTCTGTTCACAGCATCTCGACTAAAAAAAGTTCAACTGCATTTCAACAAAGGCCTTGCCGGCGCTCCATTGGATGTTATTGCACGTGTGCGAAATACAGCGACGAATCCCGCGGTTTGCGATGCCTTTGCACTTGCGATCATCGCCGATGGCGAGCCCGCGATTTATCCGGAGCTAAATCGATCGGAGCCTAATCTAACGATGGCGCGCGAGGATGCTTTTAATATTTCGACGGCAATGGCAGCACTACGTGCGGTCGTGAAAGACCATGGATCATATGTTTCAGAAAGCGATTTCTTTAATAAAAATTGGCAACAAGAATTCTGGGGAAACAATTATCGGCGGTTAATTGCCATTAAAAAACGCTATGACCCGGAAGGATTATTTATTGTGCATCACGGTGTGGGAAGCAATGCGTGGAGTGCGGATGGCTTTGAAAGATTACCCCTCGGGTATGACAGCTCTTGAGAGCTCTGCGAAGTGGCAGCTTTGGCCGAAATTGCGACGCATGGCACTGGCAGTTTTGACTGGAATTGATGGCCGACTTTGAAATGGAATAGGTGGCGGTGTTTGAATCGGAATCACTGGCTGCTTTCGTTGCAATACACACAGAACACCACGGAAAATTAAGAACATCATTTTTGGCGTTAAAAATCACTGATTTTTCAGGTTGAACTGTACTAGAGTTAACGCGAAGGTTAGATCTTTCAGTCGGTTACAAATTTGAAGTATAAAATGTCAGTTTCAAATTTGAAGTATAAATTGTCATTCTCGGACAATTTATGGGTAACCCGACAGTATTACGCATATGTATTTAAGAAATTTCTTTAAGGGAAAATGGCGTAAGGAAAATTAATGTCTAGTTATTCTTCAACGACAAATCAACGCCGACAATCTTTGCCAGTACAGACATATCATCTTTCAACTGTTCCGCTGCCGGGTGCTCCAACAATGCCGTTACGATGGCTTTACGATGCACCTCAAATAACTTTTTCTGTTTCTCAAAGTTTTCTAAGCTAGTATCGAACCCACCAAGAACTCCTTCAGAGTTAGCGATAAACGAGGCGATGCCTTGTACATTCAAGGCTGAAAAATATTCGGTATACATCTTATGCGTTGAGAAAAATGCGACTTCCATTTCGATATTTTCATCGTCAATCATGCAGATCTCGATTTGCTTGCTCGTCTTCCTACCCACGCCTCCACCACCGATTCAGCCTCTGGAGGAACCCGAAAGCTCTCATTATGCCGCTGCATGTATATGTCTTGATCTTGATACATTACAGACCACACCGAATTATTAAGGTCGTGTCGTCGCAATCCGAATAAGTGCGCGATGATTCGCGCCAGCACATCTTCCTTACAATTTTCAGCCCCCTCAGCTGCAACCTGCGCTAAAAGACGCTTTAGCGTCGCCACCATCGCCGGCATCTTGGTGGCCTTGGGTTTGGAAGGCATGCTGACTGTCCATCCCAATACTGATCCACAGTAGGATATGAATCGAGACAAGCTCGCCCTGGATCCCGAATTTTTCGCAAGAAATTTATCGACTTGTTTTGTTGTTAGCTGCATCTGTTCGCTGATCTGATAAAAATCACATAATTTCTCCGCTGCTCTCAAATACAGACGTACTGTTCGTATCGGAAGCCCGTGTTGAGACAACCAGTCGAAATAGTTTTCCAACAAGGTAACGTAGGGGCTCGATCTAATTGCCCTGAACTTGCGCTCAATACGAGCGCGCTCCGCAATAGCTTCCTGGGTATGACCATCGAATGATATGCCGACCGCTTCGGTCAAAAACTTTTTTATCAATAGATGTTTTCGCAAGCGATCGACACCAATCACAAACATCATTCGATCGCCATCCAGGTCCTGCGTTATATCGTCGGGTAGTGCATCTAGGTATTCAAAGAGTGGATATTGCGCCCTAAACTTTTTCAGCAAAAATGGATTCGCGGCATTTCGCTCGTACATCCAGCGGCCGAATCTGCCATACAAATCTTGAACACCCACTCTAGCCAGCGTAAGCCGCTGCAGCGATATTTCTTTTTCCATTCGATCTTTATTGAGACAGCTGCGACAACGGCCATTACCTTTACCAGCCACATGGCATCCGCATGATGGACAGGCATGCGATAACTCTGATCCCGGCGTACAGGTTTCACAATGGAAACGGCCATCTGAAAGTGCGCCAACGACACGGCGATATTTTCGGCAGACGGCGCAGGTCTTGTGCGTTAACTTCGAACGGCAACTGGGACAAATTCTCTCTGTCACACCCAAGCTGGGAACCCGTGACAATCGGCTGCTTGGCACCGCGCAGCGTTCGCAAGGCTCTTCCGGCACGAAATGCGGAACGCATGCCGGACAAACGGCTCGACCATTAACCATTTTTCCGGCGCGCGGCGTCAGTTTTCCACACCGCAGACAACATCTCTCTCGCTGCACGCATTGCCTGCACACAACCAGTGCCGTGGAGAACTTGTGAACGCGAACGGCCGCTCCGCATTGCGCACAAGAAGCGCTGATAAAAACGCGTGCATAACACGCAACGCAATAATCGGCACCTTCATGAACGCGATGGGCCTTGTTGATAGTTCGGCCGCACTCGTCACAAAAGCGATCCCATGTAAGGTTATGCCCCACGCTTAGTGTCTACCTTGGATAGCAGCAGCGAGGCGCGCTCTGCGCGCCAGTCGCCTCGCTTGTGCCGCTGAATGGTGCTGAGCCGTTGGCGCACTGAAACATATTCTTTACCTCTTGGCCGCGCCGTACCCACAGGTAAGCCGTTCGCAGCGGTCTTCAGCCAATCGGGCGGTAACCACGAAGATTCCAAGTGGCGTTGATTCACTCTATAGGTGGACGCCACGGACAGAAATCCGCTTGGCCAAGCATTGATTGCATCAGCCAACAGAGTGATTACGTTCAAGCGCGCGCTTGTGTCCATCAGCTCAAGCTGCATGCCTTTTGTCATAGAGATTAATTGGAATGCTTTTGTTGCCCGGAGTGCGTCGATGATGCAACGCAGCCCCTTGATGAAATCATCACCTTGAACTTTGAGGGCTCCGATTTTTACGCACTCACCATCGATTGCGGTCAGATATAACTGCTGAACGCGTACCAGTTTCTCAAGCGCTTGAAGAGGAACCATTGGCGATCGCTCGAGCGAAAGCAAATAGCCACAGTTGTAGCAACGCTCAATCGCTTGCCCCGTTTTATGCAACACCACAGGATGTGTGCAGCGCACACACCGATCGAAAAGCAAACACGCATGTTTTGGGCAAACCACCGTAAACGATAGTCGCCACGGCACCACATAGGTTTTTAATTCGCCAAGACACTGAGGACAATATTGCAGCCCAAAGCGCGTCCTTAATCGATGATAGATTCCAATTGCGTTAATCCAGGGCGCGACGCCTTGTCTCAGAATACTCGTTTCATTTGAAAAGCAATTTTCATGTTTTTGGAGCGTCATCGCGTTTACACGTTCGAGCGACAGGCCCGAAAACTCTGTAATTCTTTCGCGTAGAAGCAATGACGATGAGCGATCAATATCGCGATTCCAAATCGGCAGCCCCGGAAAATGGAAGGCGCAAAATCGCTGCGGGCTTAAGCCGTGACGATGCGCTGTGCGCGTGAGAAAGGCACTTAGCAACTCGTGCTCCACCGGTGGCGGACAAAAGGGCCAGACGGCTGGATTAGATGCGCCGAGCAACTTCATCCCATTCGCCTGGACGCGTCCAGGTAAGAGACTTAAGCACGGAGTCATCAATCCGCTCATACCCACTTTCAATCGCCTTTGCCGCCGCAGCCTTAATCAGCTTGACCGTACCACCGATAGTGTCACCAGCCATTCCATAAATTGTGGGTGCGAGGGTCCGCGTTGCCAAACCAGAAGGCTCAGCCAAAGGAAGCAGCCGCTCGTAGCTCGCAAGGAATCGCAAATATTCAGTATCGAGCTTCCAACGGTCGAGCGCCGCCGGCTCAAACCGCGACTTCATTTGTGGATCCGAATTCAGCGCATTGATCGCCGCCTGAGTCCCCGCAGCAATAATGGGAATTTTTAAATCATTACTAAGCCCCTTAATGGCGGCGAGTAAATCACCTGCGTTTTTTCCAGCGCTGGTTAAATTGTTAAATTCGTCGATGACGAGCAACCGCACGTCTGCATATTGCAACACCGACTTCACTTGTCGCTTTTTAATGGCTGACGGATCTTTTTCACGATGTGAGACACCCAGTGTCCACAGTATGGTCGACCAAAACTCAGATTCGGCGGGAGTCTCTGGCATTTCTATCCGGAGTATTGGCGCCATGGGACTGCCAGTCTCGGTGATTAAAACGGGATGCCTATTTATAAAACGCTCTAGTATTGAGGTTTTCCCGTTACCACTTCGCCCTACCAGCAAAATACTCGGCATCCGCAACGTTTTTGGATAGACCAAGAGCTGGTCGAGCTGTTTGAGTATCTGCGAAGCTCTTGTATAGCCAACCCAACGATCAGCTTGGCAAAAAGCTATTCGCTCGGGCAGCGGCAGTGTTAGCGCCTCGATAACCTCAGAATCCAAATGCACAAATTTCGAGTCACTCATCGCGTTAACGATACCTCGTCGAACGGTTGGATCGAACTGGCGAATGGATCGTCCTCGATGGGGTTCGTTGGGTTTTCGCCTAGGGCGAGTGAAGGTCCAGGCAATGGGACGGATGTCACCACCTTAGGCGGTATTCGAGTGGCTTGTCGTCGCGCGGATTTTGTTTTTTGTTTGGCGTCCGCGACGTGCGCGCGCATGCGCTCCAGCGCTTCAAAAATCGTGTGTTCATTAATTTCGCTCTTACCCTTGGCCTTCAGCGTTTGCTGAACAGCCTTGAGCTCCCACGCACTCATCGCAGGATGGCCAATATTTCGATAGGGCAGCTCGACATAGCGATTGTCAGCCGGGTCAAGAAAATAAACTTTACTGATATCGCGTGGATCTCGCCGGATCAGGAATATTCGTTTGGCTTTCGGATTATTCGGATCAGGCGCGTTGACGTAGGGATCGATCACGCTGGCGTAATAGGTAATACCGTCAATCTGCACGCCATACTGCTGAACTGAACGCTCGTAATAAGGCATGAAGTCGAGCCGAATCCGCAATGGATCGGTAGGCACAGGCATGATGCCCGTGCCTGGCGATTCATCGTCACCCATCACACCACACTCCCATTTTTTGAGAGGGGATGTGCCCAACTGTGAATGCAGGCGCTGGTGATAAACATTAACGATGAAGTCTGCCAGGTATTTTTCGAATTCCGGCAGCGTTAATGCGGCATTCGCCTCGGAGTCGTAGCCTTTGCGTTGGGTGATGTTGGAAAACGTAGTGCCAGGCAATTTTCGAATTTCATTGGCCATGGTGCCCATTAGGCGCTCGATAGTGCCGCCAAAATGGGGCAGCTTGACCGGGCGCCACTGTAAGTCAACGCCATGATCATCACACGCGCGCTGCAAAACTGAGCCTTTAAATTCTTTAGCATTGTCTACGTGGACAATGCCCATTTTTCCCCATACGGGCCATTCACCACCGATACCCAAACCGGCGAGATATTCCCGCTTCGGGCAGATGGCTTGCGCCAAGCACAAGCCGACTGACGTAGCGCTCGGGCGCTCAAATGTCAGATAAAACCCGACGATCATGCGGCTGTAAACATCAATGGCCAGCGTGAGCCACGGACGGCCGATGGGTTTGCGATGTGCCTCGTCCACCAAAATGATGTCAGCTTCGGTATGGTCGACTTGAACGACGGCCAGCGGCTGTGAAGCGCCCGGGAATTGCCCCTGAATCGCTTCATAGCGGTTACGCGCGATATCTTTGAAACCGCGGCGGCGCAATGCGCGCGCTGGATTTAATACCGCAATCCGATTGCGGACGGTATTGGGGTGCGGGGGAGTGATCTTTGCCAGTCGACTGCGTCGAAAAACTTCTTCGATGACATCCTGAGGCTTATGGCGCTGCTTATTCAGGTAAACATCTTCGATCGCTGTTTCCAGCAGTTTTTCTTGCTCGGGACTAAGTAGCACTGAGCCCTGTTTCCGACCGCGTTTGAACGGGACGAGTGCTGAAACATGGCCCGCTTCCTGGTAGATCTTCAACCACTTATACAAAGTCGCGACATGAACTTGATACTTTTCCGCCACCTGCTCAGCATCGCCACGGGTCCGTAGAGGATTATCGAGCAGCGGTTTTATTGCCTGGAACCGGCGTTGCGCCTCGCCCCATTCAGCCTCACTGTATTGGGCAAGATCCCGCTCCGGCACGCGGGTTTGCACCGATACGGCTTCCGGCGAGAGGGGAACGATATTTTCAATGCGAAGACGCAGAGCTTCGTGAGTCTCCACATCTTCAGCCAAGACGCTATCTACAGACAGCAAATGCGTCACCCGAAAAATCTTGTCGCCGGATCGCACCAGCTGCCCCGGCTCTGTCTTGAAAAATGCTTTCGATATGCCGGTCATCGCTACCTATCCGTCGGTAACCAAAGTAAGGAGCGCATCGTTAGCCGCTCATGTAATACGGCGCCAATTTGGCGTTCGGCTACCAATCGCCACAGCGTGGGTAAAGCCCCCATTTGCGCTTCTTGGTGCCAATACGCAGCGGCCAATAGCGCTTGCGGCGAACACGTACCCAGTCCTCGTAGGGTATAAAGCAATTGCTCAGTAGCCAATTCATCAGCAGTAACGCTCCGGTACCGCTTCAGGAATTGAGCATTCTCAAGCAGGGGCGTGCGAATCTCTCGCTCTGTAACAATCTTGAATCGCCAGTTGAGTTCGCGACAATAAAGCATCGCGGCCTTGAAACGCCGCCGATATGCATTCCAGCTCGCCCTTAATTCATCACGCGGCTTAATCTCATAAACGATCGTACTCGGCTCGAACCCAACGCCGACCCTCTCCACTAAGACATCCGGCGTATAACGGCGACGAGCATCATTCGCGTCGTAGCACAGGGTGAACGGCTGGGGGATTATTCGGCGCACCGAAGGATCGAAGTCTAAAACCAGGAGCCAATCCCGCTCCAACGAAGACTCGAAAGAAGCCGTTCCACCCGCCTTCAAATCCACCATACCCGTGAGGCAGCGGCGACTGTTTTGCAGTTTCCTTACCGGGCCATTCCCAACCAGTCGCTCCATTTGGTGTAACCCCAAACCAGTCGCTTGTATAGATGTGATTAAGTCGCTTATTTAGTTGTTATATTTTACGTTAAGTGGCTGAAAGTCAATATTTTCATTCGCGCTATTAAATGGAATTAACAGCGGCAGCCAACCTCGGCCCGGTGAGATTTCGCTCGCACATCACGGTGTTTTATTTCTTGATGAGCTGCCGGAATTTCAACGCAAAGTATTGGAAGTGCTGCGCGAGCCGCTCGAATCCGGCCAAATCGTGATTGCGCGCGCGAGCAGACAAGTGACTTATCCCGCGCAATTTCAGTTGATCGCCGCGATGAATCCGTGTCCGTGCGGTTATTACGGCGACAGCGAGCGCGCCTGTCGCTGCACGGCGGAGCAAATTCGTCGTTATCGCGATCGCTTATCCGGCCCACTACTCGATCGCATCGATCTGCAAGTGCCGGTAAATCGCCTGCCACGCGGCGTGTTAAGTAGCGCGAGCAGCGATACTGCCGCGACTGCCACGTTACAGGAGCAAGTGTTGCGCGCACGCGAACGACAATTGCGGCGACAACAAAAAGTGAATGCACAATTATCGGGAACTGAAATCGATCAGCTCGGCAATATCGATGCGGAGAATCGTTTGGCGCTGGAGGAGGCAGTATTAAAATTGGGTTTATCGGCGCGTGCGTATTATCGAATTCTGAAAGTCGCACGCACGATTGCCGATCTCGATGAATGCGATGCAGTGCAGAAGCAGCATATTCACGAAGCGCTACATTACCGGGCGCTGGATCGCAAACCTGCTTGAAGAGATAGAAACCCGCTTGAATGAGCCACCGAGACTGGCGCACTGCTGAAGCTGGCTGCGCCGAACTGGGATGTTTTTCTTTCGGGGCAACGTAGCGATGTAGTAACCGCTCGGTGCGCTCGTCCCTCGGAGTAACCGGCGAGATCTCCGAGGGAATCTTGCGCCAGTAGCTTCGATAACTCGCGCTTTCTGCCCCGAAAAAAAACATCCCAGTTCGGCGCCTGTGGCACCGGAGTTCGTGCCGTTCTCTTTAGGCTCCGGCACTCACTCCAGCCGGCGGATTTTCGTGATAGCACTTTTCCTCGACGCGTTCGCACATACGCCAACCCTGCGGGGTGCGCACAAATTTATCGTGATACCAAAGCCCGACATACATCACTTGCGTGCCGCCTTTATCGTCGTTCCAGATCATCGGGTTGAAGCAGATGATTTTCGATTGCGCGGTATCGCCAGTCACTTTAATCGAGAAATTACCGACCAGGTGGTAATACATCGGGAAGGTTGGCAACACCTCTTTAAGCCACGCCTTTACTTCCGGAAAACGACCGTCGATACCGCCGAGCTCGCGATAATCGATATAAGCATCCGGCGTAAACACATTATCGAGATCGTCGAAATGCCGCGTGTCGATTGCGGTGGAATAGTCGACCATCAATTGTTGAATTTCGAGTCGATCGGAAATTTCCTGCAGACTGAGCATGGCGAACCTCTGGCGTTATGGGGGATGTTTCCATCCATTACAAGACCATTGTCTTAAATAGAAACTGTAAGTTCGCCACATATAAAAGTCACGCGCCGTTTTCTTACGTTTCATTCATGTTCGTTGAGACGGTGCGGCTCAAGCTGAATCGTTTCGACACGCGCGCCGATCATCATCGTCACACCGTTGTAACGCTGCTCGCCGGTGGTCGTGAACTCGAACCAATAACTGCGCCGAAAACGCCATGAACCGTTATCGCGCTTCAACCAAATGCCACGTAGCACTACGCTTTCATCGAGAAATTGCACATCGAACGATTGGCAATATTTGCGCGTTTGTGCGAGCGCAGTTTCCTTCACTGCATGCGCGCGCCACCATATCCAAACAGCGAGGCAAAAAACCAGTAGCAGCGCGACATCGGAGAGTTCGAGCATGATTAATCTTTAATTAATCCTTCGGGAATACTTTGAAAAGTTTGAATAAATTTTCGGTGACCGAAAACCCCAATTGTTTTGATTGTTTTTTCGCTGCCATTTTAAGTTTGGCCTGATCGATAGTATTCGGACGCTTCGACGCAAAAATAATCCAATTGCCGGTCGACACCGTGCAGGTATACACCTCGGCAAATTCCTCGGTGAGCGCCTGCAAGGTATCTTGCTCGCCGCGATGTTCATCCCAGCAATTCATAATCAGCCAGCCGTCGTCATTCAGTAAGCGCGCGCATGCCTCGATATACCACGGCTGGAAATACTGCATATCCATACCTTCGGCGCCGTAGATATCGCTGAACACCATATCGACGCGCTGCGCCAACGGTTGATCGAAAAACTCCGCCACATCCTGTTCGACGATTTGTATGCGCTCGCTCTGCGGCAGATCAAAATAGCGCCGGGCGATTTTAACCACTGCACGTCGCAATTCGATGACATGCAAACGCAGGTCGGGCCAATGATGGAATAGGCAGGTCGGTACCGCACCACCGCCAAGCCCAATCAAAACGGCACTGCGCGGCTCGCAAAACAGCGTCGGCAGTAGCATCGCTCGCGTGTATTCGTGCTGCAGTAGTTCGGGGCGGGCTTTCAGAATGCAGCTTTGCTCATCGCCCTCGCCGAACGACAAATAGCGTTTGGTGCCATCGTCAAATACTTGAATCGGTCCGTATTCGTCGTAAGTGCGGTGAATTTCCTTACCTGGCAAGGCTTCTTCGTCATGCATGATATGAGTGATTTATTACGGCAGAATAAATTGGGCGTGCCAGTGTAATGGATCGCTGACCCTTGTCGGTAGTGCAGTGAGTCGATAGTAAGGTGGGGCCGTAGTCAGTAATTCATCAACGAACAGATACTGTACATAAATACAGCCCAGGTTTAGACTCCTCCCATCCCGTTTTGAGAGCAGCAATCATGGTCAGCCATTTTTTTGCCTATATCAGCAAGCTGCGCTGGATCGCACGCTGGGGCCTAAAGCGCAACACGATTCAGGAGAATGTGATGGAGCACAGCTGGGAAGTCGCCACGCTCGCGCATGTGCTCGCGTTAATTCGCAATCGTTATTTTGGCGACACTATCGATGTGAATGCGGTGGCGGTGGCAGCGCTTTATCACGATTGTGCGGAAGTAATCACCGGCGATCTGCCATCGCCGGTGAAATATCACTCACCGGCAATTCAGCAGGCTTATCACTCAATCGAGCGCGCCGCCGAGCGCGAGCTCGTCGGTTTGTTACCGGATGCATTGCAAGCCGACTTTACCGCGCTAATGGTCGAAGACAACTTGCCGCTGGCGCATCGTCAAATCATCAAAGCAGCCGATACGATCTCGGCCTTTTTGAAATGCCAAGCCGAGTTGAAAGCCGGCAATCGCGAATTTGAAAAAGCGGCGGAAGACATCAAGCAACGTCTCACTGCTTACCAGCTGCCCGAAGTCGATTTCTTTTTGTCGACATTCGCACCGAGCTATCAATTGACGCTCGATGAGCTGTTATTGCGGCGTGGTAGTGCAGCCGAATTATCGGATCACGAGCGCCATCTACTGGCGGTGCGCAATTAAATTTGCGCACGTGCCATTCACAAACTTAAAAATGTTTATTCGATGGATTTCGCCCAGCCACTCGCGATTTTTTGCGGGGCCACGACGGGAATGTTGGAGAGATCGAGCTGTTGCGCCGGCTGCAAATCACCGCTTTTTAACATTTGCGCGATGGGCTGCGCGAGGCGTTGTAGTACACGATCGTTGCTACGATCGGCGTAATTTTGAATGCGATTGAGTAAATCATCCGAGCTCAGCTGCAACTTCACACCGAACTCGTCGATGATGCGGCGGCGGCATTCCCGCACCAACGCCAAATTATTCACCTGCAGCAGCCATGCTTTATTCGCTTGCACTGAAGTGCCTGCATTCGCCATGTCCATATCTCCATGTCAATTAAAGAAATAGACTCACCGATATGTAGCGTACAACAGATCTCAACACGCACCACGCAGACCGCCCATACAATGTTGGTATGTGTCACATTTTAGTAAGACTGATACGCGATGAACGCTTTTATCACTATCGACAAAATCGTTATTACGCGTAACGCGAGCGGTGCACCGCAAGGCTTGCTCCATCGTCGATGCGACCTCGATCAACAATGATAGAATCCGCGACCTGATCGTCATTTCAATTTTTTTAGTATCCCGCTTCGATGAAAACCAAAGACACCATTTATGCGTCTCCGCTCGACGCCATCGCCGGCTTTGCGTTCGATGAGCGCGTCGTGCAGGTATTTCCGGACATGATTCAGCGGTCGGTGCCCGGCTATAGCACGATCATTGCGATGACGGGCGTGCTCGCCGAGCGTTACGCACAGCCGCAAACCCGCTGTTACGATCTCGGCTGCTCGCTCGGTGCAAGCACTCTCGCCATGCGCGCGCAGCTCGATCGACGCGAATGCGAAATCGTTGCTATCGATAATTCGCCGGCGATGCTCGAACGCTGTCAGGCATTAATTAGCGCCGACACGCACACTACACCCGTAATGCTGCAGCTCGCCGATATCAATGAAGCCACCATCGACAACGCATCGGTGGCCGTGATGAATTTCACGCTGCAGTTTATTGCACCCGCACAACGCGAGACGCTGCTCGGCCGCATCGCCGGCAATATGCACACAGGCGGCGTGCTGGTGCTGTCGGAAAAAATTCGTTTCGATGATCCACATCTGCAACAACTGAACACCGATCTGCATCATGCCTTCAAGCGCGCGAATGGCTACAGCGATCTTGAGATCGCGCAAAAACGCAGTGCGCTCGAAAACGTATTGATGCCAGAAACGCTCGCCGCGCACCGGGAGCGATTGCAACGCGTGGGTTTCGCCAGCGTCGACGTCTGGTTTCAATGTTTTAATTTTGCTTCGCTGGTTGCCATCAAATGATCGATTACTCATCGTTTCTCGCACGACTGCAACAATCCGGATTGGATAAATGGGCCGCGCAATTAACTACCGTGTTGCCGAAATTATTGAGCGCGCAGCGCCACGGCGATTTGCCACGCTGGTACGACGCGTTGGCGGCAATGCCGGACTTGGCGACGGATAACATCGATCTCGATCGCAACATTGTGCGCATTCGCGGTGATAACACATCGGCCGAGCAGCGCGAACAATTGCACAGCGCATTGCGACAACTGCATCCGTGGCGCAAGGGGCCGTACGATTTGTTCGGCGTGCAGATTGATACCGAATGGCGTTCCGACTGGAAATGGGAGCGTTTGAAAAATCAAATCGCACCATTGCAGGGACGCAAGGTGCTCGATGTCGGTTGCGGTAACGGCTACCACTGTTGGCGCATGCGCGGCGCGGGTGCGGAACTGGTGGTCGGCATCGATCCAACATTGTTATTTGTCATGCAATTCGCTGCACTGCAAAAATATTTGCGCGATGACCACGTCGCGGTATTGCCGCTGGGTATCGAACATGTACCGCAAAAATTGCGGTTTTTTGACACGGTATTTTCGATGGGCGTGCTCTATCACCGCCGCTCGCCATTCGATCATTTATTGGAATTGCGCGATGCCTTGCGGCCCGGCGGCCAGTTGGTATTGGAAACATTGGTGATCGATGGCGGTGTCGGTGAAATTCTGGTGCCCGATGACCGCTATGCGCGGATGAATAATGTGTGGTTCCTACCGAGCACCGCCGCGTTAACACAATGGTTGAAAAAAGTCGGTTTTAAAAATCCGCAATTGCTGAATGCAACGATGACTACCACCGAGGAACAGCGCAGCACCGAGTGGATGACATTTCAATCGCTATCACACTGTCTCGACCCGCTCGATGCCACACGCACGATCGAAGGTTATCCGGCGCCGAAGCGCGCCATTCTGATCGCAGAGGCGCCTTAACGTCACTGCCGCATAACTGTTCTATAATTTGCGGCACTTCCTTCCCGATCGATTTCAGCATGACTCAATACGATTACGATTTGATCGCTATCGGCAGCGGCCCCGCTGGCGAAAGCGCTGTTCTCAATGCCACCAAACATGATCGGTCCGCAGCCGTGGTCGAACACGATCACTGGGTCGGCGGTGCCTGTACCCATCGTGGCACCATTCCTTCAAAAGTATTGCGGCATGCAGTAAAAGAATTGATGCGCTTCAATACCAATCCGATGTTTCGCGATATCGGCGAACCGCAATCGCTGTCGTTTCCGCGCTTGCTGATCAGCGCGGACGAAGTGATCAAGCGTCAGGTGAAAATGCGCAGCAAGTTTTATCAGCGCAATCGCATCGATGTGTTGCACGGCAACGCGCGCTTTATCGATGCACATACTGTCGAAATCAAAAATGAAGATGGCAGTATCGACCGTCGCACCGCGCGCAATTTTGTGATCGCCACCGGCGCGCGTCCGTATCGACCGGCGGATATCGATTTCAATCATCCGCGCATCTACGACAGCGATACGATCCTGCAGATGAAACACACGCCGCGCAAAATTCTGATTTACGGCGCCGGTGTGATCGGCTGCGAATACGCATCGATATTTTCCGGCCTTGGCACCAAGGTGGAATTGATCAACTCACGCGAGCGCCTGCTCGAATTTCTCGACGACGAAATTTCCGACGCGCTCAGTTATCACCTGCGCGATTACGGCGTGATGATGCGCCCGCGCGAAAATTATGCCGCGGTCGAAGCTACCAATGATGGCGTGACTTTGCTGTTGCGTTCAGGCAAACGCTTGCATGGCGATGCGCTGCTGTGGTGTGCGGGCCGCACCGGTAATACCGACACGCTGGCGCTCGAAAATATCGGCCTTGCTACCGACCATCGGGGCTATATCAACGTCGATCAGCATTATCAGACGTCGGTCGAACATATTTTTGCCGCCGGCGATGTGATCGGTGCACCCAGTCTCGCCAGCGCCGCCTACGATCAGGGGCGCGGTGCCGCCGCGTCGGCGCGCGGCAAGGAGCACTGTCGGTTTGTCGAGGACGTGCCGACCGGCATCTACACAATTCCGGAAATTAGCTCGGTCGGTAAAACCGAACGCGAGCTGACCGAAGCGAATACGCCGTACGAAGTGGGTCGCGCGTTTTTTAAGGAAACAGCGCGGGCGCAGATCAGCGGCGAAGATGTCGGGATGCTGAA